>Ga0208029_1000308_pt1 | contig 33153 bp, 44 predicted proteins | sample MalvireepMed_s12_FD_184242 | JGI IMG/M metagenome (GOLD analysis project Ga0208029, IMG submission 184242) | Marine viral communities from the Global Malaspina Expedition - Malaspina viral metaG DeepMed_s12 (SPAdes) (version 2) | ecosystem: Environmental > Aquatic > Marine > Oceanic | place... | reverse complement strand
CCCGAGCCGCGCCTTTCGTAGCACATAATCGGGATTCCCCGGGACGCCCTTGATTTGAGCGCCCACGGGGGCCGCTTCGTTGCCCTGCATATCCAGTCCCGGCGCGTGCCGAAACAACGTTGTCTTAGGTTGCCACTCGTCAATGTACTCCCAGGCAAAACCCTGCGAGACAAGCTCCTGGCGCATCTGCCGCCTGTCCTTAAATGTAACCATTACTAACTCGTTGCAGGAGCAGCGGCATCAAATGTGAGCGGGGCGCCACGGGAGTCGTCAAGCTCGAAGACCCCGTAGTCAGCCGTGAGGACGACCTCGGTTGCCCTCATGGACGCATCCCTCTGTCTCTCAGTGCGGGTGTCAACGCTCTTGAGCACGGCCAGTGCGCTCTTATCGGCAATAACGCCGACAGCATCGTCGCCTGCGGACGTGGAAAGGTTCCCGTCCTCAAAGATTGGGACATTGTTCAGTGGTCGTATGCCACTCCAGAAGTTGCCCAGAAGGTCCTCGGACCAGCCCTTCGGGATTGCATACTGCGATGAAGTCACCGCTGTGTTGGCAATATCAAAGACTGCGTTAGGATGCTGAAGTATGTAAATCTGGGTCCCGAACTTGTTGGCCTTGGCGTAGGCAATGGCCGCTGCCGTAAAGGCAAGGGTCATTGATGTGTCATTTGCCCCAAGGGTTGTGCCGCCATTAAGCCCTGAGTAAAGGGCATGAACGTCCGTGTCCTTCTTTCGTGCCATCCCGTCCCCAAGCTGCCGTCCCACAATGGTCATCACGTTGGGGGCCGACTGTCGCACCAACTTGTCCGTGAGGATAATCTTGGCGCCAACCTCGGAGGCCGTAAGGTCCACCGTGGTCATGCCAATATCCTCTTCGTCTATGATGTCCTGACCGTCCGTGAGGTCGCTCATGGTCATCTGCCCTACTTTGGGCACGGTCACTTGTTTCGCCCCACGCGGGAGGTTGAACGACTCAATGAGAGCCATTGCCGGAGCGTTGTGTTCCTCGGTGTATTTCGCCGCCGCTATGATAATGCGCTGCGCATTTTCCAGATTTCCCGTAGTTGCTGTTTGTGCCATTGGTCTTCCTTTCTAGGGTGTTAGCCCAACAATCTTGCAGCTGCCGCCACCACGTTCGGTGACCGGTCGCCCCCTATGTACTTATCCAATAGGTCGTTCTCGGACCCCGTAGCCGACGGGGAAGGTTGGTTATTGTCGAACGATTGCGCAGGGACCTCCTGCTGTTTGAGCCTCGCGTTCTCGGCTCGTAGCTCCCGGGTCTCGGACAACCGTTTGGCTTCAAACTCCATCTCGGCCGGTGTGTTGTACTTCTCCAGCATAGACACTTCGTCCACACCGAGACCAAATTGCTTGACGAAATGCACTGCCGCATTGCGCTGTCCCTCTCGAAAAAGACGATACTGGTCGGCCTGTTCGCCGATTTGCTGGTACTGCGCTGCCTGCGCCATTCGAGACTGCGCAGCCTGCTGAGCCTGCTCAGGGAGATAGCCCTGTTGTTGCAGCTGCTGAGCATACTGGTCGGCCATCTGCTGCATCTGCGCGCGCTGCTCCAGCTGAGCGTAATACTGCAACTGTTCCTGTTGGCCTCTGACTTGGTCCCGAAGCTCGGTAAACGACTGCGGTGAAGTCTCTTCTGGCGGGGTTTCCCCAGCAGGAGGCTGTTGCGCAGGAATGTCCTGTGGAGCTTGTTGTTGTGTCGGCTCCGGCGCAGACGATGTCTCAACCGCAGACGGCCCCTCCGGCCCCGTGTCAGGCACGTCCTGCCCCTCCGGCGTTAAGTCATAAGCCGCTGTGTCTTGTGGTTCGGGCGCCTCAACCTGTTCGGTAACCATGTGCTATCTCCAATTTCCTTGAGTATACATAAAACTTAACGCTGTTGGTATAGTTCTTCCCGCAACTCGCCTGCATCATACCACTCACGCATCTTGCGTGCCGCCTCGTAGCGCTGACGCACGCCAACCGAAAGGTACTTTAGAATCTCCTCGGGTATGTCCTCTCGGTACATGTTCATGCGCTTCCACAGCACCGCCGCGCGGTCGTCCGGCTCGTCCGAGGCGACCATCTCGCTCTCCCACGCATCCAGTACCTGAATGTATTCCTTGGGCAAGAGCTTAGCAGGCAACAGTTCAGTGCCCTTCTTTATCTGGGCTTGGTCCAACATATCGTAGAAAGCCTGAATGCGCCTCTCCAGCGGTCCCATCCCCTCACGACGCAACTCTTTCCCCCTCTCCGTGACACCGCCAATGTGCTTCTCGAATATATCCTGACGCCTAGCGTCCACCTCCTGCTGGATGTTATAGAAGTCCTCTCGCACGTCAGACACGCTCACCCTCGTAGTCGAGACCTTTTGGGCAAGCCTACGGTAGGCATTCTGTTCCTGCTGTCTATTGCCCTCAAGCTCGGCCATCATGCCCCGGGTGCGCTTGCGCCCTCTCTCTAAATCCTTCAATTTGATGAGGTCGTCCACCATCTGCTTTTGATGCTCTGGAAGCAAGTTGTACTCACGAGGGCCTCGCGGCTCATCCTTGCTCACCTCACGAGCCATGTCATCCCTTGTGCGGAAGGCGGTGACGCCAATGCCGACAGCGCTGGGAGCGCCCCGCAGCACACCGCGCACCACACCCCATACCAGCGAAGGCGGCTCTTTGCCGATGTTCACCTGCGTGACCGCCTCACGCGGCACCAGGGGCGAAATCTCATCGTCTATCGCATCGGATAGGTCTCGCAGGAACAGCGGTCCCATAACATTGGTCCAGAAGCTCTCCTCATCCAGCAGCGGCACACCGCGCTCTAAACGAATGGGAGAGGTCTTCATGTCCTCCAGCAGGTCCCTATCCTCTCCGAGGAAGCCTTGGCCGTGCATAAACCCACCCTCGCCCACTCGTGTGCCGGGGATGAGGTTGTACTCTTGGAAGATACTTACCGCCGGGTTGAACTTGGTTCGAACAAAACGCTTTAGGGTTTCCCCAACTGACTGCTCATACACAGTTCCAGTTGACGCAGACTTAGATTCCTTTTCTTTCAACTGACCTATCGCACGGGCTATCTGAGAATACCCAGACCAGATGTCGTACCTAACCGACCCGACCTGCACCTTGCCGAAGTCAGACGAGCGCCAGTTGGCGCCAACACTGACCGGCAGGCCCCCCTCCTGGGCCATCTTTGCCGCAGTCAGTATGCCTACGCCCGTCCCAAACCATGTAATCATCTGTCTGGCCACAGTCCAACTCATCGTCTTGTACGCGGCTAGGGCCTCTTCATCGCCCTCAACCGCCCTTTTGAATAAAGCCCTAATCCCGGGTTGTATATTGGCCCTATCCCCAGGAGCCACCACCATCTTCATAGCCTGAACAGGGGCAGCAAACCTAGAGGTGAACAGCCTCGGGGAGAACATGAGCGCATTCATCAGAGTGGCAGCGCCTCTCATCCAACCAGCATTGGTGCCCAGCGGACCTCTTCCTGTGACCGTGTTGATGTAACGCGCGGTATCCTTCAACATCTGAAGGTCTGAACTATTCTTAGGGTCGATTATGCGTCCACCACGGGCGGTCTCATACTTCTTAATCATCTCGTCCATCACGTCCCAGCGCATCTTGTTCAGGAACGTGCCGTACGCGCGCTCAGAGGGCCTCACCCACGGGAAGACCTTCCCGGCGAGGGTCGATATGAACGCTTCCTCCCTGCTGCCAATTGCCCTTCCTCCCACGCCACCGGCCACATCGTGCATAAACAGTCCGCCACCATCGACGTACCTCATCCAAAGTTGGCCGTTCTCGACGTTGCGCATGTCCGTCATAACACCGAGCGCAACCTGCTCGCCCCCTGGCGCCATAGCGCGCAACGCAAGGTCCGTGGAAGCGCGAACCTCTTTTAGCTGGGAAGGGAAGAGCATGCCACCCTGTCTTAGCAAAAAAGATAGGTCAACCGAGGATACATTCGCCCTTGGCATATTCAAAATATCCAGGAGAAGTTCGCTGGGCTTGTATCCCGTGCGTTCGGTCAGCATGCGCCCGAGAGGGCCGCCCTCCCATAAACTCACCGGCCTACGACGCACCAGCGCCCCTCCCACGCCCTCTCCGAAAACATCAGCCAGCAGGTTCAGGTTGCTTGACGTGGGCACCGCCCCCTGGTTGAGTAGGTCGTTTAGCGCATTTTGTGCGTTGAACTGCTGCCAAGGGAGCAGGCGTTCCTTGGGAGTGTCACCCCCAATGGCGCCCACTTCGTCCATCATATCCATTAGCCGGTTGACGCCCCGCTGACCGCCAACGCCCTCCAATATATCGTCCACATTCAGCGTCCTACGCGCCGAAATTACATCCCCAGCCTGCACACTGGCAAAAGCCTTCATAGCCTCGGAACCGCGTAGGCCCTTTGCAGCCGATAGTCCGGCAGCTAACCTTTCCGAGCGCTCCGAGGCCACCGCCGTCTTTATCTCTTCCTCTCGAACCCTACCCGCGGTTTTGAGCACGTCAGTTAGCTTATGGACTACGTCTATGTCCTCTTCATTACCGTAACGCGCGACCCACGAACCCGTGACCTCGGCGGTGCGCTCCGACGCTTCGACCCCAACGGCGGGGCCTCGCCCTGCCAGACGCGCGGCAGCGCCGCTTATGCCAGCTGGCCATCCCCTGACGGCCTCGGCAACCTGTTCCCTGATGGGCTGCACCATCTCCGGCTGAGCTCCAGGCCCACGACGACCCGCTTCGATGACTTCAGGCGCACCGGCAACATCCGGCTCCTGACGTTGGGTGCGAATGACCGCGTCCATCTCGTCCAGCTGATTAGCCCTGCGAGAGCCCTCTGCCCATAGCCGGTTGGCGCCTAGCGCATAAGGAAGACCTTCAACGTCTCCAGTCGGCCCTCCAGGAATCTCCTCGCCGCGCCAGAGACGATTGGTCGCCAAACGTCCGCCCTCCCTGCCAATGGCCCTGTCTAGAGGGGCGCCGGTAAATATATCGTACTCATAGCCAGCGGCCATCATCTCTTCTGGGGTCATGCGCGGGGTCGCTCCCCCTTCGCGCCAGAGAGGGGTAGTTCTACTAGGGGTGGTTCCAAGTGGCTCCATCGTAGGAGTCGGAGGAACGCCCTCCTCCCAGAAACGACCAATCTGCGTAGGTGTTGTTCCGAGAGGCTCCATTGCCGGACCACGAGCGGCTTCGTCCCAAAGACGGCTAGTCCTTGGAAGTGTTCCTCCAAGACGAGCCATCATCGGAGGGATTGGGGGAAGCTCTTCTCCTCGCCAAAGAGGGGTGGTTCTAGTGGGAATCGTAGGAGCACGAGCGCCCTCACGCCAGAGAGGTCCGGCTTGCTGCGCGTATGGTATGTCCTGAACTTCCTGAGTCCAACGCGGGGGTTGTTGTCCTCGCCAGAAAGGACCAGCACGCCATATGGAACCCATCGCCTGGGGAGTTGTTTCGAGTGGCTCCGGCGTTGGGACACCGGCTCCCTCGTCCCAGAGACGGCTAGTCCTTGGAAGCGTTCCCCCAAGACGAGTCCTTACCGGAGGAATTGGAGGAAGCTCCTCTCCGCGCCAGAGGGGAGTGGTTCTAGTGGGGGTGGGTGCGGCTCTTGCGACCTCTGCCCCTGGTGCGACGGTGGGACGTGCAAAGGCCTCCATAGCCTGTCTTTGTCGAAATGCGTCAGCCATTTCCTGGAATTGAGGGTCTTGGTAGGTTGCGGGTGTGGGCGGACGTGTCACCGGCGTGACTGCCTCTGTGGGGGTAGGTGCGGCTCTTGCGGTGGCCTCATCCCAGAGACGGCTAGTCCTTGTAGGGATAGCTCCAAGAGGGATTGGCGTTGGAGGAATTGGAGGACGCAGTCGTCCAAATAGCCCAGGAATACGGCCTGCGAGTTTAGGGACGCCACGCATAGCTGCGGGGATAGCCTTGGTCGCGCCGAGACCGCCCGTGGCGAGCGTGCCTACCGGGTCAATCAGGCCAAGGCCAATCTGCTCTAGCATCGGCCTTGCCTCTTGAACGCGTTGAACATCTCGAAGGGTCTCCCCAAGGCCAAGGCCCTCCCTGCCGGGAGTCACGAAAGTCTTGAACGCTTCCATCGCTTCTGGCTTTGGTTCCCCGAAGGCGCCCATCCCGGGCGCTCTCGACAGCAATCCCATCGCCTCGCCAGCCTTTGGGATAAGCGGCACATGGCGGTCCTTGCCGATGGTTACCTCCGGCACATACCCCGGGCCAAGGCCAACGCCCACAGGCGTCCCCGCCACCCAACCAGGGAGGTCTATCTTGCGGGGCAACAGCCCTGGAGTGCGGCTCATCACGCCGCCCATAAAGCTAGGAAGGCTCTCAGCGGTCGCAGAGAAAGCGCGCGGCACGCCGTACTTTATCGCGCCCCAAGTCGGCGTTTTGCGGAAGGTCTTAAACTCCTCACGACGCGCATGCGCCCTGTCAAGGCTCTTGTCCAGACGTTCCAGCGCTAGGCGACCTGCTTCCGTTCCCATTAGAAGTAAATCTGCCTTGTGCCGGGGCTGAACCTACGAGTGGTGCGTCCCGCCATCTCGGGCGTGAGCGCCGCGTACCGCTCGGTGAACGGCTGCTGCTCTAGCCAGTCCGTCCAGCGCACGGGGCCTTGTCCCGTTCTTGCCTGCGTGCCGAGAGCGCCGAGGTACTCGTTGTAGACGTTCTGGAACTGGTTCTGGTAGTACCTTTGAGCGCCGAGAGGCCCCTCCATGAACGAGGTCGCGGTGGGGCCGGAATAGTACGCGGCCTGCGCAGGCAGCTGTTCTAGGTAATCCATGAACGGATTATCGGTCCCGTAGTAGCTGTTCTGTGTGCCCATGAAGAACTCCTAGAGGAACGTCGTTGGGCCAGTAGTAGCAGGCACATTCACACCGGGCATGTACGGAGTTGTCCTTAACGGGTCCGTGAAAGTGCCTGTCGCAAACTGCCTGAGCAGTTCGCCAGCGCCCAACTCGGGGTTTGCCATCTGCCAAGCGGACATCGCGCGACTCAGCCCGGGCCGATAAGCGCGCTGCGCTATGGGATTCATTCCCGTCATAGTTGCGGCGCCTATCATCGACTGCGTCTCGGGCATGGTGAGCATGCCAAGGTAGTCTCTCTGCACATCGGTTAGGTCAGCTGCCGTTATTGCCGTCCCACGACCTCCAGCTGCTTCCTGTGCAACTGTCGGTTTGTCCCATAAGCCCAGCTGGCCCAAGCGTTCTCCCCACTGCTCTCGGGTCCACGGCCGGAAGGCTTGGAGATACCCTGCGCCCGTTCCCACATCTCTATCCGTGGGCGCTGCCGCGTACCCGAACTCTCCACCATCTTGCTGACCGTACCTTAACGGCGCTCCGAGGTATTCTGCAAAGGTTGACCCCGTGGGTTGCCCCGCAGTTTCCGCCCCAGTTTGCCATCCCCCATAACCCCCCATAGTCCCGGGCGCTGCCGCCAGGAGGTATCGTGAGGACATTGGGTCGAACCAGTTCCGAGCCGTGGCCCGAACTGCCGGGTTCATGTATCCAAGAGGGCCTACGTCAAGCTGCTGGAGGTACGACCCAAGGCGCCCCCCCATAGTCTGGCTCTCTAAGCCTCGTATATAATCTGCCCAAGTTGTCATGTCATCTCCTTATGGGGCTGCGTATCCCTGGCCTGTTTGGCCCTTTTTCTTAAACCACTGAAAATCTCTTGAGGCCCACTCATCAAAGAGCGACATTGCCGCCTTTCCTGCGGCCAAATCCGCTCCCAACCCCCCGGGGTCGTCCGTAGGGTCGCCGATATCCATGCTCGGGGTGTTCTCAATAAGCCATTTGTTGATGCTGCGTTCGACCGCTGCGGGTCCGTAGAAGGAGACGATAGGGTTCGCTCCCTTGAGGGACTTTGCCTTAATCCACGCCATCACCGTGGCAGGGTCTCTCGCGTACTCCCTGAACGCACTGCCGCTGATTCCGGCCGTCGTGACCGGCGCTAGTGGCTCACCGAGCTTCGCGCCCGTTCCATAGCCGCTCCCTCCTCCGCCTCCGAATACGTTGCCTACAATGGTTTGGCCCTTGTCTGTGAACGCTCTTTGGTATATCGAATTAAGCTTGTCATACCACTGCTCTCGACTCCAGAGATTCGCGGTCCTGTCACTGGGGCTGAACGCGGCCTTTAGGTAGTCGAGGTAGTTCTGGTTCGCCGCTTCGGGCGTCTCCACCGACCTTCCGAACCATTGGCTGGCCTCGTCGAGAGACTCCAGATTATACTGGTGTCTCATCTGCTCCTCGGCCTTGCCATAGACCGATTCGGCGTAGGGAGACATGAGCCGGAACCGGGGGTCAGTGTCCGTGAAATATTCGTAAATCTGGTTCTTGCCGGAGTCGACTGCCGAGAGCCAATCGAGATAGCTCTGCCCGTCGACGGCAGGTTGCTGCGCCTCGTCCTTCGCAATAACGCTCTCAAGTTCATCGCTTGGGATGAAGTCAGTCTCAGCTGGGGGAACCTCGGCTCCTATTTCTATCAACTCAGCGGTGTAGTCCTTAATTCGGGTTAGGAACGGCTGGATGTCTGTGATTATGTTTGTGTCGAAAGGCACAGGCTGACCGCCTGCGGCTGTGGGGTCGCGTAGCCAACTGTAGAGAATGCTCGAAAGCATGTTTAGCCCCTCGGGGTTCGAAGGGTTCTTATCATATTCTTTCTTCAGCATGCGTGAAATCAGGTTCATCCTGTCGACACTGTTTAGGTTGGGGTTTCGGAACTCCTCCTGGAATGCGTCCATTTCCTCTTGGTAGAGTCCGCCCCCCTCCGTTATTCCAGTCTCAGCCTCCGATGGCGGCACAAAGATAGGCCCTGCCTCAGTTGCAGGCGCTCCAGATTTATCGACGTATGCCGAAAGGGCATCCTGTGCGGCTCCCCAAATCTTTCCAGGCCATGAGGTCACATCTGGAAATTGGATATTAGGACCGCCCATCGGTCTTATCGGAAGCGTTCCCGGGTCTCCTCGCATCAGAAAAGGTTGGCCGGTTGCTGGGTCTAACTCCCCGCCCATTGGGCCTCCCCCGGGCGGCAGTGGCGGAGGTGGCATGAATTGCAAACCCGTCGTTGGGTCTAACTCTCCGCCCATCGGGCCTGTCGAAGGCAGCATCGGCGGAGGCGGCATCGGAGGCGGCATCGGAGGCGGCATCGGAGGCGGCGGGGGTGGCATGAAGGGTTGGCCCGTTGACGGGTCAATCTCCACGCCCATTGGCGTAGGCATGAATGTAAAGGGCTGGCCCGTCGTTGGGTCTACCTCACCGCCCGTTTGGCCTGTCCCAGTCATCGGCATTGGCATCGGCGTTGGCGGAGCCATCATCGACGGGGCTGGCTGCGGGGTTGGTTGCGGGGTTGGTTTCGGCGCCATCATCTGCGCCAGCGCCGCTGCGTCCGCAGGGTTCAGCCCTTTATCGGCCGCTATCATGGAACCCATCGCCTTTTGTATGCTCTGTTGCTTTTGCTGTTGGTACGCGGCATCCTCTTGCATCTTGGCAACCACCGCGTTGACCTGCGTGTTCTGAGGCGCGTACATCAGCCCCATCTCCTGCTGGAGATTAGTGTTGAAGTTCTGAACGAACTGACTGACGTTCTTGGTTAGAGGGGTCTTGCCAAAGTACGGCATGCTACTAGCCTGCTCTCGGCGGCACTAGGCCCACGCGCCTTAGCCGCTCTTCATCGTTCTGAACCGCCCCGGGCCTGGGAGCGCCTGGGGGCATCTGCGTCGGCGGACCGGTCGGCGGTGTGGGCGGAACGCCCATCGCCGCTGACGGCATAACCTCGGGCGGCAGACCCGGCGGTCCTCCCGGGGGAGGCGGTCCTCCCGGGGGTCCTCCTGGGGGTCCTGCGCCTGGGGGGCCTCCCCCCGGCGGTCCCTGGAATCCCGTGGCCATCGCCATCTTGGTCGCTGAAGTCTTCTCCATGAGCAGCCTCATAAGCTCCCCATAGTAGAACTGCGCTAGGTCGCCACGGCCCCTGTTCTCCAGGGACGACAGCAGGCTCCATAAGCCTGCCTCGGGCAGCGCCTTCTCTGCGACCTGCTCTTTGATGACATCGTCCAGCTGGTCTGCGTCCTGAAGGCCGAGGATAATATCTCTTATGAAGATGTCCGGCAGAAGCGGAGTCGGGCCCTCCCGGGCTATCTGCGCCATCGTCATCTTGGACATATCGTCCTGCGGCAGCTGGCTGATGATTGACACCTCCGGCTCGCCGCCCTTCTTAACGATGTCGGGGCCTATCTCGTCGGAGAAGTACATCCTGTCACGGTCCCGGCCGGAGACCTCCATTGCCTTGAAACGGCCGCTGGCGTACTGTTCGCTAATGATAATGAACGCGGCACGGTACGCTCGCTCCAGCGCCTGTATTCTCGGCGCAAGCACCGTCTCGACGCCGTGCCTGAGCGTGTTGATGGCATAGCCAGAGAGTTGGAACTGAAGCTCCCCGTAGATTGAGTATGGCAGGCCCCCGCGCTGAATCTCGCTGGACACTAGGCCCATGAACGCGCCGGACTCCTTGGCCATCTCCAACATGCCTAAAGGCTCAACTTCCTCTCCCTGAGCGAGGGAGATTTCCGAGCCTTCCTGGTACGGGTCTTCGTCAAGGGTTTTCTGTCCGTCCCTCGATGTGACCTTGAGTCCCTGGCGCCGAGAGCGCGCCGTTAGCTCCAGCATCGTGGACATCATGAAGTTGTTGTTATCGAAGTTGTCGCGGTTGTGCTTGAAGACGGACTCCCCGAAGTCGGCAATCGCATCGGCGCCTACCTCGTCCGATTGCACCAGGGGCGCCGAGCCGACCATCCCGAGAAAGACCGGCACGCCGTCGTGTCCATGCCGGGTCCTGCGTTTGAGAATGCGGTCCTCCATGACGACGTAGTTGTCCTCACGGTCGTAGAAGTCGTAGACCAGAACGCTTTCGTCACGGTCGTGGTCGTCCCCGAGGTTGCGCACGCCGTACTGGCTGCGCACCTCCGAGGGGGTTTTCCTCAACCGGTAGCACGCCCAATCAAGCCCGTCCTGGCCCTCGGACCAAAACGTGTTCAGCGGGTCCCACGGCGTGATGTCCACACGGGTTTCGTCGTCCTTGTTCTTGACGAGCAGCGCGCGGCCTGCGTACCAGCCGCGAAGAGCGATGTACCAACACAGCTGGTCACGAACCGGCGGCAGCAAACGCATGGCGCAGTTATCGTCCGCAGCGCGAATGACGCCCGTCAGGAATCGCTCCTTCTGGTTGTCCGCATCGCGCTGGTCTCTCTCGTGTCCACTGAAGGGAATGCGCACAACCATCTCCGCGCTCGTGAGCCAGGAGATTATCTTGTCCGCCATGACCTGCGGCTCGTTGGAGGTGTACGAACGGTAACCGTCTCCGGCGTCGTACGGCTCCAATCGGTAGAGCCTGTGGTCAGACTCCATGCGGTCTCGAAGCGGATACGTCGCAGAGTAATGTCCCTCTACGAGCTCTATAATGTCAGAGGCTTTTCGACGCGCCAAACTACCACCTCTTTACGGCGATTCTGTCCTGTCCGCGCACGTAACCGTAACCGTACTTGTCGACTATACCGTAAATGAGCGCCTTAATGCCATGATTATTCTTGTCGTCCGGCGTTGTGCCCACAATGTTGCCGTCACGGTCCATCTTCCAGCGGTACGCACGGGTCTGTCCGTCGAAGGGGCTGGGGACAGCGCCGAACTCCGAGAGAAGCCCCGCGCACTTGGGGCTGACCTTGACCCTTGATTCGTGGGTAATGGGGTCGGGCTTGAGGAAGCTCTTTAGGCGTTCGGTCCCGTCGTTAATGAGGACTCTTTGGGACGAGAGGTAAAGCCCCGTTTCCTTGAGCCAAATCTCCGCAGGAGCGGCCATTGCCTGATGCTGATACCCCGCTACATCTATCACTCCGTGCGCCACGTCCTTCCACCAGGGACGGCCCCTGCAAACGTCGATAATCTCCTCGGTGACCATTCCCTGTTCGTAGACCTCGTCTATCACGTGAATTGTGTCCGAGCGCACCTGCACCGCCGCAACGGCGTAAGCCCCGGCGTATCCCGGGTCCATCCACAGGTGAACGGGACTGCCCACCTCCCACGAGGTGTCGGCAACGTGAAGGTCCGCCCTGAACTCTGGAAACACCAGACCCGTAGGGGGAGAGGGAATGCCCTCTATTCGTTCGAGGAAGAAGTCGTCTGAGGAGCCGCGCTTGAGGCGCTGGATTTCGGGGTCGTTAACCCCCTCGGGATAGAGGTGGGTGTTGGAATAGCTCGGAAGGGAGAAGCTCTCCTCCTCGTCCGTTGCCATTGACCAGGACATGTGCATCTGCGGATACCAGCCAAGAGACCCCTCGAACGTTCCCGAGAGAAACATCCACCCGCGCTTCGGGGCGCATCTGCCCCGCAGGCGGTAGAAGGTGTCGAGGTCCAGCTGAGACGCTTCGCATCCCACTATCCCGTCGGGCGCCCTCATGGCCAGCGTTCTCGGGTCTTTCGCGCTCTTGGTCTCGATGCGCGTTCCGTCCGCCAGGATTATCCTGCCGGGGTCGACGCGCTTGGACGCCTCTCTGAGAACCCCGAGATTGGCGAAGTCCTCGACGAGGTACTCGAACTCGGCCCTGGTGCGCTCGTAGTCCGCCGCGACGAGCCAGTAAAGACCCGCGTCCGCCACCTCGAACATGCGGCCGAGAAGGAACTTCGACGCCATGAGACTCTTCCCTGCCTGCTCGCCCCCGGCAACGAGAACGAACCGCTTGCGAGAAGCCATTATGGGCGTCTGCGCCGCCGTGGGCACAAAGCCCACACGGTCGTAGAGATACTCTAGAACGTCATGCGCTGTCTTCTGAGTCATTCAAGGCACCAAACCTGCCCTGGACAATAAGTCGGGCCTGTTCCAACGCGCTCTTTTCTTCTTCGTCCACCATAGGCGGAGGGGCCGAAGGATGGCCGCGAAACTCTCGCATCGCCTTTCGGAACTCCGAGAGAACGTCCTTCGCCTCGGTAGACGCTGGAGTGACGCCCTTGTACTTCCACGGCATCGCCCCGTTCATCTTGAATATCAATAACGTCGGGTTGGACTTGTAATCGAGGTTCTTATGCTGCTCGGCAATCAGGTCGTTAAGTATCTCCTCAAGACCGTCGTTGTACGCCTCTTCCGCCTCTTTCATCCTCTCCAGAAACAACATGTCCGTCCGGCGCCAAGAGCTAACCCTCGAAGGCTCAATCTTCGCCGCCCTCGCAGACTTGGTCTTCGTGCCGAACTTTCGATACGCTTTGAGGAATAGCTCCTGCTTGCGCTCAGTTTCCTTGGACGGATTCCCAACCCCTACCCGTAGCTCCGCGCACATCAGTCATCCCCCTGATTCAACACGTCTTTCGATAACGCTATTATTCCCGCGATACACCCAACAGCCACTTCGTTCAAGTTCTCCATAATACTGACGTAGGCAACTAATCCAAGGATTAACAACGAAAGGAATATCTGGGGGCGGATTCGCCCGAAAAACTGACTTAGACCCTCCCAAGCGTTCATAATCCTCTCCTACCCCACGACAATACACCAAGACAGTTGTATAATCAAGATAGTGCTGGGCCCGAGAGTCCTCCTCCCATAATTAAATCTCGGGACCCTCACCTCCTCCTTCAGGGGGGATGGGCATGCTTCAACCCGTCCCCCCTAACCCCAAATACCTAAATTGCAATAACCCCCGCGCGGGCGCGCGTTATAAGGAACTTATAAGTCTATAAGTCTTATACGTTATAACGACAGTACATACTAATGTAAAAATAATAGGCGCAGGCTCTAATAGCCGGAGAACTATTATCTTTTACACTTACCAACATTACATAATACGTTATAACGGTGACCCAGAAACTAAAAATAATCTGCCAATTTATTTATAAATCGAAGGATTATTTTTAACTCCACCAGGGAAAAAAATTACTTGCCCTGGGTTCTCTGCCCAGAACCCGCAATTTTTTCCCGCTAGAGACAGTGAGCCTAAACGTCATACAGACAAGCCTTTTAATAAAATAAAACGTAGAGGGGTATCCTCACCAAACAACCACAAGACCTAAGACATACCCCCCTCCTGACCCCTAACACCTTACTACACCCTAACGCCCCTCTACAGCCAACCTCATACGCCTCAGACCCTATCACATCCATACATACACCCCCATCTTCATACCCTAACACCCACACCCACCGACAACACCCAACATCCCTGAGCCCCTACCATCTACTAACCCTTACAGCTATCACCCTCTAACCCCTGACCACCCATCACCACTCCACCCATCACATACACCCCAACCCCTTGACGCCACTGCTATCTCCCATCACCATCTACCACCACCCATCACCTCCTAGCTCTCATCGTCATCTATCCTTCACCCCCCACCCCCCACCCGTCGCGTAATGCTCTCTCCTTTTAGCTTCATTCTTTGACCTGGCCCTTTCATTCTCACAGCGTAATGCTCTCACAGCGTGACACTCTCACAGCGTGACACTCTCACAGCGTGACACTCTCACAGCGTGACACTCTCACAGCGTGACACTTCCGGCCAAGGCGTAACCTGGGGAACACTGTATTCCCGGGAACATAGAGTTTTAGGCGTCATGATTTGGAAAATTACTGTGGTTGGTATCTGGTATCTTTCCAGATACAATCCCACTGTCAGACTTACCCACATTTATCCCGTTTGGCGTATTGATTGTTACGCTTGACACATCTATATCAGTCGTGCGATACTCCGGTCACGCACTTTACCAACTGAATATTGAGTCGACGCGTTGTTGTGGCACACACGCTGTACTTGTAGAAGTACAACTATGGAGAGTGGACACCATGACAACGAAGACACCTGACAAGACAAAGAAAACCGGTCAGTCTACCAAGGCAATCGACGTTAACAAAGACGTCGACGGAGCACCGGCGCCTGTACCGGCGCCTGTAATCAAGCAAGGTAAACTTTCCGACTTAATCGACTTGAGCGCTAACGGCGTGGAGTCGAAGTATCATGAGGCTTTTGTCAGCATCATGAAAGCCGGAATCGACCGGATGCCTGAATTGCGCGCAAAAGACTTCAAGTCACCAATCAGCGTGCGACTGGTAGTGAATAGTCAGCCTAACAGGCGTCAAGCGAACATTGTCAGTATAGGCAAACCTGACATTGAACACGCACATGTGCTTTATCTTTGGGTAGGGCATGAGGATTACGCAAAAGCGGTCAAAGGTGAAAACTGGACAACCGTTTGCGCTCACATTGTCGCGACTGGGTTAGAGTTGGTTTACAGGGGTAACACCTTAAAGGCTCGCTCAAGCGCTGATACAGGCGGGAAACTAACTCCCGACTTCAAGCGTGACCTACAGGCAATAGGCGTGGAACCTGAAAGTCGCATAGGTCATTATCGGGGCACAAAAGGTCTTGAGAAATGGGCAAAGGGCGAAGCGATTCAGGAACACCTAAAGACGCTAGCGGGAATGTATGTTCCCGCCTACACTCCCAAATCGGAAGTGGACACAAAGAAGTCGACGGTCATTCTGGTATGCGAGCCTGACTGCCCACTGACCGACGCGGCGCCCTATGGGATACGCGTCAAGCATGAGAGCGTGAATGATTATATTCGATTGCTACGATGTGACTTTCATGACCGCTTCCTGAGTATCAAAGACGAAGAATAAATACCTAATATCGACGTTATCAGCAATCAATCAATCTGTGTGTGTCACAACAACGCGCCAACTACTCCCAACACCCGATGCATAACGTATCGGGTGTTTTCAATTGCGTATGGTTTGCATTGTTGCATTCCAGAAAGTGAGCGCCTATGTGAATTTATTGTTACCGCCTTGTACTTGTAGAAGTACAAGTTAGTTATTGCGAGAGGAAACAATGGAACAACGGGTTAAAGTCAGATGTCACGGTTGCGGTAAGACGTTCTTCGCGTATCGTGGTGGCAAGAACGTGCGTGAGACTTGTGACAAACGGAATCTTAATACCGGATGTCATTGGGAACATACTGAGCAAGAATCGCAAAGAAGGAAAACGATGGTCGATAATTACAGGAAACGAGCTAACCTTCTGAAAGTTTCAGATAACACCTTACGCTGACGTTGTACTTGTAGAAGTACAGGCTCAGCTATTGCGAAGGGGGATGTTATGCCCAGAATGTGTGATGTCATTGTAAAGCGACCCTTAACGGATGAGGGAATCCGGCTTCTACGGTTAGGCCGTCTACGGTCAACTGGGATTATGTGGTTCTGTGACCAGTCTGCCGTAGCCAATGGCAAATGTGAATACCATCAGGAAACGAGCTAGGAGGAAACAATGCACTGGGTTTTCAAACGCGAGACCGTGAGGTCAGGCGCGACGGATTGCTGCCTATGTGAGGCGAAAATTGAAACAGGGCAACGTGCCCAATGTGCGCGACAGTACGTTCGCGTTCCCACCCATATACACCGAGTGTGTGTCTCGAAATTGATTAGCCATGTCAGTTGTGCTTCGCAGATTCATGGGACGCCGCCACCGCACGGCCTTGTGTTCGACGGGGACGTGCGCGGTCGATTCACAGGCGAGGCCGTCCAAGACTTGGCAACATCCTACGGTTGGACCGGCGAGGAACTGCCTGCGGACAACGAGTTCTACGATGAGGCAATAACGGAGGCAGAAGACTGGTTGAACGATAACGTCGCCGAGGATGGAAGCGTGTTCCACTTCGCCGACGGCTCGTTCTACTACGAACTGCTGTCAGAAATAGAACAGCAGTAGTGATGACGATGTTGTGTGAAATACCTGACTACATGTGTCCTGAGCGTGCGTCTCGCACCATAGGGCAGTACACCCGTGACTTCCATGACGGTCACAAGAGCGTGAACCTGCTCTATGTGTGCGAGAAACACCTCGTCGAGTCCACCGACGGCGTCACGTGGCCGTCTTACTACTTCTACGATTTCTCGCACGTCATACAAGGGCCGTGGGAAAGAAAGGAGGGCGCATGAGACTGCGTTGAACTACGGGAATTACAGCTTGTACTTGTAGAAGTACAGGGAAGGAGGCACTGATGAAGCTCAAATGCAAAGCCCAAGACCTGAATGCACGCTTAACCGAAGCGTGGCTGGAAGAGAGGAAGCCGTTGGAAATTAAATGGGAACCGCCTAGCTGGCAACTCCTTGGTGACTTAGCGATAGACGAGCTTAAACAAGGACATACAGCTTATGCCCTTGGGGTAATTCCCATGATGGTAGAAAAGTTGGTTGCCTTGGAAGCGTACGCTAACGAAGATGGGAAGCTATCCATTAACAAGCCTGAGAAGGAGGATAACGATGCCTGAGAAATTGTTCACTCTGGAGGATGTGGAACACATTATCGAACACGTGTTGGGCATTGACTTGCCCGATGCGCTAGCGATGGTGCAGGCCAACCACACAGGCCAAGAGGAAATGAGAGCCGGACGGATGCACGGGGTCAACGTGCCCAAGTCTGAGCCGTGTTTTGAGTGCAAACGCATGATGCCCATACTCCTAGACATCGGGAAGGAGGATTGAGATGGCGACGTGTAAGCATGAGTATATCTTCAGCGACTACTGTGGCGCGAAGGTGTGCTATGGCTGCGACGACCACGAAGGGTTGGCGCGGTGCTACTGCGGATGGGCAAATGACAAGGGAAACGGTCGAGAGCAACTAATTGAGATGGGTGAAACCATCGAGGAGGACGAATGAACATCATAGCGTACACGTACGAGGCAGACATTCACTGTATTGCCTGCACTATCAAGCGGTTTAGTGACGAGTCTAATTCCAAACGGAACGTAGCGCGTCTTGTACTTGCAGAAGTACAGAAGATGAATTTCACGCGCTACGTTGACGAGCACGGTGTATGGGATGACCCACAATTCCCAACACTGGATAACGAAGGCAACCCGATACACCCGATGTTCTCGACTGACGAGTGGCAGGAATTTGAGGAGGGCTTCCTCGCTGAGAACCCGACCCAATACCTAGCCTGTGGTGATTGTCACACAATCATTGAGGAATACACCCATGAAGAAGAAGGAGGATAACGATGGCTAGCGAAGATGGAAAGGTAATCAATTCCCAGGGTTGGGTGATAGTTGAAGGCGTGCATTGCTGTTACTGCCAGCTGGCTGAGTGGGCATGCCCCAAGCATGGCGAAGCGACATGGACGAAATGGGATGTGAAAGGTTCGCTGGGGCCTTTGATGCCGACTGAGCGAAGAATCGAGAAGGAAGGTGACAGATGAAACACACGAAACAAGAGTTTGAAAACATGGTGATGCAACTCGCGGAGGAGCAGATGTTCGGCATGGGCAACGACGGTATATGCCTTGCCTGCCATTACGTGCAGGGCGGGTGTGAGCCGGACGCCAGGAACTACGAGTGCGAGTCATGCGGCGAACGCAAGGTGTTCGGCGCCGAGGAACTCTTAATCATGGGACACGGAGGATAACAATGACGGTTAGGGATATGAACATATGCGACGACTGCTCACTGCCAGCGTATGACCTCGGCATCGGGGGGAATGAACTCCTCGATGACGACTGGGACCATCGTAAGGCATGGGTGAAGCAGGTTGCGTTCATGGTCACGATGGGCGAGGAATTGCCCGACCACGAATGCACGGCCAAGATGGAGCCGGACCTTAATATCCAGTGCGATTGCGGGTGCAATCCTGGAAGATTCGAGTGGCACCGGAAACAGCGAGAAGCAAGGAGGACGCAATGAGCGACGAGTATAACGGCTGGAAGAACCGCGCCACTTGGAACGTGGCGTTGTGGCTGGGGAACGACTACACAGTCTATCGTGCCTCACAAGGGTACTCGACCTACCCACAACCATACCTAAGCCTGCGGATGGACTTCATGAACGGAATGTTCAAATGCACCCACACCGGCGACGGGGTCAGCCTGTGGGACAAAGAGCTAGACATCGAAGCGCTAGACGAAATGATACGAGAGTTCTAAAAATAGAGCGTCATAGTCTGTACTTGTACAAGTACAATCAAGGAGGTGGACACATGCGAATAACCAAAGGAAACGGTTGTTATACAAACACGGGGAAACAGCAATTCACGACCAACCGCATGAACGAAGAGATGACCGCCATCGGCGTGGACAAGACCGGCGCAAGCAAGCTGGGCGACCTTCACGTGACCCACGCTTCCCAGGTCACATGCCCCCAGGACTGCCCGTTCTACGGCGAGATGGAGGACGATGTGTACGGCGCCGAACGTATGCGCCTTGCGCTAGCGGTCGCAGAGGTGGAAGCTGAAATCATAGACGATTTCTCGGGCGACAGGGACGCGCGTATTCACGTCGTCGGAGACTGCCAGACCATACCGGCGGCAAACCTCGTAGGCTCCGCTATGGTGCGGTTCGAGGAACGCACCGGACGGCAGGCTTACACCTACTGCCACTCATGGGCCAAGGTCCCGTACTCCGCATGGATGGGCGCAAGAGTCCTCGCATCGTGCGAGACGGTCGAAGGCATCAACATCGCGAGGGAAGAAATGGGGTATCCGTCGGCAGAGTGGACGTACTTGAAGCACCTGTCCCGCAAGGTGCATGAGCGTGAGGGCGTCACAGTCCTGCCGTGTCCCAACAACTTCAATCCCGAGGTGACCTGCGACAAGTGCATGCTATGCGCCAATGTCGAACTCCTGAAGGAGCGGGGGTATGTCATCGGACTGCACGGACACGGTGCGCTAAAACAACTGAGGCTAGCGCTGGAGAAAGCGAGGGCGACGGCATGAACATAACAAACCGTATCATTAACGAACTCGTGTACGGACGGGTGCAGACCTATCCCGAGACTCGGTACACTCCGGCCGAGTACAAACTTTACTGTAATGAGTGCGGCGTGGAGGACGGCGACGAGCATAGGGACGGCTGCAAGCTGGTGGCCGTCGAGGAGTTCCTAAACAAATACAGCCACACAATCGAAAGGTGGGTGCGAAATGACTAAGCCCAAGACCATCAGAGAAATAAGGAGAGGAATGACATGCAGATAGGAGAAGTAGTGTACGAAGTCGGGCGTTGTAAGTGTCAGGGCCTGCCCCTGTTGCCTTACTGTTTTCACCACTATGCGAAAGTGCTGAAGACCTACCCGCCAATGCACGGAAATCCCCCAGCTGTCTTGGTCGAGAATAGAGGCGGCACTAACGTCAAACGTATCAAGACTACGAACCTATCGACACAACCGTCACACAGTTGGGGTCTGTAACACAAACAAGGAGGAGAACAATGTGTGATATGTGTGAGATACAAGCAAGGAAATTATTGTATGCTTCCTCCCACGAAAAGGAAATCCTGTACGTCCTGACGGTGGAAGACCTAGAAGGTTGCTACAACGAGGACGAACGGACGGAAGGAAAATTTGAGGACCTGCCCTTGGAGGAAAGGCAAGGAGTCATCCGTACCGTCAAACAATTCATAGGGAGTTGGGCCGGTGATAGCATGTACAACTGGGACGATGCTATCCAAGACGGCATCGAAACATATTACAGGGATAGGGCCCGATACGAAGGGAGGAGTGATGCCAAAGTATAAAGCTGAGGTGGAAGCATGGGCCGTCGTCAAGGAGTTCGAGGCAGAGAATGAGGACGAAGCCCATGATATAGCCTGCGAGCTTTTCTTCGACCAGTACGTCATATCAAGATTGGACATCACCGAAGTTAAGCCACTCATGTGGCCCCCCGTCCATTCACGAAACGAATCGAAACAAAAGGAGGACGAAGCATGAATCAGCAACCATTTTCAGCAGAAGAATGGAAGGACCTACGCGATAGACTCGACAACGTCGGGGGGAGCGATGTCTACTATCTTCGTGTCATTGCCAAGGCCCTCGTGGGCATAGGAATGCAGCTGGCGTCCAGCATGCAGTACATGGAGACAGGCGGCATTCAAGACATGCTAGGCGAGATAAAGCATGAAATACGAACCAAATAGAAGAACAGGGGTATTGTCAGATGTTGTCAGTATGCAGCAATTGACCCATATCACTGTCTGTTATAACATAGCTGCATGTAGAAAGGAGATGGCATGACAACGGAAGCATGGCGGCGCTCACCCAAGGACTTCACTGTAAGTTCAAAGAAACAAGCGATTGCGGATTTGAACGATGACACCAAGATGCTGTTGGATTTCAGGACGGGATGTATCCTGCTGAACATCAGCACTGTGACCGGTCACGCAATGGCCCGAAAAGAAGAACTCCCTGGCGCGGTGCGCGTAGGACATTCCTGGCGCTTTCGCAGAATACCCTTACGTAAATTCTTATATGGAGAGGAGTAGCCTATGAGCAATAACTGCCGCGTGAAAAGGGACGACCCCATAGGAGCCGTCCCAATTGCGAGGTGGACACCATCGCAACCCTAATCTACCACACGGAGGGTAACATGGAAACAGTGAGGGTGACCGTGGAATCACGGTCAACCAACCAGAAAGGAAACCCGCTCATCCGGTGCAGTATACCGGGGTACGGGAAGTATCCCATCCCGCTGAACCTAACGCCGGAGCAAGGCGAACAGCTGCGGGACGGGAAGGACGATTACGAGGCCGTCTTGGTGAAGGGCGAACTCAAGGAAGGCAAGAGCGGGGACTTCCCCGACCACTTCTGGTGGAACGTGGCAATGTTCGAGGGCATCGTGGACGAGCGAACCATGACCACAGCGCAGTCCCAGGCCGAACAGAACGGCGCGACGGCTCCGCCCTCTCAGTCCGTGCCCACAGTATACGGCACGGCGCCGTCATCTGAGACTGACAACAAGGAGATGGTATACAGGAGACAGACCGGCCTTAACTGCGCCTCTTCCCTGATTGCCCCCCTTGCGCTGGACGATGACGATGACAAGTTCCAGAGAGTGGTGGCTATGGCCGAGAGATTCGTGGGTTATATCTCCACAGGCAAGGCTGACGGCCTCGTAGATGCGTTAATACAGAGCGGGGCGCACATCGTTGAGGTGGTGGAAGAGGAGCCGGAACCCACGTACGTCTACCCCGCGCCGCCCAAACGGATTACCGAGGAAGCGTTCAACACGTACATGGACAGAGCAGGCTGGGCCTGGAGCGACATAGAACAGTGGCTTGACGGCCTGGACCCCGTGGACTGGGTGAAGCAGGAGAAGGGACGCAGTATGCGCCTTGCGCTCAGCGCCTGTCAGGACGCAGCGGTCGAAGCAGGGCTCGTCCCGCCCGAAGATTTCCGAACACAAACTGAGTAAACGAGGAGGACGCAGTGAGTTCCCGACGCACGCCCATCTACACCGAGGACGGTAGGTTCGCCTGCTACTTCGACGGCCGAGACCTAGTCAAGAGCGCAGAGGAGGGCCAGCACATGCTGCGGAAGCCGCCTGCATGGGCTTGGGATATTTCCGTGATAGAGAACGGCCTTAATATGGGCGCGTCGGGCCTCATCGTAGAGACCCGAGACACACACAAGCGATACGTCACAAGCATGGACGTGTTCCTAGACCACAAGGGGGAGTTAAACCGAGGGCATAACACCCAATGGTTCCTGACCCTGAAGCACTGGACCACGTCCGAAGCGCAACAGCTACGGCTAATTTAAGGAGGAGCAATGGCTAAGAGCAAAGTAAAGACAACAGAGGTGCATCTGTACCCCATCATAGACGAAGACTTGCTGCACCTGAACCAGGTTACAGGGCCACGAGGGGGCATGAGGGCCTACCAGAAGCCAGGAGACCCGCTGCCCCTATGGTCTGTGACCACCATACTATCGAACACCGTGGCAAAGCCTGCGCTGATGCGATGGTATAATCAGCAGGGGCGCGAAGCCGTTGCGGAGAAGCTCGAACCCCACGTGGGCAAGATGCTCTCCGAGGAGACGCTTGAGGAGGCGCTCCGTGAGGCAGGGCAGAGGCCCAAAAAGACCAAGGAAAAGGCCGCAGACCTCGGCTCCCGCGCGCACGATTGGCTCTCCGAGTACATCACATCGCGCATGGAGGACCGCCCCATCTCGACGGCGCCGCAAGACCTGATGACCGTGTTCGATTCGTTCCGCGAATGGGAGGAAGAAGCCGGGATAGAGCGGTGGCTCAAGACCGAGTTCGCCGTGTACTCCGAGGGATTCCGGTACGCCGGAAGCGTGGACGCGCTGGCCTATAACTCTGACGGCAAGTTCATGGTTCTGGATTGGAAGACCGGCAAGGGCATCTATTCAGAGATGGCCCTACAGGTGGCCGCGTACGCCAACGCCCTCTCGTACCCCCTGCGGGTGAAGGTCAACGGCAACCTCGACTTCCCTTGGAACACCTGGGAGCGTATCGAGCCGTGGGTAATACGCCTCGGCAAGGAAACAGCGGAGTTCGAGGCGCGCCGTGTGAGCAATCCCCAGCTGGCCCTCGACGGGTTCCTCAATGCGATGCAGCTGTGGTACTCGCTCAACATGCCCGGGCTGACCGACAACGCCAAGGCAGAACTAGAAGACTACTTCGACCTGCCTGACGAGCTCCCGACGGTATGGTAAGCCGCGCCCAACACTAACCCCCATAACATAGCCACAACGCACTGTCTATAACAGTGCCAATGCCCGAACGCAAAGATGAGGAGGTTTTGCGATATGCCTTGCACCCCTAGCTACTGCGATGACCACGATTTTCAGGTGGCCGCGCCCTGGTGCCGTTATAAGTGGGCGCTAGCGCGTGAGGCCGAACAGAGCGTCACCATAGAGACCGTGCGAAGAGAGATTTGGCAGGCGATTGACGAGGTCCACGACGAACTGCGTGATGACCTACGGGTCTCCCGTCTCAAGAAACGCCCGTTCCAAAACCGGCCCAAGCCAGAAGATAAACCGTTTAAGGGGTTTAATGTTTAATGGAAGAGATAACAAAATTCGGCTACCACCAGTACAACTTTCCCGAGTTTGGCATGACGATTAAGGTCGATAGGTTCCACGAGTCGAGGCACGAGTTGTCGGCTGATGTCACCATCGAGGCCGACCTTGGCAAGCACCCCAACCTCGTTCACCCCCACGTTCTGCTGCAACGACAGAACCTATCGGGCGGCAGGGCGAAGCAGACGCTTGCCAAGACCCTGGAAGAACGCGTTGCCATCGGGGAGTGGGACGGCATAGTGGAACTGTTCTGCACCCGCTCGATACGGACGTACCGACAGGGCGCGGCGATGGTGAAAATCGGGAAGAACCCCAAGCGCAAAGAGGTCCCGTACCTGCTGTACCCAGTGATTCGAAAGGACGCGCCCTGCATCATCTACGGCGCAGGAGGTATCGGCAAGAGCTACGTGAGCCTCTACTTTGCGCTGCTCGTCCAGTACAACCTGAGCGTCGGGCGTCTGGCCCCGCAACCGGCCAACGTGCTGTACCTCGATTGGGAGTCCGGCGAGGACGACCTCAACGACAGGTTGGCAGCGCTCAGCAAGGGCCTCGGCATCGAGGCGGAGATAAACTACCGCTACTGCCATCAGTCCCTCGTGGACGATATAGACACCATCGCCTCTATGATTGCGGCCGAGGATATCGACCTCGTTATCGTGGACGCTAAAGGCGCAGCGATAGGCGGACTGATAAACGAAGCGAAGGAAACAATTGATATGTTCAACGCCCTGCGCTCCCTGCACGTGACATCGGTAATCATAGACCATGTCTCCAAGGAGAGCGCCGGAGGGCCGATAGGCTCGGTCTATAACCTCAACGAGGCCAGGAACGTGTGGGAGATGCGCGCGTCCCAAGCGGTAGGGTCGGACCGTTCCCTCATGGGCCTGTACCATCGTAAGACCAACGTGGGACGCAGGCACGATTCCTTCGGCCTGGAGTTTGTGTTCAAAGACGATGAGAAGTCCAACATCGACGCGGTGTGGGTGTCGGAGAGAGACCCGTCAGAGGAAGAAGACACCCGTTCGGGCATGGACTTATGGCAACAGATTGAGGTGTTCCTGCGTGAGAGCATCGAGGTCGGGAATAACGGCTCCTTTGAGTACGTCCCCATGACCATAGAGGAAGTCAGGGAAGGCATTGGCTGGGACAACTACGCCACTGTGAAAACGAGCCTCTCGGACAAGAGGTGGAATAACCGCCTGTGGCAGCATGCCGAGAAGGGCAAGTACGTCTACCTGGAGAGGAGCTAAGGCACATGGCAATGCGCATGGTCATACCCCACCTACCCGCAAGAGAGCTTAACCCCAACTCCCGCAACTACCACATGCAAAAGAACCGGCACTTCCAGGCTGCGAAGGACGAGATGGTGGCAGAGGTGCGAAGCAGGGACCTCAGACAGGACCCCCTATGGGGGCACGTTGCCTTAGAGTTTGTCTATCACGCGGGAGACCGACGGAGCAGGGACGTGGACAATCTTCTGGCCGCATCGAAGGCTTGGATAGATGGGCTGGTGGGAGAGGTCATCCACGACGACTCAGGCAAGCACGTCTCAAAACTCTCGGGACAGTACGTTCTGGACGACACAAGCTACACCGAAATAGTGATTCGTCAAATCAAAGATTGAGAGCGCAACGCAAGCAGGTCAAGTAGAGACGGAGAAGAACCTACTCTTCCTGCTTGCGTGGCTCTCCGAGGCTTCTAGGGCGTCCTGGGGCAGGTCTATCCATACCTTCAATCGTCTTCACCATGCGCCACATGTAGCTCAGCACGCGGCCACGCTCACGACCGTTAAACTTGCCGTCCTTCGTGGAATCCTTGGCGTACACAGCGAACTCCAGAGCCAGCGCCATCAGGTCCTTGTGTGTTAACGCCATTACAAATATCTTCCACATCTCACGCTCCTACCGAATGAATACTGGCTCCTCAAGCACGCCGTCGTTAACCGTTCCGACGGAAACTGACGAATTTATCACAAAATCTGCTGAATCAATGTCCCCGTCATCACCGATTCTTACATTTTCAAGGATGAGACGACCGATTTCAAAGTTGTCTGCATTAAACGCGCCTGCAAAAGCACGAACGCCATCTAAAGTCATCTCATCAATCAGCACATCTCCGCCAGATGTGGACTGTATGATAAGAATCCTGTCAACTGTCATGTCTTCCGCTATATATGAAGTCGCCCCTCTGCCGGACCCGATTACCACGTCATTCGTGGTGCTTGCCATAGTCATGGAAAACGTGTGACCAGCGGCAACTACTGAAGATGTGGCAGTTAGTGTATAAATATCCCCCGCCGCCCAATCCATCGTCGGAAACTCGCTATTTTTGATAGTCAACGTATCAATTGTAATCACATCTGTTGTGCTTGTTCCTGCAATTTGGAAAGAATCAGTAAGTCCAATTTTCCCCAGTGATATATTTTTGAAGGTAACTTTGTCCAAGCGGATACCCGCTGGAAGGTTAATCTTCAAAGTTTGTGACCTAGCGGAGGGAAACTCTCTATCCACCACAGGACTGCCAATCATACTAGGAGCATCATACGAGGCGCCTAACATAGGCCATGTGATTTCCTGGTCTCCACTGGAAATTAAAACAAACATCGAGGCAATGAACCCAAGGGCGACGGTTGCCAGAGACCCGACGATGAGCTTCCCGCCTCCCAAGTACACGCCGCCTGGGAGAGGGAGCCGTAGCCGCGCCAGACCGCCAAAACGAACACTGAGGGACGGTATCGAGAACGTAAAATCTCGTCTACTCATCGGTCTTTATCCTTCCCTTGATTTCATCCGACATTAACGCCACGATTGAGGCGGCGGCGCCTGTCACTGGCAAAGCGAAGATGGAAAAAGCGACTAATATTATGTCGCGTCAAAGGTGTGGAGCGATTTCAGCCGGTTTGCTGGTGGTCTTCCACACAATAAGCACCCCCAATGTCACGAAAGCTAAAAAGAGCGGGCCGACCAGCACAATCGTTAAAAATTGTGTTCCCGTTAGCGTAGTCTTTGTCCGCGCTTCAAGTTCCACGATGCGCCGGTGGGCTTCTTGTAGCTCTTCCTGCAAATCCTCAGTTGTCATCGCCTGCCGCCCCTGAAATAAAGTGGGACTCCAAACGCTCCAAGCGGTGGACTATTCCTTCGTACCGCTCCCGGCTTTGATGCAGGTACTCGTCATGCCTGCGGGTCTGGTCGTGACGCAGATGCTCCACCTGGGTGGACAACTGGCCGAGGCGGTAGACCAATCTGGCCAGCGCAACGGCCACCACGATGAGGGTGGCAACGGCGCTGGAGATTATGGCCGGGTCATTCATAGTGTTATTCTGGGTCTGGGTCTGAGCCGTCCCAGGCCGCTATATCTGCGCCGACAGTTGTGGCGTCAGCTTTAACCTGTGCCATCTTCGCCGTGGCAACGTCGGTCTTCCAGTTTGCGCCTTGCGAACGATACTCGTTCAACCCGTTGATTGCCGCGTTTGCCGCTGACCTTTTTGCGGCCAGAATATTCAGCGCTTCGTCGTTTGTCATGTCTAAACTCCTAGTGCTTGCTCGATTCGTTTTAGTCTCGCGTCCATCGCCTCGTGCTGGGCGTCCATCCGCTCACGGTTCTGGTAGATGCCGCCAGCCAGTAGTGCCGCCATGCGCTGGTCGTTGTAGCCAATGAAACCGTCATCATATTGCTTCAGAACGCCCATCTCTATTAGGTCGTCCTTGCGCTGAGACAAGTTAAATTGCCCTTCTCGGTAAGGACTGAGAACCGCCACATCGTCGTAGTCGTCAAAGATGTTCTCGTCCCAAGTGGTGTTGGCATCAATACTCAACTGCCCGTCAGGGATGCGCCAGATGTCAGCATCGGTGGATGACCCGTCTGTATTAAAACTCCGCAGGGCGAAGTAATCGTTCGACCCCCGATAGCCTAACTGGTAGCCCATGTTATTTGCTGCGCCATTTCCAGAACCTTCAAGCCACTGAATAATTAAGTCGGACCCCCCTGACGCTGGCCCTTTTAGCATCAAACGTGCATCACCAGAGTTATCGGTGTTTTCTACCGTCATTTTGACGTCGCCGCCTGCACTAACAAGTTTTAGCTCTCTCGAAGTCCAATCGTTGCCCGATGCGCCGACGTTCTCTAAGGTGTTTTCGCCCATGTCGATGCCGATTGGATTAGAGCCTGTGATGTTCTCTAGATTGATGCCGACATTATTAGTGCCGCCGCCCGTTTGGTTTTCTATAAATATCCCGTGCTGACTTGTGATAACTACGTCACCCGGCAGGGTTGCATCACGAACCCGTAAACCCGCCGCCAAGTTAACCGTCATAGCATTAGCGCCCGAATGGTCACCAACCTGGACTGACAATGCGGATAATCCAGGCAAACTGGTATTAGTTAAATCGTAAGCCGCGTTTGCCCCATCACCTATAATGGACTGGATTGACAAGCCTATCTTCTCGGCTGTGCCTGACGAGTTAATCGTGAAGGTGGAAGCGTAACTAGCCGCGACGCCACTCGTTCCCCCGCCTGTCGATAAGCCCGTGCTGACGATAATATTATTCGTGCCGTCATGATAAATCATCATGTCTGAACTATCGCCAATGCGAATCGCCGCATTGTCCTTGAACAGGAGTCCAGTCAGCCCTGCATCCCATATCATGTCCCGACCTGATGTGTCTCCGTAGAAAGTCACATCGTAGTTTGTGCCATCCTGACCAAATTCGACAGCCCCATCGAACCTCGACGCGCCAGCGCCCACCCAGAGGGCGTAATCAAGAACGCCCTCAGACGGCGCGTCCTCGATGTATAGAGTTGCCGCCACCGCAGTCGTCGTATTACTGCCAAGCGTAATCCCTGGCTCCTTCAGGGACAGTGTGGAAATCACGTCGTACTCTGTGCCACTGCCCTCGGCGGCGGTGATAATTCCCCCACTTATTCTCGCCAACGCGGGTGTCTGGTCTGCCGTCCCTGCGGTAGTTGTGAGGTTTGTTGTTATCGTGAAGACACTTGGCCCAGAAACGGCTCCAGTGAATGAGCCTGCCACATGGAAATAAGACTGACTATTCGGAGCGGCTCCTACACCGATTCCACCATGACCACCGTCCACATACAGAATCGTGTCATTATCGCCAATCAGGACTTTGGCTCCAGTAGCCGCCCCGATGGTCAGGTTGCCGGACGAGGTGGTAATCTCCTGTGGCCCAGTGAAACCCAAGTCGCCGTCAAGAACGATGTCGCCAGCGAAGGTGGCTTTGCTATCCTCGTTTATAGTAATGGCATCAAACGCAACAGCCCCATGTTTACGGACTTGCAGAGTCATAGTGCTGTCCAAGTCAGTATCGCCAGTATTGGATTTAGTTACCTTAATCCCACCCATGATTGCCTGACTGCCAGATGTATGTTCATTAATGAATATAATTCCAGCATCAGGCGTAGAACCGAAAGCTGTTGAGGATTGAATAGCCAGTTGTCCTAGTGCTGTACCTTCTCCAGCTTCTGTTCCTTTTATATAAGTTATATACGACCCAGAAGCGGCAACTCCTATACCTACCTTGGCGGCTAGCTGTAATCCCGATGAGTCAGTGATAACCCCATCGGTTATTACGGTGTCTCCAATGGTGAAGTCTGTCGAGGCATCAATCGTGGTGCCTGTAATGGCGGCGGCGGCAAGCGTTCCCCCCGCAACGGTAAGGGTGTTGGAAGAATGGGTTACGGTTATATCGCCATTATTGAAGTTGATAACGCCACCGCTGGCAACGAACAGGTCTGACCACATCAGGGATGTAGTGCCTAGCGCAGTGCCATCACTTGTGCCAGGGCTTAACGAGTTCTCAGCCAGCACAACTTCTTTGGCATTATTAGCATAGAAGTTAATAGTGTTGGCATCTTCAAAGTCTATCTTTGTCTGGTCGTCCTCGCCAATCTTTATGTCAGTGGCTAGCAGTGACGTGACATTTGTTTGTGCGGCGGCAAGGCTTACCACTCCTGCGTTAGTCATGGTAGCGTCACCTGACAATGCGGCAGGCGTAAAGCCTGTGCCGTCACCTATCAGAATCTGAGTAGTAGCTAACGCCACTTCGGACAATACGCCAGAACTGTTAGCGTCCCTTCCTAAAATAGAATTAGCGGCTATGTTCTGGATATGAGCGAAATCTATAGAAGCGGCGGCGTAATGCTCACTGTCGATGGCATCGTCAGCTATGTGGGCATTGTCAATACTGCCATCTGTATAGTGTTCTGAATCAATGGCATCGTCAGCAATCTTTGCCCCTGTAATAGCGTCACCCGCTATATAGCTAGTGGCTATAGCAGTGCCATTCCAAGTGCCAGCGGCGATAGTTCCTGTATCGGCGATGCCTGCTGAGAAGGTAGTCGCTTTGGCTATGGTGATAGCTTCAGAACTATTAGTCGTGACGAATGTTATGTAGGCATTGTCTGCCTCTTCGATGATAAGAGCGCTAGCTTGGTTGTCTGGTATCTTGATTGAGTTCTCGCCAGCGTTAGAAAACTGCAACGCTCCATCAGCGCCACCAGATAGAACCAAGTCACCTGCTATATCAGCAGATGACGAGAGGTCTAAGGTTGCCGCGTCTAGCTCTCCCGACAGGGTGATGTCAGTTGCCCCTGTAATGGCTCCATTAAGGGCTACCGCGCCGTTGATATCCACCGTGGTGTCAGACTCTATAGTTAGGACACCATCAGCAGACTGGTGAATGAAGGTGCCAGCATCACCGAACTGGAGGCGGTCAGTGCTAGATAGCAATAGGCCCGTATCCACTACGTGGGTTAGCGTTACATCTTGGTCATCTCCAAACCCAACCACCGCGCCATCAGCCAAGTATAAATCACTAAATTCTAGGCTTGTAGTGCCTAATGCGGCACCATCGGAAGCATCGGGAACAAACGCAGTAGTGGCAGTTATCGTTGTGCCCTGGACAGTAGAAGTGGAAGTAATGGCCCCAGAGCCTATGGTTCCTAGCCCACTAACATTGCCGCTTGTGTCGAATGTGTAGTTCCCATCCGAAAGAGTGCCTGACAGCGTGATGTTGGTGATGCCCGTGAGCGCGCCATTGAACGCCACTGCGCCATCAATATCTATGGTGGTGGCCGCTATCTGTATCTCGGTGTCAGCGACTAGGTCCAGTTGACCATCGGCTGACGAGTAGATGTAAATACCAGTGTCGTAGAAATTGATGCGCTCAGTGCTGTTCATCAGGATGTCATCAGAGAACTTGAAGTAGTCCTCGTCTTCCATCCAGGTCAGGACCCCATCGGCAGTGTTGGCATTGAAGTTGATTACTACGTCTTCATCCCCGCCAGTCCCAAACGTGACGGAATCAGTTGTGAATGTCTGAGATACAGTCCCCCCTGTGCTGGAGGATATCCTGAAGGCTTCCTGCAAGTCTCCACTGCTGTCTGTGTCTGCAACAGAGAAGACAAGCGCGCCATCTTCTGACCCAGCTGTGACATCAGTTGCCACTGCCGTTATCCGCGCAAACTCGTCCAGAGCCCCACCACTATCTGCCAGTTCAAACGAAAGGTATATCTCGTCGTTGTCAGCCCTGGTGGTGTTGGCTCCTCGGAAGATGGCTACCTGATTAGATGTAGAGTTGGTCAGGTTGGTGAAGACTGCCGCAGGAATACCGGCGCCCTCGTTGTTCCTGGCATCTACCATCTTCAGGCTTATCTCGTCCGCCCACTTACGGAACCGGATGGAAGTGCCCGAGGTTATCTTCACATCGTAACGGTCCTCATCGGTCTCATTGAACGACCAGAAACCGCTGGAGTTCGTTGTGGTTGATGCCTCTTCGGCGCCGTCAGAAACCTGCAATAGCTGGACGGTAGCCCCGTTGAGGGCATCACCGTCATCTTGGAAAACGTATCCTGACGTGTATACGGTCATACCTTACCCCCGGCTCATACGTGAGTGGTCACGGTAATTCAATGCTTCCCTAATATAGTACGGCGGGTCGCGCAGAAGGTCGTCCTCATCGACGAATATCAACGTAATCCCCTGCCCAGCCATCATCGCCCTAGCCATGATGTCTATTGCCTTCTGTTCAACGCCAAACTCATAATGATAGTAGACGCCCTGAATGTTGATGGCAAGGTCTGGCGGATTCGTGAACTCAAAGTCCAAGACCACGCCGCCCTTGGTAAGGCGCCCTCCCAGCAGTGGTGACTGATAGCTGAAGTCGATGCCCGGGACCTTGCCCTGACGCGTGAGCTCCACAAAGGCCACGTACTCTGGCAAGCTGCCCTCCCAATCGGGAGGCAATACTGCGGTCTGTTCAGTCGTCAACCTAATCCCCCGTTATAGCCACCCAGTCGAGGTCCTGGTTAGAGCCACCGGCGTCCGCCCAAAACGTGCTGAGAGGCACCGTTCCGCCCTGCTCCCCGAAGTTCAGTTCGAGGCTGTCGTTGGCGCTAAGCTCGTAGCCCACAGTGCTGGAGACGGTCGAAGTGCCGAAGTAAACAACATTGCCGTTGCCCGTGCGTGCGCTGACCTTTATCCAGCTGACCCTGTCGGTGACATCACTCAGCTGCACGGCCGTGCCAGCAGAAGAAACCCTTGTCCTATTAGCGGTTAGTTTCATTACGGCTCCACCACGGATATAGTGCTGAAACCGCCCTCATTATACCCAGTGTTCTCAAGCCCCGTGGCGCTGGCAACGTCCACATAGTAGTTGCGCGTGCCCCCGTCATCGTCCCTGAACGTGAACTCCACCAGGGTGGTGCTTTCAATGGCCGAAACGAGATTGGCCCGTAGCTGCTGGGGAGTGTTCCCCTTATAGGGCTTGTTGAGGTCCAGCTGGACTTGATGCCCCCACTTGGCCTCTAGCTTCTTGCGGAACTCAAGCGTGGTGGAGACAACGTCTGGAGAGGTCAGCTTGAGTTGGTTCTCGTCAGTCGCATTTGCGCCAGCTGTGCGAGTGAACGTCAGCTTGAACTTAATCGCACGAAAGGGCGTGCCAAGGTTTGAGCCAAACGTGTAGGTGGTTGTCCCGTCGGACGTAATAGTCCCCAAAGACGTGTAAGATTCACTATAGTCAGTAGCATACTGAACAGCCACGGAACGCACATAGTCGTTAGCGTCATCAAGGGCATCGGAGGTCGTATCGCTCACCTCCACCTTAGCCTTCAGGGCCAGCTTATCAACCTCACTCTGACCGGCGTTGAACCACGGTGTCTCATGCGTTGCGCTCCCCGCAGCGTAGGCGAAGTTGGCAATCTCCGAGGGGTTAATGATGTTCGACGGCATTGTCATAAAGTAGACTCTGTCGTTGAATCCCCACCACATACGGTAGTCATCGTAAGCATTGTTCACGGCGAT
>Ga0208029_1000300_pt1 | contig 33568 bp, 31 predicted proteins | sample MalvireepMed_s12_FD_184242 | JGI IMG/M metagenome (GOLD analysis project Ga0208029, IMG submission 184242) | Marine viral communities from the Global Malaspina Expedition - Malaspina viral metaG DeepMed_s12 (SPAdes) (version 2) | ecosystem: Environmental > Aquatic > Marine > Oceanic | place... | reverse complement strand
TAAAAAGTCTTAGGACAAAGGTGCTGGCTTTTCGATACAGTTTAAATTTGAGTAGTACAATAAACCCGATGGAAGCACATTCAACCACTGGAGCAAAAAATTCATCTCCCCAATCTGTACCGAACAAATCCATCCAAAAACGGGTGTTGATTTCGGTATAAAGATTGTTTACAAATACATTCACCAAAAAGAAGGCAGGTACCAGCATATACACACCTGCATAGAGCTTAAAAAACGTATAAGCTAAAGCTCTAAACTTTTCAAAAACGGCTAAACTTATAACTAGCGGAAAAAATGCCTGCATGATTCCCAGTAAAAAATAACGTTCTGCTAAGAAGAGTGGATAAATAAACAAATCCAACAACCATAGAATGACCCCGACAATAAATGCTAGCATTTTTAAACCATATAACGGTGTCACTAAAGCTTCGTAAAGCACTGCCATGCCTTTTTTGGCAGCTTCCAAAGCACCCACATCCTGTTCCAAATCCACATCCTGCAACTGTAACGGAAGGAGTGCTGGGGCCGTATCTCGATATTGATTTTCAATGGAGACCAAAATACTATCGAACACGCCCAATACCTGCGTCGAAAAGATGACCAGCAACACAATGGCAAAATTCTTGGCCAGTGCCGTTGGTGTCAATCCCCAGGTATGTCCATCGGTGGAAGCAATTCCTTCATTATACTTTTTAAGAATGTTGATTAGAAAAAACAACACGGCCAATGTTTTCATTCCAGTAATGGTATACTGGGAAAAATCACTATTCTTAATGGTCTGAAAGACCGTATCTACATATTCCAATCCTATTCCTAAAAACATGATTTATTAGTATTCGCTTGTTCTATTATTAATTTTTTCCTGCATTTTTCTAAAAGAGATGATCTCTTTGTAGCGTTTGGTTTTGCTTGCAACTTCAGCTATCATTTCATTGGACTGTGTTTCATATTCTTTCAATACAGTAGCGCGTTCTGCATCGGTCATTTTTAAATAATCGCTGGTCAGTATTTTATTTACATACTCGACATTTTCCATAGAACGCTCCATGATCTCATTAAAGGAATCTGTGATCCGATGAATCTCTTTAGGCTTCACATAAGGGGAATTCAAAATATCCTGTAAATCTCCTTGTACCATATTGAAAAGTTGCTGATTATTCTGCACTAATTGCCCAACAGCATCCAATTGTTGAATCACATTACTTACCTGCTCAATACGTTCTTTTTGTTTTTTTAAAAACTCAACTGTTTTTAAAAGGTTTGAGGTTTGTTTTGCTGATTCTATAAGCTGCTTTGCCAGACTGATAAAATTAGTGTTATCATACACCGGCATCCCCTGAGCGGTCGCACCGCCGGGCAAGCATAAAAAAGTAAAGGACAATACCAGTATTAAGGTTTTAATTTTAATGTAATCTTTCATTGCTTTTAGTTTTTAGAGGTTATAAATTTCTTTATAGCTTGTTCCATATCATTAGTTTTTTCATAAATCCGCATTATGCGGTCGTTTTCGGTGCCGTCAGTTAGATAAGCAGCAAAAACTTCAGGCGGAACTTCCAATCGAAAGATGTTGCTCTCTTTTCCGATTTTGATAAACATTTCCGTGTACTTTCGGTCGCCTGTAAGGTTATTTCTAATAGAACGAAGCTGGTTCAAATCATGGGAAGAAAGGTTTAGCCTTTTTTGGAGCTCTTCATATCCTTTTTCATTTCGAAGACTATAAATCACCTGCGTGTTTTCTAGAATACTAGCCGATGTTGAATTATTAGGGAGTTGATTTATCGACTGTAAAATAATACCAATAGCCCCATTCTGTTTACGAATGGCTTGATAGTAGAATTCTACACTTTCCAGCACATTATCGAACTTTAACTGTTTGGCGAACTCGTCAAATAAAATAATACCTCTTTCCGAGCGATTCCGCCAAATGGTTCGCTGAATGGCAGACTTGATGAGTTTGAGCATCACGGATAGAATTTCCTTATTGTCTCGTACTTCGTCCAGTTCAAAAACGATCATGCGTTTATCTTCAATCTTATAGGTTTGGTCTTCCCCGACATTAAATAAAAAACTATAGAGGCCTCCATCAACATATTCAGAGATGATATGCAGAAAATTATAAGTGCTAAAATGTGTTTCTTGGATACCTAAATCCACTATTAGATGTTCTCTGTGCTGATCTACAAAATGATACAGTGAAGCCAATGAATGTGAAGTGCGTACTTGCTTATAATAATGCAATAACACTTTTTTCATGGCCACTTCTTTTCCTTTAGAAACTGATTTTCCTTCCGCTAAAAGCTCCAATAAGAAAACCGAAAGATCTTCTAACCGTTCAGGGGTTAAGTCAGCATCATTAGCAATATAAAAAGGATTAATGCCTAAGTTTTTTCCTTGTTCGTACCGTAAAATGATATGGTCATCGGGATACAGTTTAGCAAACTTCGCATAGGAACCTCCTAGATCGATAATGACTAAGCGAACTCCCTCTTCAAAATACTGCCGCAATATATTATTAGCTAAAAAAGATTTTCCTTCTCCGGTGGGAGCAAAAATGGCGAAGTTCCGCGCTTTGATACGTTTCTTTCTTTCATCCCAAACATCTTTTAGTACGGGAATATTATGTTGTCGGTCGTTAAAAATAATGCCAGTATCGTCAGACCTATAATTGGTATTATTAATCCATAAACAAAGTGCGTGTTTAAGGTCGGTTACATACACATCATCCTTAGAAAAATTAGAAGAAAAGCATGGGTAAGAATTCAAAAAATAATGCTTACGCGCTTCCCCTTTAGGAGCGTAGGGTAATATATCAAGTTCTTTAAATTCAGCCTTTATTTTTGAAGCGATACTGTCAAGGCGTTCTGATTTATCAGCCCAATACAACACATTAAGATGTCCTCGTATGATACGAGCACTGTCATCTTCATTTATTTGTTCAACAATATGACGGATTTTTTTAAGCACCACTTTATTCTGCGTTCCAAAATTGGAACTTTTCGAAAGCTCTTCTATTTTCTTTTCTAGAAGCTTTCGCCATTTGTGTTTATCATCTAGATAGAGCACATGATTTACGATATGGTTTTCATTAAGCTCCAACCCTAATCCGTCTATAAACCCCTGATGAAAACTAAAATCATCTGAAGTAAATTTATCATTGATTTTACTGGTTTGAATTGCCTCTCCAAAGCATAATTCACTATTGGCGGCTAAGATGTCAAAATGAGAATCTCCTATGGTTATCCCTTTTTTATCTAAACTAATATCGGTATCGAACCCTTCATTAAACCCATTAAAATAGGCATGCGTTAACTTTAAAATGTCATCACTATGCATTGGTATAATAGCAGTTTTACTACTATTATTTATAAGGGATACAGCATCATGAATGACCTGTGTGAATTCATGAATTTTACTGACTAATTTTTTTTGAATTCCATGTTCAACCTTCTTAAACGGATTCACATACCTTCCTGATTTTAATGTTTTATTAAGAGGCAAGACAAAAAATAGATAGCTTTTATGAGCTATAAACTCTCTGTTTTTAAAATGTTTATGCGTGGCCTTTTGAAGAAATGTTGAATTAGGAATACGATCAGCAGTATACTCACTTTTCTTATAAATGTCTTGTTTATGAATAACCGTTCCAGAAGGCAAGGATTTAAACGCCTGAAACCAACTACCGTGCAACTGCTCAAAATCACTTTCTGAAAGCGAATATATTTCAGGAAGCGCAACTTCATAACAGAGCACCACATTGCCATTGGAAGCAAACACTACATGGTCTTCAATATTTAGAATAGGGTGGTATGCTGAAAAATTAATGGTCTTCATAATACAATTGGCTGTGTTTTTTATTACTGATATATCTCGGGAAAACGCCTTGAAAACGAAACAGTTCTGACTTTTTGGAAAGCTTGGATAAGATTGTATATAGCACAACATTCCAAAGAAATACTGCTACAATTGCTCCTAGGCTAAAAGAAAAAATTATAATTAGTAGTGAAGCAATAACCGATATCATTTGCAGTACAAAGAAGGATAACGGAAGCCCAAGTATCATGGCTTGTTTTCGAATGTTTTTATAGGGCGTAAATCTTTTCATTACACCACGATTCCAATCAAATAAGTAAAGATGCCTACTACGGCTCCAGCGATGAGTACAAAAACCAGTACCCGGGTAATCCCTTTTTTCAGGTCTGCATTCTCACCAAAGAAATGCCCGGCATTAAAAAGAAACCCTACTAAAAAGATAACCCCGAGGATAATTGGAAATACCATCCTAATGGTATTTGAAATATCGTTTACTGAATCTTCAATACCTCCAATCTGAGCAAAAATGGTATTGGATACCAAAAGTAATAACAGTGTAAAATACGTTGCTTTTTTCATATCAAAAATGGTTTAAAAATTAGTTTTTTTGATATAAAAAAGTTACTACAAGAAATCATTCAATCTTATGTAGATCAGATATTTGTGAGTAAAATATTATTTGAAATGATTTGTTGTCAAGTGATAATAAGAGAATTTAATTTTAATGAAGAAATTAAAAAGAGATGTTGATAAGTTGAAAATCGAGGAAGAAGAAAGTGATTCAAAACGTCAATCCGTATGTGGGTTGCTAAAATTTATTACCTTTAAATATGATAATTCTTTAGGCAGAAAATATCATCATCATATTTTAACTCACTCAACAACCCTTTACTTTGTTACAAAATTTAATAAAAACTGAATTTACTTTGTTACAAAAAATTAATATATTAGCCCTTACTATATAACAAATATTATTTTGACTTTAAAAAGACATCTTATTAACCAGTTAAATCACTGGAAAAAAAAATCTAATAGAAAACCTTTGATTTTAAGAGGTGCCCGACAGGTGGGTAAAACCACTTTGGTTATTGAATTCGCTAAAAAATATAAACATCATATTTATCTTAATTTAGAAAAAAAGACGGACAGTCTATATTTTGAACAAACCGATGAAGTACATACAATTATTGAGTCCTTATTAATATCCAATAATATTCTATCACAGGATATTGAAGAGACACTATTGTTTATCGATGAGATTCAGGAACAACCCAGAGCCATACAACTTTTACGTTATTTCTATGAAGAGATCCCCAATCTTCATGTTATAGCGGCTGGATCGTTACTTGAATTTAGTCTTAAGGACGTGAAAAGTTTCCCTGTAGGCAGAGTTGAGTTTTTGTATTTGTATCCCTTTAACTTTTCAGAATATCTGGAAGCGATCGGACATCAATCTGGTTTAAATGAATTACATAAAATTCCAGTGAGATCGGTTGCTCATAAGACCTTATTATCATTATTTAATGAATATGCCATCATAGGCGGCATGCCAGAGGTAGTTGACCAATATATCAAAAATCAACATGTTGCGGATTTATCTCCTATTTATGAAAGTATATGGAGTTCATATATTAGTGATTCAGAAAAGTACGCTTCCAATACCACCCAAAAGAATGTGATTAAACATATTATGACAACAGCTGCTTACTCAATAGATGAGCGGATAAAGTTTCAAAATTTTGGCAACTCCAATTATCGATCACGAGAAGTTGGAGAAGCCATGCGAAATTTGCATCTAGCAAAAGTTATTCAACTTATTTATCCAACCACTGTCACAGAGGCTCCTATTGTACCTGATTTAAAAAAATCACCAAGATTACAGTTTTTGGACACAGGAATCCTTAATCATATATTGGGAATTAGCGCTGAGATGCTAGTTATGGATGATTTAAGTCAGAGTTATAAAGGTTCTATTATTCCTCACATCATTACTCAAGAACTAATATCCATTCAAGTAAACACATCTGATTTACCCAACTTCTGGGTTCGGGAAAAGAAACAAGCATCTTCTGAAGTTGATTTGGTTTATACCATGGAGGGAAAAGTAATTCCTATTGAAATTAAATCAGGAAGTACAGGTTCTTTAAAATCACTACATCAATTTATGGAGCGTACCAATCATCCTTATGCTATCAGAGTCTATGCGGGTGAATTTTCAGTTCAAGAGACTAAAACACCAAATGGAATTCCTTATTTACTAATGAATTTACCATATTACTTAGGAACCTTAATTCCGCAGTACATTTCTTATTTCGTAAAAAACTATAAACTTTCTTAAAAAATGATATCCTTTTTATTTTCTCTTATCCCCACTCCTCTTATCAAATGCAACTGAATTAAACAGTATCCCAAAGGAGCATAAATTCATTTTGTTTAACGTTGACAAGGCCATTTTCCGAAGCAAGTTTTTGAAGTATCTCAACATCTTGTGACTGTCTAAACTTAACATAAAACAGGTTTGAAGTACCCTATTGCAAGCTAGCGCCTGTTCGTTTAAAAGAAAGACCGCCAATATTACATCGTAAATGATCAAAATGCAAAAAAGGAAAATTTAATAACCCTAAGTATTTTTACAGCTAGAGGATCACCAAAATACTGGTTAGAAAAGTTAGATAAGTCCCAAATAAAGTGACGTTGCTAAGCACGTAACAGGACATTTCTTGCCAAATTTAAGGTTGAACCAAAAGAAATAAGCGTCATCGAAAATTAAAATGTAAAACTAAATAAAATCCCATTAGGCTAATAAAACCACACTCCAAAACACATTATAAAGAGACTAATCCCCATAGTAGGCTAACCCGCTAACAACCGGTTCAGTCAACAAGGTGTTCATGTTGGGTCGTACCGACCACACGAACGCTAGTTATTAGCCACAGTTATTTCTTTCGTTTTATAATATTCAATCCAAGATTTTATTCTTCCAACAAACATTTTTAAATAATTTTCAGATAAAAATATATTAGACCAATCAAATCTCTGCGCTTGTATTCCTAGATAAAATACAAAAATAGAAGCTCCTGCTTTTGGTATTAATTGAAGTTCTTTATTTGATAAATTTTTTATTTTTTTATAACCATTTAAAAAACTCTGAACTTTCAAATCATACTGGTTTTTATCTGATTCTATGAAAAATAGTTGTTTGCAGAAGTATCCAACATCTAAAATTTGCCAACCATTTCCGCAAAAGTCAAAGTCAAACATTGTAATTTCTTTTTCATCTGTAATTGCCATATTATCATACCAAATATCCATATGTACAACTCCGTTTTGGATGTTCTCAAAATCTGAATTTTGAAAAGTATGTCCAAATTCTTTAATGAATTCCATTTCTGGTAAATTTTCTGAAAAGAATTCTTTTAAACACTCATAAGGGAATTCTATGAGCGACTTTTTATCATAAGAAATTCGGTCAATAGTTTTATTTAAAGTAAGATCATGAATTTTTGCCATTAGAGAACCAATTTTGAAACAAGTCTCATTATCCATAAATCTAACTTTACCACCTTCTGCAAATGAAAAAAGAACTACATATCTAATTCCTTCTGGTGCATTAATTTCTTGAATAAATTCTCCATTTTTATCTTGAATAGGAGAAGAAACACTTAAGTTATTTTCACTTAATAACTTTAAAAGTTTAATTTCTTCGCTAATTTCAGATTTTGACCTCCAATTATGACTATAAACTCTTAAAGCATATTTTGTTTTGTTATCCGAAAGAAAATAAGTGTGGTTCATTCCTGTTCTAAATAATTTACAGTCGTAGTTTTTGTTCAATCTGTATTTTTCTTTTGCAAATTCTCCTAATTCTTTTGCTGAAATTGTAGAGGCTATAACTGGAAATACTGTCATTTTTTTCTAATTGTGGCTAACGGTTAGTATATGAAAAGTAGGCGATTTCGAAGCACGAAACTTTCGGCTAAGCACGAACTTTGATACGAGCCAAAAGCCTTGAATTTATTACTGTTTCGCCTATTTTTTATAAACGGTGTGTGTGCCTAGCATGGGCATCTTTTATTTACCGAAGGTAAATAATTAATCTAGAGGGTGCAAGTCCCTTATGCGCAGGAGTAACGTCTTGAAGCATTAGTAAGTCGCAAGGGTGAAAACCGTGAGGTTTTATCTGAAGGAAGCGAGACTACAAAGCTCGGTACTGAGGTACACGAACCGTATAAGGAGGCATAACTACTCGGGTAAGCAAGCACATCATTGTAACGCCCAAAAGATTATCAAAAGGGTAATTATGTAGATACGGCAGGGATTGAGCGAAAGAAGGTGCCATTACCTGGGGAGGTCTCTACAACTACGAGTTGGTTAAGTAGAGAAATCAGCAGAGGTCATAGTACTTATGGGAAATGAGCCATATAAGAATATGGAGGTCTCACAAATAAGGAAGGACCGAACATTAAATTACGTTGGAATTCGACTAGGATGCGAAAGCAAGCCTTTTCTTAAACCAGCAGGAGATTACAAATTATTAATACCTATGATTGCAGACGTATTAGCAGCAGGAAACCTAGACAAAGCAGCACGCGATGTGTTGAAAAATAAAGGTTCAAGTGGTATTGACGGAATGAGAACCACGGCATTATCTGATTACACCAGAACACACCGAGCGACCATACTATCAGTAATCCATGAGCATAGCTATATACCATCGCCAATCTTAGGAGTAAGTATTCCAAAAGGCAATGGTAAAACTCGCCTATTAGGGATCCCAACAGTAATAGATAGGTGGCTGCAACAGGTGCTGAGCTCTTATCATAAAAGGCAAAATTTAGCTGAATTAAAGAAAACGCTTGATCCTGTAAGGTTAAAAGAAAAACCACCGTTATTACACAATATATGCCCTAAATGCCGACAAGGACACTTAATAACCATTACAACATTTACAGCTCGAGGTCCGCCAAAATACTGGATAGATCAGTTACATACCCCTCAATAAAATAACGTTGCCAAGCACGTAACAGGCAGCTATTGGCTAAATTTTAAATTAATGAAAGAAAAAAACTTTGTAAAACATGAATACTTGATTTAGCTATCTTGAAAAGGCAGAAAAACGATTGTTGAGTGACATACGAAATAAAAATAAATCTGGAACACCCCCTTAAACTCCTCTTAAAAAATAAACCAATCCCCATAGTAGGCTAACCGATCAACTACCGGTTCAGTCAACACGGCGTTCATGTTTGGTCGTACCGACCACACGAACGCTTAGTTATTGGGCTTAGTTTTTTAATTTGTTAATTAGTCTATCTTCATACTTATCATAATCTTGACTACAATAAAAAGGTAATTCATTATAATTGTCAGAGTTCAAAACTGAATAATATCCACAATCAACTCCAAAAGTGTTTTTAATTTTTTCTGCCAATTTTTTTGTCATATCTTCTCTTTGAGACAGACTTCTAGAGTCAGAAAACTCATAAGGAAAACAAAGATATTTTCCCTCTTTATTTAATTCCACTCTTTCATTATTAATTAATGCTCTTGCTAAATCACTTAGACTATCGTAAATCCATAACCAACAACCTCCAAGTTCCCCTTGTTCAGGTTTTTGGTAATTATTTTCGACTTCTTTCACTAATGAAGTAAACTGTTTATATATTTTATCATCTCGTTTTTTATTTGGCGTTATATATATTGATAAATCAATTGTACTCTTAATTATCTCTTTTTCTTCTTGACTAGGTTCTAAAATTGATTTTATTTTTTCGATTTGTTCTGTGTAAAAAATAAATCTAAATGGGGAATAGTTATTTCTATCAAATATTGCTAGAATATCACACAAAATTAATTCAGCTTCCGATTTTGTTTTTACGATTACTCCAATATCTGAAATTCCTTGTTCTAGTATTTCTAATCCAGGAAAATCCTCAACTTCAGAAACGATTCCAAATTCCTCCATTTCTTTTTCAAACTCAACGATACTTTTATTGTATGGATACCTCCATTCTCTTTCGTGTGTCCAATCAATTTTTCTTGTGGATGATGGATTATATGTTACATATCTATATTGTTCAAGCATTGGTAAAACACTTTGGTCAATTATCCTTTCGTTTTTTATAGTGTTTTGAACATTCAATTCATTGGAACTTAACCCATAAATCACAGGTCTTGCTCCAAGTTTAAATAATTCTGATTTTAAAAAAGATAAGCCATAAGAACTAATTGCTTGACCTAGTTTCTCTCTTTTGTAAGATGTTTCAAGAAAAGCAGCTAATGGCATTTCAGTAAAACAAATTGCTGGTCTATTTCCATAAATAGTCCGGTTATTATTTCTTATAGACCAAGTTGCAAAAATTTTATTATGCCTAATTGCAGCTCGTAGTAGAAAGAAAGGGTTATATATATTTTCTTCAGCTAAATGGTCAAATCCCCAGTTTTCAGGAAAAGTAACATAATCTTTACTTTCTGTATCTACTTCTCTAAAAAAGTGAATTAGTCTATCAGATAAGTCATATCTATTGGTATTTTTCATTAGCTTGAAACTTGGTTTTTTAAATTAAGCCCAACGTGATTGTATAAGATTAGTTGCGTGGTTTAAGCACCTAATTTAGCAAATACAAACCGAATAGAAAATCCGAGAGGATTTTCGTAAGTAGGCTTGCACTAGCAATTAATTTTACTTTGTTACCACACGTTTTTTTACTCTTTATGTGTCTAAATTATCCCAATCTTCTCCTGTTGTCCATCTTAAAGCAGAAAGTTTCCCATTTAACATTCCCCATTCAAAATCATCCCAAATTAGATTTTCTTGTCCATATTTTTCTTCTACTCTCAATGCTGATTTTTTAGCTCCTTCCCAAATTTCATTTATTATTGTAGAATTTGAGTTACTTATATTAAACTCGTCCATTTCGATAATTTTGATTTCTCCGCTCTCAATCTTTTCTGCTCTAATTTGATGTCTATTATACCAAATTTTTTCTTCAAGCTCTTTTTCCGTTTTCCAGATTTCAGTTATTCCTCTCGGTTCTAATTCCCAGTCATTTTGGAATTCAACTTCGTTTATTAGTTCAGAATTAACGCTATTTAAAGCTTCTGTCAAGTTTATGAAATATTGAGATTTTGGTGAATCAAAAATTTCTTTTAAATCTTCGTGAGGTTCTTTTTGATTTCCTTTTTTTAAACTAAAATCATTTTTATTATGTGTGACAAATATTAACCTAAATTCTTGAGCATTATTCTTGACCTTATAATCTAAATAAGATTCTATAATCAAAGCATCTCCAATACTGTTTTTTGATAAATGAAAAGGTGCTTTCTTATCAATAGCTCTTTGTGCTGCTCTTAATTTTATTTCGTCCGTTATGTTTATTATTTCTGCTTGATAAAATAACTCTTCAATTCTTGAAATCGAATAATGAGCCATATCTCCAAGAACAGGTATTTTATGGTCAATATTATTTAATTCAGCTAGGACTTTGTTTCTGGTTTCTTTGTTTCCGTGAGTAAAAACTAGTTCTCTTACTTTTTTAAAATGGCTGGCAACACTTTTTTTAGCATCAGAAGCTATTCTTTCTTTATTCCGATTAAATTCGGCTAGTATTATATCTGGTATTAAAAGTGATATTTCCTCTTCTTTTATAAATTCCTCTAATAAATTAATAATTTTCTCGCCTTTATCAGTTTTTGCAAGGTCAAGCCAAACACAAGTATCAATTAGAATTTTTGTCATATAGTTTATGGTTTGGTCAAATGTCGGGTAACGGCAGTCTGTCTCAAAACCGCCATTAAATTTCAATAAAAGTACATAATTTAAGAGTATTTAATGTAAAGCATATCATGAATCCTTATTTTCCTAAATAATAAGATTTCGTCTAAAATTTGATTTTCAGTCTTCTTAATTACTTTAAAAAGAGTTTTTATAGCGTTTATGAAGTGTTTTAGCTGTTTTTTAGGTATCCATCCAAGATTCATTAGTCTCTTTAAATTGTATGCCAGTGCTATTAATCCAAAGTCGGCACTGGCCGAAGCGATTCCTTTTTTGGTCATTATTGGACTTGCTATCTTTTTAGTGCTTTTCTTAAATCTATTTTAACAGACTTCTTTTTCATACCAAATAAAAATCGAACGACATTATATGGTCGAATAAATAAATGATAAATTAGGATTATAATAGAAAAGCAAACAACTAATAAAAATATGAGCTTTAAAGAAACTTCATCTTTAGTACCAACTACATAATAAGCTATCATTACAATAATTGTTTGATGTAAAATATAAAAGGGATATACTGCTGTATTCATATAGCCAAGTAACCTACTACTTTTGTTTAAGTACCTTTTTCCATAACCTAAACTAGCAAAAACCCACATCCAAGAGTTGAAATTTATAAGACCTATAAAGAGGTATGTTTGGGGCTTTTCAATCCAATTCTCCCAAATATCAAAAGGTTCCCAGCTATTCCAACGTAAAATGTTTATTGATAGAATAGATAAAAAAGCAAACTTCAAGAATAAACGCCTTTTGACTTGAAGTTTTTCCATTACTTGTTGAAACCTAAAGAATAAAAGACCAGCAATAATGAAGAAAATGAAAAAAGAATGTCTTGCCCAATCATTTATCAAATCGTGAGTAGTTTCATAATGAACCGATAGAAATGTATAAGGAACTATTGCTACAAAAACGAAAACAAAAATTGAAAGTGGTTTCTTAAAAAATGCATTTAAAGTTTGAGTAAATGCATTTTTTTTTTGCAGAACGAAAAATAATGGAATTGACAAGATATTATAGCAAAATAAATATGGAATAAACCACAAATGTAACCAATGAAAATTCCCGTTAGGCCACCACTTAAAATCTAAAAATGATTGATAAAATTCAAAATAACTTTGGTCAATTCCTTCTAATTTTCGTTCAAAATATATTTGTGGGGCCACAAGAATAAAAGTCCAAATAATAGTTGGGATTATTAAACGCATAAATCTTTGAAGGGTAAATGCTTTCCAATCTAAGCGAAGCATTAGGATATATGAGATGTATCCTGAAACGAAGAATAGTAAAGGCATTCTAAAAGATGCCATCCAATAGTTAATTTCTAAAAGTACATTACTTGTTTCTATATTTTTGATATGCCAATCCCATTCCGCCACAAACACCATAAAAACGTGATAAAGAAACATCATTAAAATAGCTATGACTCTTAATGAGTCAATGTAATAACATCTAGTAGTTTTCATTCCTAAATTTTCGTCGAAAATAAGATTCCTTGAGCTAGCTATTTAGATTTTGTGATGATTGACAAACTTTTGTGATAGTTAACAAAACCTGTTATATACGTTTCATCCTCAAATTAAAATGTTCAATCATATTCCTTGAAACAGGAACGCTATATTGATTTATTTGGAGTTGGTAACCTTGGGCATTTCCATTAATTTTTTCTATATAATTACAATTCACCAGGTATGAGCGATGTGTTTTAAGTATGTTTGGATATGCTTTTAAGAGAACTGCTAGACTCTTCATTGTCCCTCTTATAAGTTTTTTGTTTTGAGGGTTTTTATTAAGATATATTTCTAAATAATTCCCTTCTGACTTAGCAAACAAAAATTGGTCTATCTCGAGTTCAAACCCGTTGATTTTAATTATGTCTTTTGTTTGGTTAGTTATGGGATAATCATTGATAGCAATATTTAATGAATTTGCATTCTTTCTATGTTTAGTATTCAACCTATTGAAATTGTAAGGAATTAAAATAGTAACAAATAATGAACCTACTAGAAAAGTGTTTCTAATTTCTTCATACAAATAATGTAAAGACCAATTGTTTTCATTATCATAAATAATATCCCTAATTAAAAATTGAACTAGTCCTACAGCACTAAAAAAAAGCAAAATTAAAATTCCTTCTTTTGCAATGGTCCATTTACGTTCCGGTTTAAGTGATTTGCTAACTATAGAAATAGCAAACAAAACTAAAACAGGCGTTAACGAATGAATTATTGATATCCAGAAATAATTCATTTTGTGTTCTGAATACTCAACATTAAAAGGTTCGAACTCATAATTAAAAATGAAGGTCATAATAAAAAATAAAGTGATTATTATTTTTAGACTTTTTCCCTCATAATAAAATGGATATGGTTGTAATAAAAAAGGAGTAATAGTATTCTTCAAATTAGTGGGTTTTTAATTTTTTGGCATTAAAGGTAACAGCGTTATACCAGCATAAAAATACATTTTTTTCAATATTGAAGTATCTGGGATAACTGCAGCATTTTATTTCTGTAAAAACTTCATCGCAATCTATTTCTGTGAAAAAAGCTGCTATTTACTGTTGATCAGTTCGGTATAAATCTCGATATCTAAAGGTTCCAAAATTGAATTTTCCCTAAAAGGTCAACTATAACCAATTGCGATTCATCTTCGGATATATCCATTCCGCTGGGGGTTCCAGTGTGGTTGGTATAGGTTTTAATTAAATTTCCAGACAACTTATCCCATTTCCGGATAGATTTGTCTAAACCATAAGTGTATATGGATTTTTTAGTCATTAACCCTGAAATGATCTCCAAGTGTAAAGGCACGTTTACAATGCTGTCTTTACCGGGCAGGTGAATTGGCCAATTCGGGTGTTTCTTCTTGAAATATGTACTATCATTTTTTTGGTCATAGAAAACAAATTCTTTCCCTCCAATAAGCAAAAGGTTCTTTTCTTCATCCACATTAGCTATTTTACCGTTGGCCTTACTTTGTTTTACAGCATAGGTTTTATAGTTCCAAGTAACGATCTTGCCCTGTCCATCAAAATACACATCGCCATTATCGGCTATATATTTGGGCCGCATTTGATTTAAACTCTCGGGTATTTCTATGTTATTAAAATCGTTTTTGGTGTCCCAGACATAGTGATTTCCTTTAAAATCAAATGTGGCAAGGATTCCATTTTGCCTATTGTAGCAAATTTGATATGCCCAAGTTTCTTTAATGGCTAATTTTCTAGTAATCGCGCCATTTGATGCATTTATGGCTACAATTCCCGAATATAAAGTCGCTGCATAAATCTCGTCTCTTTCAGCATTATAAGCTATATTGTATATTTCATCATCAATATGAGCAACTTCTTTTCTATTTTCTTTATTATTGACAACCTCATAAATTTTCCCCTCAAAGGTCGAAGCAAAAACAGTATCGCGATTTGATTTAAATATGACATCGGTATAAGCTACGGGGTTTATACCTGTGAGTTTATGTTTCTTAATAGTGATTTTTTGCTCACAATTTGTAAAAAAGATAGACAAAAGAAGCAGTAAGATAATTTTATGAAATTTCATTTTGTATTAATTGCTTTCTATTAAACTTTGGTTTTTTCCATTGTCAGAAACATCGAACCACGTTCCATCATCAGAGGAGCCAAGGTTTATTTGGTTTCCATTTTTTCCCCACATTTTCAGTGTAGATGCCCCTTGAGGTTCTGCCATAAACAATACACGTTGGGATATTTTTGAATCAAGTGTTAAAAAAATATTTCCGTAAGAATCATCGGTTACATAGCCTCCTCGTTCTTGTCCTTCGTGGTCGTAAAGCATAACGCCTGACACTCCTGAATTATCTCCCCTGTAAAACCTATAACCAAATGATTGTGCCGGAGGAAGGTGTGTTCCTATAATTACCCTTTCAATACCTATAGAATCGGTAACGACAAGCCCTCTAACTTTTAGGACTTCATTGGACAGGTCAACTTCCACGTTATTATTCTTTACTATATAGGCCAATAAACCCACGGTTATCAATGCATTTGCTACCAATACGATTTTTAAAAATTTATTCATCATTTTTCAGTTGTTTTAAAATAAACAGTTCCTTTCTTATTTGTACGCCAATAAATACTGCCAAGCCTACAAATATAAAAACAGCAGACCAAAGTATATAAGTGTAAAATCCCGATGATAAATTTGCCTTGAATAGAGGGAGTAACCAAACAAAACCAGCTATATAAGTAGCAAAAAGTAGTGGTGTAATTAGAAAATGAATACGTTTCCTTATGTGATAATAGTCCATTATTTTTTTGTTGAATGCTTTCATATCTTTGTAAACAGGTAACTTCCCTTTTTTTAGCATACTAATATATTCCAGTATTATCCTTATGGCTAAGCTTCCTATCATAATACCAAGCCCCCAAAATGCCTGTGTATTTTTATAGGCTGAAATATAAAAAAAGAACAAAACCAGAATAAGAATGGTAATACCCAAAACAATTTGACTGGTACGTTGTTTTTTTAGGATATATGCTGATTTTTCTATGATATTTTCTATTTCTGTTTCAGGTGTTGGCGGAACGTTTCGTGTTTCCCACTGATTTTTTATGTCATTAAAATTTTTCATATGTTACACATTTTGAGAGTTGTTCTTTAATTCTATGGATGCGGGTTCGTACTGCCTGATGACTGATCCCTGTAATTTGCGCAATTTCCAATTGCGGGACATTTTCCAGCTCCAGCAGGATAATGGTTTTATTATCCGAGGAAAGTGTATTAATGCAACGGTACATTTCCATAAACTGATCTTCCTTTTCATCGGGATTAATGGTTTTATCAGCAGCAATATTTAATGTTAAATGTTTTACTTTTTTTCTTCTCAGTTCTTGCAAACAGGTATTTACGGTAATACGGTATATCCAAGTGCTTATATTTGAATTGTTCCGAAAACTTTGCAGGTTTTGCCAAACTTTTATAAATACTTCCTGAGCCAAATCTTTTGCCAGGTCCTCCCTGCCGTTTACATATCCCAGGCAAAGCCTGATTACATTCGGGTAATTTTTATAGTAAATATTTTGAAATTGTTCTTCTTTATTCATTGGTATTAAGTGCTTTTTGAATTTGTTCTAAAAGCCACTGGGGTTTATCATACATTACGAAATGTCCGGCTCCTTCTGCGAAAATAAGAGTATGATTTTTTAAATTTTTATATTGTTTGCCATAAGTTGATGCTACAGCTTCTTTTCCATAAGGTTGAGTGGCAGCAAATATGGTTACTGGAATATTGATTTTATTCAATTCGGATCTTAAATCCAATTTTAATAGATCAGTATATCCGTAAACATAGGTCTTGCGATCACTTTCTACCATCCAACGGGTTATTTGTGTTTGTTTTTCTTTGTTGTTAGTCATTTTAGAAGCCATTTGACCGGCCATTTTCTCAAAATCCTCCGAATCCATATTCAATATCTGTTGGTTGTAAGGGGTATCATAGGTAATGGCTTCGCTGTCATAATTGGGAATCATTAAAGCTCCCATAGCGGGTAGGGCATCTATTATTATCAATTGAGCGAATTGATTGCTGTCAGTCGCGAGCCATAGACCTAAAGTGCCGCCCATACTATGGCCTAATAGCACTGTATCTTGTAGATCATTTGTTTTTACATAGTTTTGAATATCTTCTTTGATTTTGGGCAGCCAGGGAAAATCAATGGGTGGTACTCCTCCAAACCCGGCAAAAGTAAAGGCGTGAACTTCATAATTTTCTGATAAGGTATTGATAATTTCTCCAAATACTTTAGGAGTACAGGTAAACCCAGGAAACACAAAAATAGGCTGTCCGTTTCCCTTAATTTCTACCTGAAAACTTTCTTGGGAATATAGCTGAAGACTAAAATTTAGCAAGAGTACGCTGAGGCAAATCATTAATTTTTTCATATCTAAAAGTTTTTGTTTTCCCTTTAGATGCATTTTTTATATAATGTTACGTGCTTCGAATGTTATTTTTTCGGCTATCATATTTGATGCGTTTGTCAAACATCAATAACTATAAGCCTCGATCCTTAAACAGATGTTCTGGAGCATAATCATTGAACCACGTATTGGTTATCGTTGAGGAAGGGGTTTTGGGATGGAAAGGTAACGTTTGAAAAATTAGACGTTTATTTGAGAAAGACTGACTGAAAATAAGAGTATCTCACTGATTAATATTCAAAGCTATAAAAATTCTTTATTTCCGAAATTTGGAAATTGATAACGGATCTTACCTAAAAATAAATTTGATAAACCAACTATCTTTGGTATCAAATGGGCTCCAAATAATTTGGCTTTTAAGAATAAATTTCAATATGGAACGTATTTATAAGTCCAGTTTGGCATTCATCGTTTTACTATTGAAAATACGTTTGAATCTATCATACCCGTTTGTCATTGCTTTTTTTATTAAAAGCAATCAAATTAAATAGTTCACGCATTCGGCTACGCACTCGCTTACCATACCGTTCTTCCAGTTCATCTGCATTCAAATTGGTTGTTGCATGGGTTTTTAATTTGTGCTTTAAGAAAAGATCGTAACGGGATAGGAGTATTTCACCCAACACATTACAATCTTTACCAAAATACCTGCCAGTAGGTTCGACTCCCAAATCATCAAAGCAATAAAACTGATGGTCTCCATATTGTTCAATAATTCTATACCCTATATTATTGAAACCAAAAACAATATTCCTAGTAGGAATAACTTCATAAGGGCGAAAATGTGGTACCATATGTTTCAACAAACGCATCATGGAAGTTTTACCACAACCAACCGGACCCGTAAGTAGGATGCCTTTATTAATATCTATCTCAAACTTATCACAACTTGCTTTATCTTTGATGAAATAACAACAAAGTTTATATAGTATATCACGGTCTTCATTATGAATTCTGAATTTCTTGCCGAACATAAGCTTACCCTTTGCTTCCAGATAAATCAGCATTTTATCAAAATCGTACTGGACATAATCCTTTTTGGGCATACCTAGACAAAATTGCACACCGCCCTCTATGATGATATGTGGATGGTCGAGTTTCATAAGGGTTCATTGTAATTCTTTTCAGAGGTTGTTTTTAAGTTGTCTCGAAAATGAACAAGTTCGAAAGGTTTCTTGCCGTTTTCAGAAGGATTAAAATTCGATTTATCAAAATCCTGCTGTTTGTTTTTGTTTTTAATGTTTTCTGTAGTTTGTATATGTTTGTTTATAGGTATCAGTGCTTGTTTAGTACTTGTTTGATTTTTAACAGAGCTGTTGTTTAGAGCTTGTTCGGTACTTGATTCAAAATTGAACATCTTAATTTTACTCCCCTTGAATGGGTTGTGTGATGGCATATACACCAGATATTTCCAATGACTGAGTTCTTTAATGCATTTGTGATAGGTGGCTGTAGATCCTATTTTTGATAAATGCATCACCTCTTCCCTGTTGATATAAAATTCTTCCCGAAAGTAGTTGCTGTTCCAGCATTGAAAAAGCGCTATATACAAGCTAACATGCGTTGGATTAAGCCTGTTATCTTTAGAAAATTGCTCGAACAAACCATTAAGGTGTTTGATATAATTGATCGCTACCACAATTATAACTTATTATGCACACGATTATTCTCCAGTACATTCATAATTTCATGGTAGTCGTAATACAAAATACCTCCTACTTTGGTATAGGGAATTGTCCCGTTAATTCTCATGTTCTGCAAAGTTCCAGGTGAAATCCCTAGAAGCTTCATGACTTCAGCCGATTTGAGCCACTTTTTAGATGAGCTTCCGTTTTGAGGTTGTAATAATTGTTTGATATCTTCTAACAATTCTAGTTTAAAATCATAAAGATCTTCTGTGGTAATAATACTTGTTGGCATAATAAAATTGATTTTTAAAAAGGAACCATCGCATTACTATTACCTAATTTGATGGCTCCTCATTGATTTAGCTCACGAACTTTAATATTTCATTAAATAGGTGTTCGTGAATCTTCGATTTGACTTTCTTAATGCAAACTTCAAAAGTTTAAATGGGAATATTTCGTAATGCCTTCGTAGTTACGAATCAATTTTAACATTTTAAATTTTACTGCATTTTGGAGTGATTTGTTATACCCTTGTTTGGTTAAGGACATTAAATGGGTATAAATTTTATGATGAATCAAATAAATTTGTTAGTTCGTAACCTTATCGTAATTACGAATACTTTTCTTACATATTTTTTAATGTTCAGCTGAAAAATTATCATCATTTTCCATCTTCTCATTGAATCGCTTAGCTAATTCTTCAAGAAAACGCGTCCTGCTTCCTTTTCTGGCTTTAATTTCGAAGTAGGTTTTATACAGATTATCCAAATTAATATCAAATAGCATTTCAAATTTGGTGGCTATGGATTTGATATCATCCTTTCCGTTATTAATAGCTCTTATAGCATGCAGCGCATAAATAAGTTCTGTAAGTGCTGCCTTGGAAGATGTCCATTGAAGCGATTTGGCGAACTGTTGCTGCGAATGCTGTTCTTTATTCTGTAATTCTATTTCTTTTATTAAGCTTTTCACATAAACAATAAAATGATTCATTCCCTTTACTCTCGCCCAAAGCATATCTTTTGAGGTAAAAAATTTTGGGTCGAGGTAACAAGCTTCAGGAAGTGCATACACAGGGAACTCTTGATTTTCACGGGTAAAGTATTGTTTGTCCAAATAGGTTAATTCTTGCTCCATATAATGCACAAAATCCCAATTGCGGTTGAAGAATTTATTGATGCGACGAATCTTCTTTTTAAGAAAGGACAATTGGTTATTGACACCTATTTTAGGCATTAAAAGTTCACAGGAACGGACTTCACTAAAATACACGAGAAAACTCAGTGGTTCTGACTTAATCTTTTTAAAAAAATGAATTTCTGCCTTTACATGTTCAAATCCATGTTTCTCAACAATCTCTTTTAAAAGATACAGCGCATTATTGCACAGATGAATCCCTTCATTTGACTTTTTTAAGGAAATTCTTTTGTCTGACTGTATAGTAGCAAGTTTATGAGTAAACTTATCAATTACATGTCTGTATTTTCCATTCATCCGTATTTAACTTTAAATACCTTGAGGAATAGGAAACCTGTTACTTACTTAGGGTAATGTTTCTAAAGGTATTGTGTGAAATTTATTTTTTAGTTTCCATCATTTCCATAAGCTCTAGGGAAAAATTATCCTTCGCTTGTATGTAGGCACTTTTCTCTGTGATGTCGGCTCCAATTTTTCGTTTTTCAAAACCAGCGGTCAACCCAAAATCAATAATCTGACAACCTATTTCACCTGCTCTTTTTACCGTTTGAAAGAGTAATTGGCGATACACTTGATGCTTAAACGCATACGTATAATCCATCCCCACAAAAGCAGGTACATAGGTGTTCCCGCTATTTTTATAACAAAACATCACCCCCACGGGAATTTCTTTTTTAAGGTCTACAAAAGTTGGTTTCAAAGTAAGTACAATAAATTCCCACGCATTGATATCCGACATATATTGCAACATATGCTTAGGGAAGGCAAAGGTATTTAAACCAAGGTTGTTCCTTCTAACATTTTCAAAAAGCGAATAGAATGTATCTATTTGATTTGGTAGAATCTTATTTAAGATTTCGATATTAAAATGGGATTCAAAAGGCGCTATATCCTTTTTAAAATGCCTTCTTGATTTTGATGACAAGGTCTTCAAGTAGCTTTCGACTCCATTCCATTTAAGGTTTTTAATCATACCAGCTTCTGGCATTGCCACTTTAAAAAAACCATGATTATGAAAAAACTCGTTAAGCACTTCTAGGGTATCAAAATCCCTACATATAAGCATCGATGGATTTAGGGTATCATCCAATTTTTCAAGCTCATTAAATAAGCGGTGCATCGCATTTTGCCACAAGGGATGATTGTTATCCAGGTATAGATGCTTCCCTTCTGTAAAAAGCGAACCCATGCTCAGTACATAGGAAGTCATATGATATGGCTTGTCTAATCTGATCCGTTCAATTTCTTTTGAAACTGAAGCAGGTGCCAACATATCTTCTTTCCAAAGAGCATAGGTAAAGAAAGTCGCCAAAATAACCTTTCCTAGTGGGTCTCGAATAATGAAATAATAGAAATCCCATTTTTCTTCCGCCTTTTGATTGTTTGAAAATGTTGTTTCTAGAAACTGAAGCCCATCCCAATCAAAAACCCCACGATCTCCAAATAATGCATTCCAATCGTCTTTTTCAATAGCTGCAATACAACGCTCCACTTGAACACTTACGCCCTCTGATTTATTTTCAACAATATGTTTTAACTGTCTTTTAGGTAAATTAAACGCTTTTCGAACACTATCATTTGAGGAAAAGGTAGCTTCTAACGCTTTGGGGTAATGATATTCCATAGCTGCTACCAAAGCTTTTATTTCTTCTTTTTCATTATGTCTGGAAATGGTAATTCTAACCCCTGTGTTTTTAATAGGAACGGCAGGAAAAATCCCAAGATTTACAAAAAATCCTTCGCCCATTAAACGGTTTACAAAATTATATCCTGTAATGGGCATCCCTGTACCGATGTAAAAAACGGGAGAGTCATTTCTTTTAATTAAGGGCAAATCAGTTTTAGCTAATTCCGTATTTAAAAAATTAATACGTTCTAACAGTTCTTGCTGAAGCGTATAAATTTCAGGAGAAAGATGGATATCGGCAGAAGCAATTGCCGCTGCCACAGAAGCTGGTTCTAATTGAGCTGAAAAAGTAAGCGGTCCTCCAAAGGTTTTAATCTTACTGTACATTTTTTTATTGGAGCATACCAATACGGAACCACTGGCACCAAAGGTTTTACTGAGTGTTCCAAACAAAAGCACATGTTCCGGCAGTTCATGAAGCTTACTCATAATAAACCCAGTCCCGTTTCTTCCTGTCCAACTCATTCCATGCACATCATCAAAATAAAAGTGTAGTTGTGGATATTTATTGCTGAGCTCCATCAGTTCCAATACAGGTGCTTCATCACCATACATGGAATACAGACCATCAGCCATGTACCATATTCTTTTGTACTTTGAGGAGAGCTTTTTAATCTTATCTTCCAACATATTCAGATTATTATGTCGAATCATCTCAATGGGAACGCTCCGTGTCTTTAAAGTTTTTGCCGCACTTTGTACACTCCAATGCACTTGATGATCGAGTATAATGGCATCGCGATCGGAAACGGCACTTGGAATAACTCCGATATGTCCCAAGCTACTATTTTTAGTGATAATCACGGGATGCCCATACATTTCACCAAGCTTTTCCTCTAGGCTACGATACAAAGGATGCGATATATAAGTTTTAGATAACGGGAATTGCGTACCGTATCGAAAAATAGCCTCAGCAGCAGCTTTCTTTAGTCGCTGATCCTGTTCCAGTCCTAGATATCCGGTAGTTCCAAAATGGAACAATAACTTTTCCTTGATACTTATTTTTCTTCCAGTAAATACGTCCCCATCTGCATATAAATGAAGTACCCCTTGTTTTGTTGCGTCAGTGAATACTTCATCGACAGTATCCAGAAAATTGTTGCGTTTAATTTTAGCCATACAGAAACAAATTTTATGAGTTTAACGAATGCATCACATTGGAGCATATTAATAATCAACACTTTAAACTAATTAAAATTCATAAGTTCAAACGATCAAATCCCGCTATACAGTTAAAATAATCCCTTACAGACCAATAAAAATCCTTTTCAGATTAATATTACCCAGTATCTATTAGTTAAAATGACTATTTGTCAAAAAATTATTAATTTGGGGAGATTAAACAAGTACCAGTTATTATGAATATTGAAAATAATTTTGCATCCTTCTGGATTCAAAAGGGCATTCTCTATTTCAAATACAAAGAGGATGTAGACATTGATCTAGCCGCTGCCCTACAAATAGTAACTGATAGGTTGCAGCTGCAAAAAGGAAAAACCTATCCTATTTTATGTGATACAAGAGGTGTTAAAAGTATAGACAAAAACGCCCGCCGATATCTTGCTAGTGAAGGAGCTATTTTTATTAAGGCTTTAGCCTTAGTCTGTGAAAACCCCTTATCTCGTATCTTTTCGGAGATTTATATCCAAGGAAATACACCTCCCATCCCTGCCAAAATATGTAATGATACCAAGGAAGCATTATCGTTTCTTCATGGATATCCATCGTAGCCGATAAAATATATTACAAATTGAATATTTATTAGCTAACATTTCCAATAGGCGCCCTCCAATACTTATACAATAAAAACTATTACTTATGTGTACCAATGAAGATAATATCCGTTTAGAAAAAATATACCTCCAATTGTTAGAAGTGTCCAAAGGTAACTTTTCTACCCGTATCGAACGAACGGAGCACAAAGATGACTTGGAAGCGCTGGCTGCACTAGTTAACATGGTAACAGAAGAAATTAAAGATTCCTTTTTACATCAAGGCTATGTGAATTTTCACGATTCTTATGTGCTTACTACGCAAATACTATTAGTTTTAGACCGTAATTTTTGCATTGAGGAAATCAATAAAGCTAGCTATTCATTTTTAGGTTTTGAGTATGAGACCCTCATCGGAAAAACCTTTGATACTGTAATCACTACTGAATCAAAAGAGAAATGGAAAATTATTGAAAAGGCTATAAAAACTTCTTTAGAGACTGAGCACACTATAAAACTATCCTTTAAAACACAAAAGGGATTAGAGCTTCCTGCTTTTTGTAGGGTCATTCATTGTACAAGTGATACTTTCCTAAAAGATAAAACCATCATCACCAGTTTTGATATGGTACAAACACGAAAATGTATAGAGGAAAGAACACAAAATAAAATACAAAGCCGACTATACCTTCCCAAAAAACATAAAAGAAAACAAAGCGTCCTTCAGCAAATTGATATAGAAAAAATAAGAGCCATAGGCGAACACATTAAAAATCACCTAGATGAAGATCTACCCACTTTAAAAGATATGGCGCTTACCTTTGGTACCAATGAATTTAAACTAAAAAGAGGATTTAAAGAATTATACGGCATGACCGTTTTCCAGTTTTTAAAAGAAGAACGTCTTAGAAAAGCCCATGTTATCGTTGAACATTCTAATAAATCATTTAAAGAAATTGCTAAAATGGTAGGCTTTAAAAATTCCACCCATTTTTCAAGGGAATTTAATATTCGCTATGGATATCGCCCAAAAGTACTTAGAGCTACCAAAGATTAATCACAAGTATCTCATCCAAAGATAATTAATCCCTTACAGACCAATTATTATCCAAGAGGGATCAATCTACCTTATTAATTTTATACTATTCATTATCAAACAGATATAAATAGCATGAAATGGCATCAAAAACATACAAAACTAATTACGGAAATCATTAGTATGCTTTTTGTGTTACTATTTGTTTATGCAGCAGTGAGTAAGTTTTTAATTTTTCAGGATTTTAGAGGTCAATTAAGCCAAGCTCCTATAGCAGGTGGGTATGCGAATCTATTGGTTTGGCTTATTCCTATGATTGAGATTGGTGTTACCATAATGCTACTGCTACCTAAACTACGTTTAGCAGGTATATATGCCAGTTTAATCTTAATGGTAATATTTTCAGTTTACATCATAATCGTCCTAAATCTAAATACCAACATACCTTGCTCATGTGGTGGAATCATCAGTAAATTGAGTTGGAAAGAGCATCTGATATTCAATCTTTTTTGCATCGTTTTATTAATCATAGCCATAGGAACAGAACTTAAAAAAAACAAATAAAAATATCCGGATAGATAGGGGATTCCGAAAACCCTGAATAGAGTAGGAATAATATTAAAATCATGTAACTTATGAAAACTAAAGTTTTAAAATCAGTATTACCAATTGCTGCAATCGTATTTGCAATTGGATTAGCATTTGCCACAGAGGCGGAAAATGTTATAACAACGGGATATTATTTGCATCCAACTTTTGGAGTACAACAAGTACCAGGAGGCGTTAATTGCCCAACAGAGGGAGATGAATATTGTATCTATGATGATCAATACGAAGTCTTTGCTGATGAAGACTTAGAAATTCGATTGTACAAAGAAGAAAACAATCAATAAATTTTAGGTTGTAAAATAAAGGTGCCTCAAATTTTAAGGCACCTTTATATTTTATAAACACATTCTCATTATTAATCAAAAACAAATATTTAAAGTTTATTTTTTTAATCTAAATTATCATTAATTTGTTGCAAGAGCAGAGACAAATGCCCATGCACCATTGGAGTGTTATTATATTTTAAACTTTCTTCAATGCTTATTCTTAGTTGATTTAAGAGGTTTTTAAACCTTCCTTTAGCTGTCTGGTTGTAATGATAGGGAGTCTTGTTGAATTTAGAGTTCAAACTATCTTCTTCAATTATGGAAAGTAGCTTATCTACATAAATTGCCTGCATTTCAATTTTTCGAAAATCAGTCCCCTTATCGGTGTGATTAGACTCTGAAAATAAAGCTGATTGTAATTTTAGTAAAAGCTCATCGGTTAGACCATTATACACCTCTCTTTGCTCCATATACTCCAATCTACTCATTCTATATGCTCCAATGAGTTCCAATAACAATAGTGTTTGTTTAGCGGAAATTTTATCATTATTTAGCGTATATCCTGTCCGTTCAACTACTTCGGGAGAAGAAATCCAATTAGAAACAGCAAAGGCATTATTAAGTAAAAAATCCATCGCCTGTATTTGTTTTTTTCTGGGAATTGGTGTAAAAATATTGCCTAGTTGTCCTCCAGATTTGTATTGTATGGTATACCCTCCAATAAGAGACATGACTTGTCGCATTTGATTATACCATAGATTTAATGTCTTATCATAAAGTCTCTGAGTAAGCGCATTATCTTTCTTGTTGCAATTAATCTTTGGCAACAATTTTATAACCCTTTCCATGTTTTTTAAAGCCAATGTCGCACTTTGGACAGGATTTGTATTATCGACTACTTCATCTGTGGTTCCTGGACCTCTAACTTCATATCGTGAAATATTGTAACGATACCAGGGCACTGTATCCTGTTGTCTAATTAAGTTTTCTAAAAAAAATATCTCTTGCTCCTTTGTTCCCTGAATTTTTGAATATCCCCACTTTATGGTATAAATATCAGCGGGGCCTATTTTTTGTATGAGTAATGGAGCAGAAATACTATCTTCTGGTTGAGCCACATTATTGTGCCTAGTGTAACTCATTACACTTGCTGTATGCCCCATTCTTTTTAGCCATCCTTCATCTCTCAACATATCAATAGGATAGCTGTATTCTCCATAATTCGAATCTTTTATACCAAAGGCATGTCCAGTTTCATGAGCAACTAAAAATTGTATAAGTTCACCTGTTAATTCATCTGGAAAAGGATATTGCTGCGCTCTTTTATCTAAAGGTGCACACCTGATAAAGTAATTATCTGAAAGATTTTGAGCGGAGGTTCTAATCAAAATATCGGCTTTTAAAATCTCACCAGACCTCCAGTCGATAACCGTAGACACTGTGGAGCCACTTGTGTCCTCTTTTCCTCTGATATGATTCCCTGTAAGCCATCTAACAACAGATGTGTGAATATTATTCTCAATGGTACTTCCATCTGACAATTCTTTAATTACCAAAGCATTTTTGAAACCAGCAGCTTCAAAAGCAGGTTCCCATTCTAATATCCCAGCTTTAATAAAGGGTCTCCATTTTTTTGGAATTTTAGGTGAAAGCACAAAAGTGATAGGCTTTATGGGATTACTAATCGCTTTTTCCGGATCTTTCTTTTCTAGACGCCATCTAACAATACTACCAATGCTGCTTGTAGTATTATGGTTGATTTGACTACTTAGATTTTCTGTAAAAAATCCCATACGATGATCAAAAAGTCTTGGATGCATTGGCTTTGGTAATTGATAAAAACCAAAATCAATATTTAATATTGTACTCTTACCATTACTAGCAACAGTTAGTGTGGTTTGGATAACCAGTTCATCCTTATACATATTGATGTTATCTACAAAAGAATTTTGCTTTAGGACTTGTTCATTTTTATCATCCCATAACACTTCATCAAATAATAAATTAGTTATATTAAAACGAAGATGGGTTGTATCCTTCCCATTTTCCAAAATCGGAAATCTGCCAAGAATAATGTTTTTAGTACTAGCTCCTTCATTTGGGATGATAACACCTGTTTCAGATTGAATTGGTGGTAACTCTAAAGACACATAGTTTTTGTGCTTTGAAAAAATAACATGTTTAAACTGATGTTTAAAAAAGTCATTGTCATACCGTATCCATAAAAATGGTTTATTTAGTGCGGTAATAGGTAAGTTCACAAAAGCTTCTCCATCTACTACTTCAGCATTAAAAAAAATACGCTCTAATTGGCTCTGATGCATCCCATTTTTGTGAAAGGAATACTTGTTACTGTTCATCCCAAAAATGCTTCCTGTATTTATTATAATTAAAATACTCAGTAAAAAAGTCTTTACAGTTCTTTGTAATATGTTCATAATTATATTTGGATTAATAACCATCATTTTGTGGTTGTAGGTTTGGGTTTAATTCGAGTTCTGCTGTTGGAATAGGAAACAGATAATCTGTATCGTTCCATGAAGGTTTCATTTGACTTAAAACTTCAGCTCCTCGGTTCGTCCTTTTCAAATCAAACCAGCGTTGTCCTAATTCTGTAAAAAGTTCCATTTTTCGTTCATGCCAAATGGTGGTTAGTAAATCACTTTCAGTCATTACTGTAGTATTCGATAATCCAGCTCTATTACGGATCATATTTAAATCAGATTGAGCTCCAGCAATAGTTCCCAAATGTGTTCGGGCTTCAGCACGTATTAGATATTGCTCGGCTAATCGAAATACAACTGAGTATTCTAAAGAAGCATCAGTAGAATTAAATGTTTCTTTGTACTTAAAAGGATAAAATAAGGTCACCCCTTCATCACTAGTAAAAGTGCCAACCCAATGCGTTCTTCTCAAGTCTCCAGATTCAAAAGACTCCAAAAAGGAATCACTGAAAGAGAAGGTCTGACCTGGTATCATTTGAATAATAAATTGATTTGCTTCATAGGTGTTTTCGTGGCTTACTCCATTAGGTTTGAATTGCCATAAGGTTTCACGAGATTCTTTTAAAAAAACAGTAGTGATATCGGGTTCTAATAGATATTCACCAGCACTTATAACTTCACTTGCCATGGTTTCTGCAAGTGCCCATTGTTGAGTAAAGAGGTAAATTCGTGCCAATAGTGCTTTCGCAACTATCTTACTTGGAACTACACGTTCTTCATGTACCTGATTATCATCAAAAAGCTGGATCGCTTGATTTAAATCTGAAATAATGAACTGATATACTTCTTCCTCTGTATCACGACTAACCGTATTATTAACGATATAATCTGTTGTATTTATGTATGGTATAGGTCCATAAAGCTGTAATAAAAGACTATGCAAATAGGCTCGAACAAATAAGGCTTGTGCCATATAGTGATTACGGTCATTACTATTTAATACAGTTGAATTTGCTAATCCTTCAATCACATCATTGGCCGCATAAATTAGATTATAGGTATCACTCCACCATGCACTTGAATATGAATTGGTAGCCGTAATAGTATGATGATAAAACTGCAAATAATTCTCGTTTGTTAAATAATAATCTAATTCATCCGAATAGGTACTTAAATGGATACTTAATCCTGAACTTCCTGAAAGTAGGCTGTTATCACGCATATTAAAATAGATGTTTGCCATGGCAGATTTTACAGTAGCTACATCTTCAAATACTGTTTCAGAAGCGAGTAAGTTTTTTGGAGGGTCTAAATCGACAAATGATTCACATCCATAATGAGTGATGGTTGTCATTAAGACTAATAACCATTTTTGAAATCTATATTCCAATATGAAAATTAGGATTTCGTTCCAGTTCTTTTTATGCTTATATGTAGAATGTAACATGATTTCAATATTTAGATTAAAAAGTTAATTGTGCTCCAAGGGTTATCTGGCGTAATGGTGGTAGTGTAAGCTGAGAGTCCTGCTCAGGATCTGGCCCATCATAATTTGTTATGGTCAAAAGATTCTGTCCTTGTATATATACATTAGCGTTTAAACCTCTGGTTAATGTATTGGGAACTTTATAGGTAAGCGTAACATTCCTTAAACGAACGTAGGATGCATCAGATATTACAGCATTGCTTTCGCTGAAATAACCTCTTGTAGGGCCTACTGAGATTAAGGATGCAGTAGATTTCATTATTGGCGCGATGTCACCAACGTTTTGCCACCTATCAAATAAAGAAGACGGTTTGTTTTCCATAAAACCTGGGGCAGAATTTGCTCCTCTGTATTGGTTATACGCTTTTTGTTTTTTAAACTGAAAGAAAAAATCAAGTGTGAAGTTTTTGTATGTTAATGTATTCCCTAATCCCCCAAAGAATTTAGGGGCAAGGTCTTCTATCCATTGTTTATCGTCTAAAGGGCGAATTTCACCATCCTCATTATAATCTTCAAATTCATAAAGACCCGTCTCTGGGTCAACCCCTAAAGAATGGTATAAACGTACCATAGTCAATGGCTTCCTAATGATATATCGGTTAGAAAACGTGGATGATTCAAGGCCTGGAAAAGCAATGAGTTTGTTTTTAGGAAGTGAAAGATTAAAAGTGGTTGTCCATTTAAAATCAGAATTTTTAAAATTCACTGAGCGAAAATCAAACTCCCATCCGGTATTCTCAACCGTAGCATCAAAATTTCCAGTCATGGACGAGAAACCAGTAGTTGCGGCTAGTGGTATTCCCACAAGTTGATTAGAAGAACGATTTCTATACCATGAGGTATTCAAAATAATATGATCTTTCAAAAAACTTAATTCTAAAGCCGCTTCTAATTTGCGATTTGTTTCCCAGCCGAATACGGGATTAAATACACCTGTAGGCTCAATAATAGTTGCATCATCATAATTTTGACCCGTAACACTATATGTATTTAAATATCTATAGTCTCCTATGTTGTCACTCCCTGTGCTGCCATAGCTACCTCTCAATTTACCAAAACTTAAAAAACTAAGGCTTTGTAAAAAAGACTCTTCAGAAAATAACCAAGCAGCACCAATGGCTCCAAAATTTCCAAATCTTTTTCCTGGACCAAAGCGTGATGATCCATCCCTACGTCCCGTTAAATTTAAAATATACTTACCATCATAATTCACATTTATACGGCTAAAAAGTGCATTATAGTTATATTCACTATCCACGTCCCTCAATGTTTCAAGAGAATTGGCTGCTGCAAGATTATAGATAAGACTGTTATTTGGAAATCCTCTGGCTCTCAATATTAATTGCGAGGTGTTTTGTTCTTGGAATGTACTTCCTACAAGAATATTCAATGCTGCTTTACCAAAACTAGAATCCCAACTCAACTGCGGTTCCACAATCCAAGAGGTACGTTTTGATTGATTGGTATTAATTGATGAATTTTGCTCAGGAGTAAAACCAAAACTTGGGTTTCTAGAAGTGTTAGGTAATATTCTATCGGATTCTAATTTGTAATCTGTATAGCCTAAGTTAGTTTTAAACGACACACCAGAACCAAAGTTGTATGAAATATTGGCATTTGTCATAATAGTGGCTATTTGTGCATTATATTCTTCCAGTAATGATGCCATGGGATTATCCCATGAATTATTCTCCCAATTAATTTCACCTTCATCAGTATATAATGCTGGAGCATTTGGAGGTAATTTATAAGCTTTAGGCGTTAAATCTGCTCGTGGTAAATTATTGTCTTCAAGGATGTAATTGATAGAAACGGTTGCTTTAAACTTATCATCTGAGGTACGATGGCTCAATGTACTATACCCTGATATTTTTTTATATCTTGAATCGCCAGGAAAAACAGTAGTTTCTTTTTGATAACTTCCACCCATGTTAAACTGGGTTTGTTCGCTACCACCCGATAGGGTAATAGTTGCTAAGTTTCTGTAAGCTGTATTGCCTATGAGTACTTTTTGCCAATCGGTATACCTGTTTTGACCCCATGACTTTAGGTCTGGCCATGCAAAATCGAATGAGGGGTCACTTAAATAGTTCTCAAAACCATCATTAATGATACCCTCTCTACGTACTTCCAAATACTGTTCTGTATTCATTAAGTCCAGAAAATGCGTAACATGTCCTAGAGAACTACTTATATTTACTTGTGTTTTTAGTTTTCCGGACTGACCTTTTTTGGTAGTAATCAATACGACACCATTAGCCCCACGGGAACCGTATATTGCGGTGGCATCCGCATCTTTTAACACTTCAATACTTTGAATATTCGCCATATCAATGGCATTAAGCGGACTAATATTTCCACCATTAATTTCCCCCGCTAGTTCTCCTGCACCTAAGGAACTAGCTCCATAAGGAACACCATCTATAATAAATAAAGGTTCAGTATTTCCGTTTATAAAGTTTTTTCCACGGATTTCAATATCATAGCCACCGCCAGGCACTCCGGTGGTTTGAACAATATTAACACCAGGCATATAGCCCTGCATGGCTCCCAAAGGATTGTTGACAGGTTGTTTTTCTATATCAACAGCTGATATACTAGAGATATTTCCAGTTCGTTCTTTCTCAGAAACCGTATAGTACCCGGCATTTACCACCACTTCACCCAAAGCTGTTACATCTTCTTTAAGTGTCATATTAATGGTGGTTTGATTGCCAACAAGGTGTTCTTGTGTTTCATAGCCCAAGGCTGAAAAAACTAAAATATCTGAGATTGCCGCTTCTATGGTATAGCTACCATCAAAGTCTGACACACTTCCTTTATTCGAATCTTTAATTTGAATACTAACTCCTGCTATAGGAATGCCATTTTTATCAACAACTTTACCTTTAATTTGCTGTTGTATAACTGTAAGGCTTATATTGTTAGAAATAGGTAGTGCCCAAGTATGCATTGTCAAGAGCGTCAAGGTTACATAAAGGGAGTAAATAAGCAGTCCTTTTACCTTGTTTAAAAAGGTATTTTTCATAATTTTGAATACGTTTAATTAAACTTCGTTTTAATTGAATTTGCCCTCCAGTAACCCGTCAAAGTGATTGGAGGGTTTCTTTTTGACATATATAAACGGCTTTTAATTGATTGTTAACTTTTCATTATTATCATAGCCAATTAGGTTTATATAGTTTATCCATACTAGCTATGATAGTATACCTAGGCAGGCTACCTATAAAGACACAGGATTTACACCCACCTGATATACCCAGCTAATTCAAATAATTATTCCATAGGCAATTGTTTTAAATAAATACATAGCACCCCCCTTACCTCAGTAAGGATTATTATTTAATTTCAAAAGATTTCGTCACATGGCCGGATACCATGAAATATGTGTAGTGATTAATTACAGGAGAAAAAATGTAATGAAGTACCGTGGCACAGTAAAGCTAAGATGTCTATTACTTCAATAATAAACATCGACAAGCAATAACCTAACCTAAATTATAACGTCACTCCTGTAACAAATGAGTATCCTAAATAGGACACTTTGGTTTTTTAGGATAAAGGATATGGTATACCGTAAAGGCCTCATTATACTGTGCCTTGGTAATATTTAACCCTCTATTCCTGATACATTTCTTTACTTGGTTTGTCATATTTTAAAACCATGCATTAAAGCAACGCTTCTATTAACCAAGAAACCTATGCTAAGAATAGTTGAGTAAGCCTAAATTATAAATATAAAAAGGCATGGAACTCAGCTTATTGAACGGCGGTACTGGTATACCATGCAACAATAAGTGAGCCCACGCCATAAGACGTGAGCATCTTACTTATCATCTCGTTGCTAAAAAGTACCAGTTTTCCGTTCGAGATTCAAAGCAATTGCTTCTAATATTTTCTATTTGAAGAATTGCAAATATATTTCTAATATCAAATATACGCAATTATATTAAAAACGAC
>Ga0208029_1000298_pt1 | contig 33690 bp, 23 predicted proteins | sample MalvireepMed_s12_FD_184242 | JGI IMG/M metagenome (GOLD analysis project Ga0208029, IMG submission 184242) | Marine viral communities from the Global Malaspina Expedition - Malaspina viral metaG DeepMed_s12 (SPAdes) (version 2) | ecosystem: Environmental > Aquatic > Marine > Oceanic | place... | reverse complement strand
GCCATAGCTCAGGCGTGCCTCGTACGAATGACCCGCCTTCAGCGGCCCAACCGGTGTCATACTCAGGCGACGGCCAGTCTCATCCAGGCTCAGGTCCACCGCCACGCGGCGATTCTCCGTCCGGTTCTCCAGGTACACCCGGCCACCGTCCAGCAGCACCGGATCAATGCGCTCGCTCAGGCGATATTCAATCACCGCGTTCAGTGGCACCGAGCCCGCATCGTACACGGGACTGTAGGTCTCTACGCTGCCGTTTGCGGTATCCGACGCTGACCCTGTTGTGAAATTGATGAACACGGGCTCGGGAATCAGATTGCCGCTCAGATCCTCAACTTCCGTGATTTCCAGACGATAGGCGGCTTGTGGATCCAGAACCGCCTTTGGCTTGAGCGTGACCACTCGTTGATCGCCGCTGGTCGATCGATCTACGGGAATACGCTCGCCATTGGCAGTCAGCCCAATCTGTAGCGACGAACGGCTACTCACGGGCTCGTTGAAACGAACCCTGATGACACCATTCAATGGAACGCCAGACTGCCCATCAGCAATCGTCGTTGATACGATTTCTGGCGCCTGACCATCGGCCTCGAAACTGGTCGTAAAGTCGAAATAACGGTTGCCAAGACGATTATCAAACAGGTCCCGGATGGCATTGGTCAGCACAATACGATGATTGCGGCCAACAAGGAACGCCGCGTTGGGTGTAAACACCAGGGTACGGTCATCCTCAAGAACCTCCACCACACCCGGAATTCGCTGGTTCGTGGACTGATCCACCACATAGAACGAATCGGCGTTAACGGTTTCCGGGTTTATCCGTTCATTGATGACGGCACTCAGCCGAATGTTCACCGGCGCATTCGAGGTTCGGTGGGGAGGGCTGATTTCCTGAACCTGGGGGCTCTCCCTATCAACCGTATTGCCGGTTTCAAAATTTATCTCAACCGGAGAAGCGATCGGGTTGCCCGCAACATCCCGAACGGAATCAATCTGCAAAGTGTAGGGCGTAAAGTCTTTGAGCAACGCATCAGGCTGGAAGACAATTTCAGTGCCTTCAGACAGCAGTTGCACGGAACCAGAGGTTTCGCGGACACCATCTTCAAGAAGCCGGATGTTTGCCCTGGCAACGCTCTTAAAGGAAAGGGGCTCGGAGAAGCGGACAATAACCGGCGCATTTTCAGCCACTCCAGATTCGCCGACCAGAGGCTCACTACCAGTCAAAGTCGGAGCTTCGGTGTCGGGGTTATTTGGATCAGTACCATCCAGAACCTCCTGGCCATCACTGATCCCGTCACCGTCAGAATCCGAATGGTTGGGATCGGTCCCACGGGCGATTTCCTCACCGTCATTCAGGAAATCGCCGTCGGTGTCAGACTGATTGGGATCCGTATTCCAGCGAATCCGTTCTTCTGTGTCACCGAGGCCATCTTTGTCTGAATCCGGCTCCACTTCAATTCTATGGTTGGATGGCTCAGACACGTTGCCACCCAGATCCATCGCAACTGCCGATACGACCAGGGATCTGGCACCAAAGGGGACTGTGTAGGGAAGTTTGTACGGATAGGTAGTGTCGACACCGACTGCCTCGCCATCAACAACAAATTCAACTCGGCCCACCGCAATATCGTCGTCCGCGACAGCCTCGATCAACAGTCGCTCTCCTTCAACGGAAACCGATCTGTCCTGTGGGCTGATCAATTCGGCGGTGGGGGCAATGCCATTGCTGTCATTGAGCATCCGGAACTGACCAATAAACAGCTTGGTATTTCCATCGCTACCGTAGTCCCGGCCTACCACATAACTTTCCTCGGTTATGTAGGCATGAGTGTTGTCCACTGCGATGCCGGTGCCCGCATAATCTCCGAGAGGCGACAGATTGATCGTGTCCTGAAAAAATGGGGCATCAGGATCCCGGATATTCATGAACGCGGTGACATTGGGAAAAAGCTGTTCGGCGTAGAAGACAAAACCATCGGTCACCGCGACGTCTCTGGGAACGATCTCTCGGCCTCCGCCTACCTGCTCAAGTCTGGACGTTTGGTCGTCGATTCGATAGCTGCGCCAACCCGAATTGTAGGCAGCGACATGAACATAACCGTTATCGAGAGCAACGTCTTTGACCGTACCGATATTGGTGGTATGCACACGAATCGGGTTCTCTGGATCGGCAATATCGAACAGGGCCAGGGCAGAGCCGCCAACCGCCACCATCCATTTCCCCTCAACATCTACACCCTTCACTCCCGAGAGCTCGTCGGAGCGGGCAACAGAGAAAATGTTGATCGAATCAGAAATGTTGAAAATTTCGATTCCTGCGGCGCCATCTGCAACAAAGGCAAAGTCGCCCTGAATGGCCACATCCTGGGCAACATCAGAACTGGGAGCGACGAAGTACTGTATGGGCTGAGCCGGATCTGAAATATCCGCAACAACCAGTCCGTTACCGCCGTCCGCTATGTAGGCATAGTTGCCGCGAACTTTGACATCAATAGCGACCCCGGCGGTATCCAGGCCAGCAATAACGACCGGATTGGTCTTATCGCTGGTATCCACGATCTGCAGGCCAGCTCCGCCAGCCGCCACAAAGGCATACTCCCCCTGCACATCGACATTGTTGGCATAACCAGGAATGGTGACAGTAGACAGAACCTCAGGATCAAATTGCTCAACCTGCACTGGCACCCGAGCGGTCAAGCCATTGAGGGTCACGGTTATTTCCGTACTCCCAGACGCACCGGCGAAGATTTCACCGTCCTTCAAACCAAAGCTGGCAATTTCAATATCCTCAGAGCTGTAACGGGTGCCATTAGTCTGGGAAGTGAAGTCCTGCTCCGAACCATCGAGCATGTGTCCAGTCACCGCTAGCTGGGCGCTGGCTTCACCGTCAATGGAATTGTAGGTAAGGAATAACTGTTCGGGCTCAACACTGATCGAGTCGATGGCAGTCGAGAGATCTCCGGAGGCAGGGTCGGTCGGATCCCAACCCATCAAGATCTCCAGCCCGTCACTGATGCCATCACCGTCCGAGTCCGACAACAACGGATCCGTGACCACACCGCTGCCCTGTCCTCTCACTTCTTCTCCGTCGCCCAGACCATCGCCGTCTGTGTCAGCGGTATTTATATCGGTGCCAAGCCCATACTCGTCAATATTCGACAGACCATCTCCGTCGGCATCTTCGAGCGCATCCACGGGATCATTAGGGTTCAGGTCATTGTTTCGTTCGTACTCATCCGGAAGCCCATCGCCATCGGAATCGCCACTGGTTACAACAACAATTCGCCGACTGGCGAGAACCTCGTCTTTACGAGCATTGATCAGAACGACGCCATCTGCGACAGCGGTTACCCTGCCGGTGCTGTCAACCACCGCCGTATCAGGATTTGTCGATGAAAAGTTGACGCCTGGATCGTTGGAAGCAAGCGTTTCTGAAGAGCCATCGGCGTAAGTGGCTGTCAGAGTGAGCTGCGCCGACTTGCCGGCCCCTTCAATTTCGAGCGACTCAGCGGAAGAAAAGTCCAGGCTGACAGGGACAGGATCCACGGAGTCAAAACGGATATCACCTACTCGGGTCTCTCCGTTACGAACGACTGCGAAGTAATCACTCTGTCCCGAAACGGTACGCCCGTCTTCCAATATGCAAGTTGCACGGGCGCGAATACGCCCCATATTGGAGGGAACATTCGGTAACGACCATCCGCCGCCTTCGGAAACCTGAATAGTTCGGTTCAGGATATTAACAACGCAGTTTTCGTCCAAAGTAACCGGTTGTGCTAAAGCTAGAGCTGTACCCCCGAAAAAGCAGACTAATCCCAAACCTAATTTTCTGGACATTTCTAATCCCTTAGCCTAAAAAATCAAAATCCGTATATATTCACACTTAACTATCGCTTCAAAACCAATCTGCCCGACGTTTTTTTTTCGAGAAGTCTTCCAAGCTCTTCCAGCTTACTTTTGCTAAAGCTTCCATATCCATGGAAACCTAGCATAAAACGCAATCCATCTAGAGTCTTAACCTCTAGAACATAATTGATTGCTCTATTTCCCTCAGAGCCAACGACTCTAATCACAATCATTTCCCCATTGGCCGAAAAGGTCTTATATCGATTCTTTAACCAATGTCTTCCCCTTAGGACGAATGACGAGCCATCTTGCTCCAAGGTGATCCGCTTGTCTGGAATTAATAAATAGGCAATACCAAAAACCATTAGACCCAGACCAACAGTAGAAAACCAAAACCAAGGCTCAACATTTGGTTTGCCAGATAGGAGAAACATCAGAGATGCCATACCCACTCCGACCACCATGAAAATTACTGCATTTGGTAAAATTGCTCTATCGAAATGGATTTGGTCTATACTCGACTTAACAATTCTGTATACGTCGGTTGAAAACATTTACATCGACCATCTCTCAAATAGGTCATCTTGCAACTTGTTTATTATGTACTGAAAGAAAACATCGTTTCCAATCTCGTTTGAAAGAACCCTGCTGTCATCTCTAACCCAGACCGGATAGTATCTATTTCTCGATTCGTCATCTGTCAACTTGTGACTCACGAAAATTATCTCGTAGTTTCCATAAATCACGACTCCCAGCACCCTACTATTTTGAATTCTTTTATAGTAGCTTGAGTTCTGATCAAATATTTTTGCATCAGACGACAGCATTTTTTGAATTTCGGGAAAGCTCCGGCTATCCCAAAGATTGGCCAATTCGTCCACATTGCTTGCATCAGAGTATGTTTTAACCATTTTTTGGATAAAACTTTCGTAGGCACTAAGCTGTGATTTTTCCCTTATCCAACCAGAAAACTCCTCAACGACGGGAAACCTGACAATAGGCAACGCCCTAGAGCTTGCCTCTCCTAGTGGCTTCATCTCAATTTCTATCATTCTCTGCTTTGGGTCGGCGTTAGTTATTCCTGAAAATAAAATAAATACGGCTGCAATTAATACGAATTTCATATTATCTCCTTGAAACACTCTAATCATTTAGGCAAAGACGGGTGTTTTGAAAAGTGTGCGTGAAAGATTGAGAAATCAACCCAGCCAGAATTACTTCCCCACCGGCAGTCAAAGGACCCACACAAGCATCAAATTTCGAGCCATTACACTCATCAATTTCTACTTGGAGGTTCCCAGAAGCTCCGCCACTGCCAGATACTCTCAGAACATCTGCACTTACAGCCTGAGCTACCAGTTTAGCAGTCAGCCCTAATCCTGCGGAACCGGATACCTTGGGACCACAATTTTCTTCAGAACATGGGTTATTTTCTCCTGATGCCGACAAGCTCCCACCGAGCTGTATATCGCCCACAAGCCCTACAAGGACCCAAGGATCCTTTGATTGAAGTGGAATTTTAAGTGCAGGACCTATAGGTATCTCAGATGTAAATGCTGAGATATTCACTGCACCCGAAAAACTTGTACCCGTGCCCACATTTTTCAGCTCTTCACAGCATCTCTCGAATTGTTCTCCGGTAAATCCACCAGAAACTTTGAATTCAAAGGCGCCTGCCGATCCAAGAACATTTTTGAGTTGGCCAGCTTTTCCCTTTAAGTAGTCAATGTACTTTGAAATGTTCACCCCTGTACCGATGGATATTTTCTTATCACCGATCTTTTCACCTAAACAACGACCACCTTTACATTCGTCAGGCCCGGGCGACTCCCCTGTCGCAGACGTACAGTAAAGACCGTCGTCACACTCGGTAACGCCCAATGGCACCAGAGAGCCATTTTCACACTCGGAACACTGTGCATCTTTGGGCAGTATGTCATTGTCATCCGGAATCTCGGTTGGATTGGATCCGTCACAGCCGGGACGGCTGCAGTCTCCTTCGACATCGTTATCGGGAATGTCGGATGGGTCAGCTTCGAACCCCTCACAGAGAGCGGTTTTACAATCTCCGTCTGTCTGACTACTCAAAGGGCTGTTCGCCTGTGAAGGGTCCGGCACACAGTTACAGCTCTCACACTTCTCGCATTCCGGGCAGTTGTAGGAACAACCACTGCCACCAGGCTGTGATCCACAATGCCAGCCGGCCTTTATAACGCCGACGCCCGGATTGGAGCGAATGACGGAGCCATCCTCGCTCACAGTCCCAAGTCCGATGGCAACGAATTCCTCCAGGTCATGATCAAAGGAATACATCTCGACCTGGGCACCCGGCCGGTGGCCGTCCACATTTGGCAGGCTCAGTCGCGCCGGTGGATCAAACTTGGCGCCTGTGGGCTGAATGGTAACGATAAACTGCGGCTGCATACCGTTTGGTGGTGCCATGGGAATCTTCGAGGCGTTTACAGCAGTCGCTGATACGTAGCCTTCACGTTTGCCGTCAGGGAAGGTTACCGAATCTTTCGCGATTTCAAGCTTGAAGCCCGGGAACTTATCCAGCGTTAACTCTACATCTTCCTTCCCGGCATACACCGCATTTTCTGTATCGACTTTCACCATGTAAATCGGTGCCGCCAGGGGATTCTCCACGCCGGCGACAGTAACGATGTTGTACGCCAGTGAAGGGAACTCACCCGGCACAGTGGCAGTAGAGCCATCGGCAACCAGATGAACGGGGCCCACTGGTGCCTCCGTTATCTCGAATCGCCCCTGCCAATCGGACTTTGCCTGCCGGCTGGTGTCTTCAACACGAATGGTTACACCGGGTATCGGATTATCCTGGTTGTCCAGAACCACACCGGAAATTGAAGTCTTGCCGGGATCACCAGGTTGAAAGGCTGACGCCAGAAACCCGGCACTGATCGGCGATCCATCGGGGCCATTGATTGTTGCTTGCACTTTTTGGGCATCAAGACCAAGCTTTTCACCCAAACGATATTGAACGGTCGCCCGGCCATCACTGTCAGTCAGGACGGTCTTGACGGTACTCCCGTCCCGGAAAGCGCCGCCTCCTTCCTGCACCGTGAACTCGACGCTGGCACCCTCTACCACGTTGGCGCCATCATCGGTCACGACAACCACAAAAGGAGCAGGCAATGTTTGCCCAACGCCCCCTCGTTGATTGTTGCCTGAGTTCACGCTCAGCTTGTCGCCAGGTTTACCCTTGGCAGAAGCAGTGAATACGACTTCGCTCTGCTCTCCAACAGCTTGCGCGCGCACTTTGTGGTTGGCGACGCCAACCCTGTAACCGAGGCGAAAGGGCACCTCCGCATATCCTTCGGCATCAGTATCTACAACCAGGGCCCGGACATCTTCTCCACCGGAATCTTGAAGTGATCCGGCGCCCTGCATCACACGGAAAACAACCGCTTGGTCGTCAATTGGCGCACTATCCGGATCCAGCATCCGAACCCGTAGCGGTTCAGAAAGGTACTCACCAATCGGACCCTGCTGCTCACTTCCGGAAACAATGATGAGCCGGTTACCTCGATTCGGCTTGTAAACTAGGGACAGGGTCTGCTCAGAAACATTGCCCACCTGATCTGAACCTCTCACGGTGATCAGGTTGTCGCCTTCAGTAAGCTGGATATCAGACGCCGCATAACTTCTGTTCGAGATAACAGCCTCTTTACCGTTTACAGTTACATTCGCCTGTGTTTCTTCTATCGTTCCCCTGACCACATCATTGATCAATCCCGTGATTGTCACGCTTTCCTGACGAACAACCTGGCCATCATCGTGTGATTCAACCGTTATATAGGGTGGCGTCAAATCCAGAGACACCGAAAGGGTTGCGCTGGCCTGCACGCCTGCCGCATCCCGGGCACTGGCGACAATTGTGTTATGACCCTCTTCCAGTGCCACTTCGGCAGAAAACTGGCCATTTGAGTGGGGAATTTCTTTGCCATTTACGGTGAGGATTGCCCCAGTCTTACTAATCGTGCCCTGAACAAGGAGCGGCGAGTAACCAATGGTAATCAAGGACTCGGGACTTGTGATCTCGACAGAAAGAGGGAGTTCCTGTTCGGTCTGACTGACCTGCAATGCAGGTTGGAAACTGAAAATATTCTGGCCACCATTCACGACCTTAATGGATATAACAGGGCTACTGTCACCGGGTTGGATCGCCTCAGCTACCCAAGGATCGAGGTTCAGTGCAGGCACACCCTCAGACGTTTCTTCAGCACTTTCAATGCTGACCCCTTCCGTCAATTTCTCAAAAACCAGACGGTAAGGAGCTTCGATTACAGCACTGGAATTATTGGTTATCTGAATGTCTACCCGGGCGTCCGGAGAACGACGTGAGCGGATAGGGTTCGAGACCGCAAGCTCCACAGCCTCATCGACCGGAACCCAAACAGCCTCCTCGGCTAACGCGGAGGACGCGGAAAAGAGGAGCGCCAAAGTTAACACTAAGAACAAAAACAGACCTGCCGGACAGCCCGGCAATCGCGCCGCCTCAACCATCCTTTCCTTGGCGGCTACTCGTAAACATCCCATTTGTTATTCCTTTCCCTTGGCTACGTAAAACAGATGCCTTGCATGTTTGATATGAGTAAGACGGTTGAGTCTCGTCCTAACTTTTCGCAGCACGCCTGCGTAGCAGCAGGGCACAAAGTCCGACAAGAAAGAGCCCGATTGAGGCCGGCTCTGGCACAGGAACTGGATCGTCCTGCGACGTGGTTTCAGTAAACTCGAAATTATCCAGACCGAATAAGGTGTTGAATCCGTCATCTTCATCGAACAGATTGACGGTTAGCGCGAACTCGCGACCCTGCAGGGAAGAAACATCCAGGAACACGGTTGACCAGATATTCCCCACAGCGAAACCCGAGCCGGATTGGAAGATCAGATCGTAGGTAAAGTCGAGTGAATCATACAGTTCGAGCGAGATGGAATCCTTGAACAGGGACGCTCCGGACTCCTGCGGATCATCAGGAAGGCCTGCGACGAGAACATCGAAGGCAAGATACTGTTCGTTACCGGACAGAGAGAGTGGGTTGGTAAACTGAAAAAAACCGTCATCGCCCTGCCAGACTGATGCGGCATAACTACCCGTACCTGCGCCGCCACCAAGGACCAGCGCTTCCTCACTCCCCACATTGGCTAAACCGCCTAAGGAGAGATCATTCCACCCTGACAACCCCTGGCTGAAATCACCGTTGGAAATTGGAGCCGCTTTGGCACCCACGGAAACGACCAAGAGTACAAGACTTACCACAACAGACGGCTTCACTGCCCACCTCCAGTTGAACACATCAAAGTCAATTGCCGAGGCAGGAAAAATCGTACTTTCCAAACCATGGGGGCAATACATCGGCTTCTGAACCAATGTGGTTCAAGATGTTCAGGGACAAATAAAAAGGAGGGAGCACCGAAAGTGTCTTCCTTCCCTGGAAACTCTGAAAGCCATCCCTGAAACTATGCTGTTAATCATCCAATAACCAGCAAAGGGCTTTAGAGCGGGACCGCAATTTGCCAGCGATCCTTGATTTGAGTCAGGAATCTAAATTAATAATTCGTAAAAAACAAGAATCCTTGCTCCATGTTGCCAACAACCTCTCACAAACTGACATTTCATGTCGAAGGTCAAGGTTTTAATACCGCAGGTTCACTGGTCCCGAACCAGAGCCGTCTCCGGGGTGATCGCTCCAGACTCAGGCTTCTTCCTCACAGGTAAAATCAGGGCGTCACGAGCCATATCGACAATGGGGAGCTGGACGAACTTGTCTTGCAGTGCCCATTGAGCGTACTGATTGTTCAGCTTTCGGTATCGAAGCCGAGCACTGACAGTGAGAGGTCCTTTTGCCCAGACTGGTACCTTGAAGGCATACGTTTCAATATCGGCAGATCCCGGAGGAATAACGCTTTTTTCTGCGTGGCCCACCATATTGAACAGGTCATGCTTCCAGACATGTTTTCCCGATTTATCAACAGGCAATGAGCGATAGAATTTTGCCTCCGGATCCACATCCTTATTTTTATTGATTAACGCACCGCTTCGAAAGACTTCCTCTCCCGTGGCATCCGTCACAGAAAAGTCTATCCAGGCTTCATTGACGTCAATGGTTCCGCCGGGAAAGTTATGGCCTACCCCAAGATTTGTTACTACCACATTTATATGGGCAAGCTCCCCGAGGTAGTAATAAGCAGGCGTATCGGAATCTGCACGAATAGCTTCCGAAAGGGCAAGACGGTTCTGAGTTGCATCCTTTCGAACCGGTTTCTCAATATGCACCTGCATTTTGTTTTTCTGGAGAAATGCCACAATTTTATCAAAATGCGCCTGGTCACCATCTACAACCGCAAGCATGGTGTTTGCTGCGGCGAAATCATGACTTCTTACCATGCCATTACTGTCGGCAGACGGGTCGTCAAGCTTTTCGAGAGGCATGTGGCAATCCTGACAGGATTTCATGTTTCCTTCTGAGAAGCTCTGATCGTGCTGTCCCGAGAAGGGACTATCAAGCCAGGCGGAATACTCATCCTGCATCTTGACCCAACCCCAATCGTTCATCTCGCGGTCCATAAATTGAGCATGGCAGGTAGCACACATTTCGGGTGTGGAAAGCACGTCCCTGGCTAGCTCAGACCTATGTAGGCCTGGTGCAACCTTTAAAACATACCGATTGATAGCCCGGGCCAGCGGATTATCCACCGTCTGAAAAAGATAGTCTGAGGCCGGCTCGAACTCATAACTTCCGTTTCCCTTCAGGTGCACCGCTTTGGCGATGCCATGGCACCCCATACAGCCGACACCTTCAACGTTTGCAGGCGTGCCGGCGATTCCTCCGTGGGAACCACCCTCGGTCAATTCGCCGGTTAAAAGAGCAATCGGCGCATGACAACCTTCACAGTAACGAGTGGCAGTGATGTCTTTCTTCTTTGCCAGTAGCGTGATATTTGTCGTGTAAGCCGGGTCAGACGCGGCTTTTCGATGAGCCGACGCCAACCATTGCCTGGCAATATCAGCGTGGCAGTCGGCGCAGATCTCGGAGTTCGCTATCTGACGGGCATCAATGAAGGAACCATGGTATGTCTCTGTCTGAGATGGCCGAAACGGATGATCCCCATAGGTCTGCTGATAGGGCTCGACAGCCGGAGACGAGCTGTAGGTGTCTTCCGTAAGGTGATGAGCCGCACTAATGAAGCCTATGCCAACGGCGGCAATCAGGGATGAGAAAAGTACACCTGAGACTGCTTTTCTGTGGATGCTGGGGTAAAGCTCGTATTTGTTCTTTCGTCTCACACGATTCACGGTGAACCGGTGGAAAAGTATATGAATCACCAGCACCGCAACAACCATGAACGCCGACCAGAAGTGCGCTGTATAGATCCACCGGAATTCCTCGCCCTGCCCGGTCACTGCCATTGCGATACCACTGGCACCCAATACCAAAAGAACGATCAAAAGAAGAATGCCGCTGATCAGCACACTGGATCTGCGCTGGCCGAGACTCTTCCTGAAGTGGCACCAGAGGAATGGAAGCGCGAAATAACAGAAAGCCAAACCGAGCAAGGTATGAATCAGGTAGGAAGCCTGGACCCAGGATGACTGCCCCCCCGAGCCAACAGTGACGAAACCGGTAAGGGTAACGGTCACAAAAAACGCATAGAACAGGGGGCTGTTTTTCCGCTCCCGAAGAACCCAGTTAGTCATTTTCGAACTCATCAGGCACTACTCCAATCCCTGGTTATTCATCATCACAGCAAGTACTTCCTCTGGGTTGACGGTCAGCAAGTATCCGGCAGCCTTGATGCGGTTATCCCTCGCCTCGTCCTTGTTGGTCATGACTTGAGCCAAAAGTTGCGATTTCAGAGGCTCCGCCAGGACCTTTAGACCGGCCTGGATCGCTGAGCTCCGCACCAGTGAGCTGCCTTGGGACAGTAACGCCCTGATCATAATCGGCGCTGCCTTTAGGTCCTGCTGTTCCGCCAGAGACGTTGCAAGCAACACCAGGAACTCCTCCTCGGACTGAGCGTCGCTGACAAGCTCAAGACTTATCTGTGTCATATCTCGGGGCCTGAGAGACGTAATCGCTCTGACCGCTGCATACCTTTCGGACAACCTACTTGTGGGATTGGTCGCTATGTCGCGAATCACTGCCATGCGCTTCTGGACTGACTCCGGCATCTTTTGCCGCGAAAGACAATCAAGGGCAAGAGATCGCTCCTCATCGTTCCTTGAATAGAGAAGACTATCCGGAATGTTCAGTCCCTGAACTCCGAGGCGACTGCATTGTTTGAGTGCAATATATTGGATTGAGGCGCGTTTCTCGTTTTTTGATAAAGCGAGATTGAGTGCCCGCCTGACTTGGCTGACGGGATGACTGAAATCGAGAATCGTGAGCAGAAATTCAAACTGTTCGCTGCTCAAGGATTCAGAAACCGCTATTTCCTCATCTGAAATCGCCAGGCCAAAGGTCTCGGAGCGCTCTAGCAGGCGATTGCGCTCACCAACCGGCAGTTTCATCAGGTGATCTATGAGACTGTCAGCCTCGCGGAGTAATTTGCCTCTCATGGCAGAAGCCAGAATGAGCTGGCGTGCTTCCCTATTATCGGATATCAGCATATTCAACTGACTGACTGCTCCAGGGTTTCGGAACTGGGCGATGGTTTCCGCCGCCAATTGTATGGTCTCGGAATCTGCGGACAAGGGCGTCTTTTCAAGGAATTCCTGCAGCTTCAACTGAATGAGACCATAATCAATAACCAGCCCGGCATCTCCGTTTGCGCGCAGTTCACCGATCGTTTTGAGAAAATCTCGCTGACGAGTCGGTGAATCGTGCCGGAATTCAGACGAGGCGAACCCCTGCCGAAAAGGATCAACTCCCAGCCTGAACATGGCAACAAGAGCTTTGGCCCTCAAAGAGGGTGATACCTCTTCAGCCAACAGAATCTCTTCAAGTGCCGGCAATGCAGCTCGCTCCCTCAGCATCCCCAGCGTCTTCACCGCATTTTCCCGTATCGGAATAGGCCCGGTTCTGGCCAGCTCTATTGTTGGTCCAAGAGCCCGGTAGTGTTCACTTTCAGCAAGTGCCCTGAGTGAACAGCTTAAAACGAATTCCGATTGTTCATTCTCAAGAATTCTCACAAGGTGAGTGACGGCCTGCATTTTCCGGTGGACAACGGCTTCCTCTTCCCGGAAAAAGTGCTCAAAGACACTTGCAGTCTTGCATCGGATTTCGTCTGGCGCAGAATCAGACAACAGGGGCAAAAGCCACTTGATACTGCGCTCCGATTCAAGTCGCTCTGCCAGCCCAAGTCCAGCCATGATCTCCTCTGCACGGTCGGACTCCAGAGCAAGTTGGAGGATCGGTAACACCGCTGGGCCTGACACTTCCTCCATTTCTTGCAGTAGTGATTTGCGGACTGCTGGGTCAGACGACTTGTAAAGTGCCAATAATTCTTTGTGCTTTTCACTGGATGGAACAGAAGACGCCAACCATCGTGCGTAATGGGGCAGGAAATCAGGGTGCAGTTTCTGGAAGTTATAGGACGTTCCGGGCAAGACCTTGGAATAATCAAGATGCTCAACCTGGCCGTTTTTGTGGATGACAAGATATTGATCAACCTGCGGACTTTCTACCGAACGAACCGTGCCATCATTCCATTGGACGACAACTTGCTCAACGCTTGCAGTGCTACCCAGACCAAAAACTGTCCTGGGGTCGCTCTGAGAAAGGAATGTCGATTGGGCACCGCTGATTTTTCTGTAAACCCCCTCGGCTGTGTGCACTTCGATGAGAGCAAAGTCCGAACGTGCAGATGCACCGCCATGGACTGAAACGCCAAGCCAATGGTTGCCTGTGCCCTGATTTTCCCAGAGTTCAACCGGGTCATTGTTATTGATCAACAACAAGTCCAGATCGCCATCATTGTTGTAATCCAGCGAGACCGCGCCACGCCCGGACAACTGGCCTGGGGCCTCTCCTACGGAAAATTGCCCATCAGCTCGCCGATACCACAGATGATTGGGTTGACCCTGTGAAATAGAGGGGCTGTCCGCGTCTGGAACGATCAGGCCGTTGTTGACAAAAACATCAATCGTCCCATCATTATTGAAATCCTGAGCAATAGCCCCCCAGCCAGAGCTGTTTACAGACGAATGCAGGCCGAGCCCAGCGCTCCAGAGCTCGTCAATAAACCTTAGAGAGTCCGGCTTACGGATGGCCAGAGCCGGCAAGTAGCCCTGGTCAGCACTGACAAAAACATCCGAAAAGCCATCGTGATTGAAATCCGCAACGGTCGACGCCTGGCCTGCTGAAACACTGGAGACGCCAAAACCATCCGACACGTCGCGAAAGCCACCAGCCTGGTCGTTGATATACAGACGATTGGGGGATCCTGAATGATTGACGATCAGTAAATCCTGCCAACCGTCTGCATCAGCATCCAGCGACTGGACCGACAGGCCACGGCCGGAACTGTCAGCAACACCGGCTACTTCCGTCTCGTCTGAAAACGCCATTCCACCCATGTTGCGGTATAGACGGTTCGGAATTGGATCAAACAACGCCGGATTGAGGTCTCCGGGCACAAGACGTTCGAAACCCGAGTTAGACTCGAAACGTCTTCCACCTTTCTCGAAGTCTATGTAGTTGGTGACGTAGATATCCTGCAGGCCATCCTGATCGAAATCCGCTATGACGGCGCTCGTGGACCAGCCCTCTCCGCTAATCCCCGAAGAATCCGTAACATCCTGGAACGTCCCTGTACCGGTGTTCTTCAGAATCCGGTTTTCCCCCGCCGACGTGACAAAGACATCCACAAACCCGTCGTTGTCAAGGTCACCAGCAGCACACCCCATCCCTTTCTCAACGTGTGGAAGACCTGAATCTGGAGTGACATCCTCGAAAGCACGCCCCTCTTGATTTTTGAAAAGGTAAAGTGACTTCCCCTGAGACCACCAGGCACTCTTGCCATAGGTCTGCACCTGGCCAGAGCCTGCTACTATAAATAGATCGAACCAGCCGTCGTTGTTGAAATCCAGCACGCATGCACCCCCACCAAGGGTTTGCTCGAGGCCGTTAAGATACTCGTAGGATTCACGGTGAGATGCGTCTAGGCCAAGTTCGAGGCTCCGTTCCCGGAATTCTGGTATGACAAGACTGGCACCCGGAGGCGGATTGTAGTTATGTGTGCTGTATGCAAAATCGGGGGAGGAACTGGGCCAGATCACCCAAGTCATCGCAAGAGACAAGGCCAACAGGCCGACCGAGATGTAGAACTTTTCCCTGTTCATCCAGACTACTTCCAGCGGAGTCCTTGTCCATGCCGCGTTTCATAGCTGAAACCGGAGCTTTATGCCTTCCCTGAAGGGGCGCAAGAATACCAAAAACACCGAGGCATGACATCAATGTAATGTCACAGAGGCTGGACAACGTCACAAATACGCCCGGTCTCCATCAATTCCATAAACTCGTCCCCCAACCGGTCGCTCTCGGCAATGGCCGACCGCCAGGCCTTTTCCCTGCCTGGGTCGTCACCGGCATAACGCTCAAAATCCTTCCGGTCCGGCAGTTTTCGGTCCGGCAGCGAGGCCAGGTATGACTTTGACGGCGCCACCAGCAAGACGTCCTGCAACCGGGTGGCATCACCGCGACGCCAGGGCAGGGATTTATCGAACCAGCCGGGCACAACCCGGTCCGTGAAGTGCGGGTACAGAATCACACCGGGCTGCTGGTAGGGCAGGTCCAGGTGGTAGTCCAGCAGGCCGCCATCGCGGTAGACCCCTTCCGGGGCACCGGGGATATTGCGGACACCGGACATCACCAGCGGAATGGATGCAGAGGCCAGCAACGCCGGCAGCAGGTTTTCCCGGGTCAGGGGCACTTCGTGGCTGGGAAAATCCACCAGTTTCGACACCGGTGCCCGTACCCGGCCATCGTGCAGAATGCCCCGTTCCATATAACGGCCCAGGTGCCGGCGGCTTACCATATTGGCACTGATGGCACTCATCAGCCCCAGGCCTAGCCGGCCCCGGGTGTCGTGCTCCAGAAAACCCCGGCTGCGCACCACCACCACATTCAGGCGGTACCAGGGATGGTTGAGCAGGTAGTCCTCACGACCACCCAGCAACTCCTCCAGGAACAGGATGCTCTTGCGGGTCACTTCCGCCGCACTGACGCCCTTGGCAAAGCGCTGGCTGGTGTAAAGCTCCGCCAGCTTTGCCAGCTGGGCCCGGGGGTCATCAGAGGAGGCCACCGCCGCAAAGCGCCAGCTACCGATCGACGAGCCGATCAGCGCCCGTTCCTGTTCCACACGGGGCAGCCAGCCTCCAAAGATGGCTTTATCCAGGCCGCTGAGGCCCAGGGCTTTCGGGCCACCGGCAGCACCGGGAATAACGTGTACGTCTTCCGGCCCCAGCGGCTTTTGCTGCAACCGGTTCAGTGCCCGCCGTCCAACGCGAATGGTCAACGCCGGCTGTTTGATATGTATTGCCGTCATTCTGTTGTTCCTCTGGAAGTGCGGGGAGTTTAACGAACCCGGGCTGCAGCAGCCAAGAAAACCGGCTTTTTCCTTGGCACGCCGGATCTGCGTGCTAGACTCGATCGAAAACCTTCCAAGGAAGCAGGACTGCAGCAGGAGCAAGCGGTGAATCAATCTGCCCCGCCGGGGACGGCAACCACCAACCCTACCCTGGCGGTACTGGGTTTTCGACGGCAGCTGGTGTACCACCTGCATTTCTGGGCCTTTATTGCCGTTGCCCCGCTGGTGATGGTGCAGTGGCAGCACGGCAATTTGTTGCTGTCGGCCCTACTGGTCTTCTTCTGCGTCAATGCCGCACTGGTCCTGCTGTTTTTGCGGTTTCGCAACACCTACTTTCTGAAAGGCCGGCTGTTCCCCCTGCTGGCTGTCGTCTGCGCGGCCTACTCCACGGCCATCAACGGCCACGCCGGCCTGTACTGGGCCTATCCGGCGGCCATCGCCCTGTTCTTCCTGCTCCCCATCAAGGAAGCTATCGTCTGCAACGTCATTTTTGTCGCAGTTATGGCGGTGGTGTCGTTCCTGCAGTTCCCCGAGGCGGACTTCTGGCGCATTACCTTTTCACTCGGGCTCAGCTGCCTGTTTGCCATGATCTTTGCCTGGCTGGTGGGGCGTCTGCAGCAGGAACTGACCCGGCTGGCCACCACCGATCCACTCACCGGCTGCCTGAACCGCTCGCAACTGGCCGATGTGCTGAACAGCCAGATCCAGATACGGGAACGCTATGAACGGGTATCCAGCCTGGTGCTGATCGACCTGGACTATTTCAAGAACATCAACGACCAGTGGGGCCACCTGGCCGGCGACCGGGTACTGAAGGAGATGGCCGGCCGGGTGCGCAAACGGTTGCGGCAGAACGACCAGCTGTTCCGCATCGGCGGCGAAGAATTCATGGTGGTGCTGCCGGAAACCCGACAGAAAGACGCCCATACCCTGGCCCAGCAATTACTGACCAGTATCAGCGCCCGGCCATTTCTGGACGACATCCGGGTAACCGCCAGCGCCAGCATTGCCGAAGTCGAACGGGGTGAAACCTGGTCTGTGTGGCTCAACCGCGCCGACCAGGCGCTGTATGAAGCCAAGGCCCGGGGCCGCAACCAGGTGGTGCTGGCGCCAGCCAACCGGCAGCCCCCGATGCAGCCGGAGCCATGGCAGCGGTCACCGGCACCGTTGCAACCGGTCAGCTCAGGCCCGGCTGCTTCCGGAACGCCCGATACGCCGTAAACACATCCCAGGGCTGCTCGAAGTGGGGGTAATGGCCCACATTTCTCAGGGTGACCACATCTGCATCGGTGATCAGTTCCCGGTAACGCCGAACCATACCGGCACCGGACACCGGATCCGCCGTGCCCGAGATCAGCCGCATCGGCTGGCGGGCATTCTGCAGTGCGCCCACCCAGCGGTTACGGTGGCACCGACGCTCCTCCATAAAATGAATCAGCTCATGCAGGATGCCGCGGCCGTTGTTGTAGGTCAGCAGGTGCCAGAATTCGTCCATTTCCTGCTGGCCAGGAGGGTTGCGGGAGCCGAACAGCCGGCAGAAGTTGCGCTCGAACATGCTGCGGGTCAGGCCCCGGCTGATCAGTCCGCCTAAAGGGCTGCCCAATACGCGCTGGATTAACAGGGGGTTGTGCACTTCCGGGAAGATGCCGCCGTTCAGCAGGCACAGGCTGTCAACGGTAAAGCCAAGGCCGCCTTCCTGGTCCCGGGCCAACAGTTCCTGGGCCACGGTGGAACCGTAATCATGGGCCAGCAGGTGAATGCCGGGCAAACCGAGGCCTTCTATCCAGCCCTGAACCAGGTCTGCCTGGTCTTCAATGCTGTAGCGGTAGTTGCGGGGCTTGTCGGAAAACCCGAAACCCAGCATATCCACGGTCAGCAGGTTGTAGTGCCGGGCCAGCATCGGCCACACCCGGCTCCAGTCCCAGCTGGCGGTCGGAAAACCGTGCAGCAACACCAGCGGCTCGCCCTGGCCGGCCATGCGGCTGAATATAGCGTGGCCACCGTAGCTGAACCATTTGCCGGCCTGCTGCCAGCCATCCAGGGTCGATATGTCCTGTTTACCGGCGGCGGAAACGCCAGCCCCGGTCGTAAGCTGTTCCATGGCAGATCCCTGACACATTCCAAGCCTGTCACTTTAGATGAAAGCGCCAGCAACGGCCATAGCCCGGCCGGCACCGCACTGGTCTGTTCCGGCTGAGGTATCGTAAAGCATGGAGATACGGCCCGAATTCCCTTAAGCTTTGGCCCTTGTTAGGCACAGACTACCGGAAACCATTATGACTCTACCCCTCGATGACCTGGCCGGTCATTATTACTCCATCCTTGACGGCCTGGGCGAGAACCCCGAACGCGAAGGACTGAAAGACACCCCCATGCGTGCCGCCAAGGCCATGCAGTTCCTGACCCGGGGCTACCAGCAGGACCTTCAGGACCTGGTGAACAACGCCGTGTTCGAATCTGCCATGGACGAAATGGTGGTGGTACAGGACATCGAACTGTACAGCATGTGTGAGCACCACATCCTGCCCTTCATCGGCAAGTGCCATATTGCCTACCTGCCCCAGGGCAAGGTGCTGGGCCTGTCCAAGTTCGCCCGCATTGTCGACATGTATGCCCGCCGGCTGCAGATCCAGGAAAACCTGACCCGCCAGATTGCCGAAGCCGTGGAAAGCGTGACCGGTGCCAAGGGCGTGGCGGTGGTGATCGAAGCCCAGCACATGTGCATGATGATGCGCGGCGTAGAGAAACAGAACTCGCGTATGAAAACCTCCATGATGCTCGGGCAGTTCCGCAAATCCCAGGCAACCCGGACCGAGTTCCTGAATCTTCTCACACAACACAGCTAATCGAGCTCCCATGACCCCCGTCGCAGTGATAACCGGTGCAGGACGCAGGCTAGGCTATGAACTCGCCTCGGCCCTGCTCGATCGTGATTTTCAGGTATTTGCAGTTTATCGAACGGAAACCGACGATCTCAAGTCACTGATTCGACCGGGCGCAACCGCAATTCAAACCGATCTCGAAGATCAACCATCGGTAGGGACATGCATTGGGGAGATTCTCAAACGTAGTGATCGGTTGGACGTTCTGATCAATAACGCATCAAGTTTTACTCCCGACATCACAAATGATGATATAAAGCTGGCGGAACAGTCTCGCCATTTTTTTCAGGTAAACAGCACGGCACCAATGCAGTTGATGCATGGGTTCTCAGAAACACTCAAAAATACTGGTCGAAGAAATCACAGACCAACGCTTGTGGTCAACATTACTGATATCTTTGCGGATAAACCCAACCCGGCTTTTGCCGCTTACTGCGCTTCAAAAGCAGCGCTGGCTAACTTAACCCTTAGCTACGCTGCCCTGCTTGCGCCTCATGTTCGTGTCAACGCCATTATGCCTGGTCCGATCGGGTTTCTTCCCAGCCATACCGATGACCAGAAACAGCAAGTTCTGGGAGAAACGCTCTTAGGCCGAGAAGGGGGCTTTCACAGCGTGGTCATGCAAGTGCTGTCCCTCTTGGATAACGACTACATCACCGGAGCGAGCATCCCGGTGGATGGTGGCCGGCGCTTGGCCCAAGGAATGCCCCACAATACGGATCGTTACTCGAGCTGAACGGGCATGCTCAAGCCCAGTAAAAAGTTCACGATAATACGACTCCTCGATGGTCGCCCCGGTGAAGCAGCCGTCACCACTTTGCTCCAAAATGTCCACATCGATGCAGCGGTCTTTCAAGCTTCTCAGCGGATCAGCACGATCACGACCCAAGGCTTCCTCAAGCGCATTCGTCCTGTTTTTGAGCTGACATAGTGACAGTGGGCTGTAGAAAACAACTAGAGCATTGAGAAAGGAACGCTTCGTCACTATGCCCTTAGGCTGGGTATGTATAACGGGCGACAACCACAGCATGTTATTTTCTTCCAACAGCGTGGCAACCGCATTGGCCAGATTCAACCTTGGTTCAACATTGCTACCCAGTCCGCATAGATACCACATATGATCATCTCAACAGTTTTCGGATATACGCACCAATTAGTACGGTAACGAGCAACACTCCGATCATGGACTCCATGGTGACCATAAGCGACAGCCACGATATGGCGGGGGGAACCGGTAGGCTCCATTCTCCAAAAAGTATGCTGATAAAGCTTTGCAGACTCAGCATCAGCGCCTCGCTTGATGGAAAACCTGTAAGCGCAAAAGCAAACGCAAAAATTCCAATTACCAGCAGCGCCGTACACAAAACGTTTCTGAGCCGAATCCCCCAGCCGAAAAAACCGCCGAGTATTAGCCTGCGCAGTCTGCCGGATTCTTTGTAGTCACGCATATGAAAGAATGCATGATCTTCCTCCCTTAAATGGCCAGTGTCCGCCAGCCAGTTCTTGAAACATGTATAAGCTTCTGAAAGCAAACGGCGATTCTCAACATCTGATGATCTGGCGTCAAAATTTGCCAACAAAGCAAACGGAGGAGGGCTCATGAGACGACGAATCGGCACACTGCCGTAGATCAACGAAACCGGGTCAAACCACGCCTGTGCCGCGTGAAATCGTGACATTTCAATAGCCGGGGTTCCATCCTCCGGTTTTTCCAGCTCCAGAATCCAAGACTGATCCACCGAAGTGCCAGACAGCCGGCAGCGTCCCCGGAGACTTTTGCCCGTCATACGGAGATTACGGCCAATCATGGAATCTTCTACCGCTATTCCCTTGGCCTCATCTTGAATCGACACTCGATTCATACTCAGATCTTTTGTCAGTTCACAATCTCGTACCGTAATGCTATTCGCCTTGATGTCTGCAAGCTGCAGTTGGCCCAGTGTGCTGCGGTGAACCTCCAGATCACCGTCGAGATCGTACCCATCGACACAAATACCGCCGCTAAACTCGTTCCGACTTAAATGCTCGGCATGGTAGCTCTGACGCCCAATGTAAACATTGTTCAGTCGAGGTTGAGTGTTAACGGGGGCATCGTCCTGTTTCGATAGCAGTTGTACCGGTGCGTCAAAGCTGCCATTCAGTGTCAGGCACCCCCTAAGTGTCATTTCATTCAACCAGAGCATGTCATCGCCGCCCCGGGTGCCAAACTCAATCAAAACAGATAAAGCCTTGATGCCACGAAATGAAATTCCGCCAGGGCCAGAAAAGTCACAGCCAAAAATGACCACACTGCCGTCAAGATTAGCCGACTTCAAACTGAAGTGATTTTCAAACTGACAGTTGAGACACCAAAAACTGCCCTCGAAACGGGCGCGTATCCATCGAAAATCACCGACGACTTTACAGTTAATCAATACCAGCGATCCAGGAATGTCCAGGTCAAATATTTCGGATCCGTTCAGCACCTTGTTAGCGACCACGGTAATGCCATTCGAAGCGTTAAGCTGGTCCAACCAATGGCGATCCGAAACCAATTGCTGTTCGGAATCACGACCGACCCCAGAGATGGCAATATTCTCAGCCTCACATTCCGCTATGACTTCGCGAACGACAAGCGTTTCACCGTCGCGGGCATCTCGCCCGAGACGAACTTTGAAAACCTGTCCCACCTGAACGGCAGGATAGCCCGCCTTTTGGAATGCGCGCCAATGGCTATATGCCAGCTGCTGCTCTTCAGTACACAACGCTAGGAATCTACCGGCCCTGGAATCGGAGTGAATAACTCTCGCTTCCATTATTTCAATACTCAAACGTCGAACTCCTGTCCCTGTTCCGCAAAGCCCGCAAAATCTTCCTCCACTTCCAGTCGATAATTCTCAAAGTAATCCTCGTAACTCATTAGGTACATACGTTTGCGGACCGCTTTTGGATAACATTCTCGAAGTTCCGTTAACGACGCATGCACTGGATTCCAGTTCGAGAGTGTACTGTCATGCAGAATGATTTTTGGATTGTATCGGCTGACAATATCTGGGATTGGTCGAGTATCGCCACTGAACAATAATCTTTGATTAATAAATAGGCCATAAGAGGGTTTATTCGGGGTATGCCGGTTCTGGAATAACTGCAGATCCACACCTTCAAATTCAAAGCCACTTTCATCGACTAGAACTATGTCAAAAAAATCACGTAACTCAGCTGGGCCTTCCCCTACTTGGCCCATCACACCCTTCAATGTGTGCATCCATAGCTCTTCATAGACTCCCGGAGGTAAATAGAGGGTAGGTTTAAACCCGTAGCTAAAGCGGCATTCATAGGCTAATCGTTCAAGCCCAAAACAATGGTCGGCATGAACATGAGTGATAAAAATGGCGTCAATATCCTGCGGGGTAAACCCACGGTCCCGTAGAGCGAACTTGATTGTGTATCCAGCATCAATCAACAGTCGGCGGCCATTGGCTTCGATCATCGCATTGTTATTCCAATGATTGATAGCTTCGGAGTGCCCCACACCTAGCATTGTTAATTTAGCTTCAGTCATCCACGTAGATTCCTTCACAACTGGACCGAAAGTCTTGCACTATGGGCTGCCCGCATTCGATCCATCGGAAAATTTGAAAGGGTTATGCTAGTTTCTATTTTCACTTTACAGTGTAACACCGTATAGAGCTGCTGAATTATCGAGGAGATAGCATGCCCAGCAACAGCCCTGAACAGATTCGCGAAATTCTCGAGACCGTCCGCACCATTGCCCTGGTGGGCGCCAGCGAGAAAACCAACCGCCCCTCCCATGAGGTGATGGAAAACCTGCAAGGCCACGGTTACCGGGTAATTCCGGTAAACCCGAGACTGGCCGGCCAGGAAATTCTCGGCGAGACCGTGTATGCCGACCTGGCCTCCTTGCCCGAGCCGGTCGACATGGCAGACCTGTTCCTGGCTCCGGAGCGCACCGATGCGGTGATCGACCAGGCCATCGAACAGAAAATCCCGGTGCTCTGGCTGCAGATTGGCGTGATCAACGAAGACGGTGCTGCCCGGGCGGAAGCCGCAGGGCTTAAAGTGGTCATGGACCGCTGCCCGAAGCAGGAAATTCCGAAACTGGGCATTGCCACACCCGCATCCGGCCGCTGATTCCCGCTCGAATCAAGAGGCCTGTCACAGTTTGGGCGAACAACTGTTACCCGTTTGCCCAGCCTGTCATAACCTAGCCTGCAGCGATTGTATCCGCATCCCCTTCGGGGGGTGATCCGTGGTCCCATAATAATCATAAGATTGGCCGAGCCATGTGGTTGAGAAGTATGCCGGGCAATGACACAGCCTTGAAACCGATCGTGCGTGCTCTGATGAGCCCGGCGTTCCCTGTGCTAATTCTGATGGTCTTCCTGGCCGTTGGCTTCTGGCTGCGCAGCGGGCTGATCGAGGAAGACAGCCGTCACGTCCGGATTATCTTCGGCAGCCTGTTCCTGCTCGGGCTGCTCACCAGCCTGACCACGGTGTTGGTCCAGGCCATCCTCCGGCGCAACCAGGCCCTGCTGAAAACCCGTAAAGAGCTGGAGCGGGAGATCGACCAGCGCAAAGCCGTGCAGAAAGACCTGGAACGGCTGGAATCCACCGACACCCTCACCGGCCTGGCCAACCGCCGCTTCTTTATGGAAGACCTGGCGCATACCCTCGGCATTGCCGACCGGCAAATGCGCCAGGCAGCGCTGATCCTGCTCGACCTTGACCGCTTCCAGATGCTCAACGATACCCTCGGCCACCAGTTTGGCGACGAGCTGCTGATTGGCGTGTCGGAACGGCTGAACCGCCTCAGCGACGAGCTGGTGCTGGTGGCCTATTCCGGCGGTGACGAGTTTATGGTGTGCCAGCAACAGGTCGACGATATCGATGATGTCATTCATCTGCTGGGGCAAATCAGCCAGTGCTTCCAGGAGCCGTTCGAGGTTCAGGGCGAACGCCACAGCATTACCGCCACCATGGGCGTGGCCTTGTATCCCCAGAGCGGCCTGGATGCCGACACCCTGCTGCGCAACGCCGACATTGCCCTGTACCGGGCCAAGGAGCAGGGCCGCAACACCTATCAGTTCTATATGGAAGGCATGCAGGACCGGGAGGTGATGCGGCTGGAACTGGACAAGGATCTGAGCCAGGCCCTGGCCAATGACGAATTCATTCTGTACTACCAGCCCCAGCTCGACCTGGACACCAACGAGGTGACCAGCGTCGAGGCGCTGATTCGCTGGCAGCACCCGCGCCGGGGCTTGCTGGCACCCTGTGAGTTCATTCCCCTGGCGGAGGAAAGCGGCCGTATTACCGAGATCGGCCACTGGGTGGTACTGGCCGCCTGCCGCCAGCTGGCGCGCTGGAAAGGCACTCCCTGCGAGAACCTCCGGATTGCCGTCAACCTGTCCGGCCGGGAGCTGGACGATGAGTCCCTGGTGGCCCATATCCGGGACACCCTGCTGGCCGAGCAGGTGAACCCGGCCATGCTGGAGGTGGAGCTGACCGAGGAGATTTTCATCCAGAATATCGAGCACAACCTCAATCAGCTACGCCAGTTGCACCAGCTGGGTGTGCACCTGGCCATTGATGATTTCGGGGTGGGCTATTCGTCGCTGGGCTACCTGCGGGATTTCCCGGTGGATATGCTGAAGATTGACCGGTCGTTTATCACCGAGGTGACCAGCCGCCATGATGATGCGGTGATTACCCGGGCGGTGATCAACCTGGCCCACAACCTGGGCATCCGGGTGGTGGCCGAGGGTGTGGAGACCCGGGACCAGCTGAATTTCCTGCGCCGGCACCACTGCAACCTGGCCCAGGGTTTCCTGATCAATCATCCGGTGCCGCCGGAGGAGCTGGAGAGTTCCATCATGGTGGAAGCACCATTCGCCCGTGAGCCGGCCATTTCCCGATTGTAATTGCCTGCCGCTGACTGCAAACTTCCGGTAAATTCTTTTCGGGTGGTTGTTATGTCTGCCAGGTATCTGACTCCGGAGCAGGATGCGAAGCTTCGCCGCTGGGAGCGGTGGAATCGCAATTATTTTGTCTTCGCGTTTGTGGCGTTGATTGTGGTGTTGGTGTTCAGCAGTCAGCTGGGGATTTCTTCCGGCGATGACTGGGGTTCACTGGGGGTGTTGCTGGCGTTGCTGGTGGCGCCGATTGTTGTGCTTCAGCTTCGGCTTCGGTGTCCGGCCTGTGGCGAGAAGATCGGTTGGCAGGCGAAGCTGATGGCGCCTGATCAGTGCAAGTCATGTGGTGTGTTTCTTCGCTCTAAAAATTCCTCTTCCTGATTTCCTTTTCTGAAACCTTTGACCTGTGAGTTGGTCACAGGTTTTACTCTTCTGTTGTGGATTTGGGAGATTGCCGTGTCGGTGTGGGTGGCGCTTCCGAAAACCGCTGTGAATACTTCCCTGTACGCTTGTCTCCGCCATCCATGGCTACGAACATTTTCGGAAGCGCCACCCACACCAACACTCCGAAGCATCTGAATAGGCCTCCCATCCACCCGAATGTTTATTGGGGGATCATGGCACCATGAAAGTCAAAGAAATCGCCACCGCCGCCGGGGTTAACCCGGATACCGTCCGGTTCTATACCCGGGAAGGTCTGCTGCGCCCGGTGCGGAATCCGGATAACAACTACCAGCTTTATGATGCCGAGGATCTGCGGCGGTTGCGGTTTGCCCGGAAGGCTCGGCAACTGGGTTTTTCGTTGCCGGAGATCCGGCAGATTCTGGAGCAGGCGGATGACCATCATTCACCCTGCCCGATGGTGCGGGATGTGTTTACGCAGCGGCTGGCGGAGGTTGAGCGGGAGATTGCGGAGTTGCAGTTGTTGCGCAAGCGGATGGTGTCAGCACTTTCGGCATGGCAGGAGATGCCGGATGGGACGCCGGACGGGCATACGATTTGTCGGTTGATCGAGCATTGGGATAATCCTTCTGCCGGGTCTTGCTGTGGGAGTAGTGAGTGATGAGTGAAGCACCGGTTCTTAGAACCGCTCTGTCGATTTCCGGGGCGTCTTGTCAGGGGTGTGCGAAGAAGATTCGTAATGCCCTGGAGCCGCTGGCCGGTAGTACCGAGCTGGTTGAGGTGAATCTCGAGGCACAGACGGTGGCCCTGCCTGAGGGCGTGGATGTGGCCGAGGCGGCGCGGATTGTGACGGAGACGGGGTATCCGGCAGAGGCCATTGCCGAGCCGGGGGCGGAGTCCGGCAGCTGTTGTGCGTCGAAGAAAGCCACGTCCTGCTGTAGCAGCAAGGCGCAGGAAGAAATCTACAAGCCGTATGAGCCGGCAGCAGAGGCTGCGAGCGCAACTGAGGTGCCGGCCGATGGCGATGCGGTGGTGTTGGCGGTGACCGGGGCGACCTGTGCGTCTTGTGTGAATTCTATCGAGAAAGCCCTGATGTCGGTGCCCGGGGTAACCCATGCCCATATGAACCTGGCGGACAATACTGCCACCGCCAGCGGAGGTGTGGATTCGCAGGCGCTGGTTAATGCGGTGGAGAGCGCCGGTTACGGCGCCCGGGTGATTGAAGACCCGGATGCGGCAGACGATCGCAAGCAGGAAGAGGACAAGAAGCAGTACAAGGTGCTGCTGGTGAAGATGGCCATCAGCCTGGGGCTGGGCCTTGGGCTGATGATCTGGGGCATGGGCTTCGGGTCGATGATGGTGACCGAGGCCAATCAGCTTACCTGGATCAACCTGGGTATTCTCACCCTGGGGGTGATGATTGCCACTGGCGGGCATTTCTATACCGGGGCCTGGAAGGCGTTCAAACACCATAACGCCAATATGGACACGCTGATTGCCCTGGGTACCGGTACCGCCTGGCTCTATTCGATGGTGGTGGCCAGTGTGCCGGAGGCGCTGCCGGAGATGGCGCGGCATGTGTATTTTGAGGCCTCGGCGATGATTATCGGCCTGATCAACCTGGGCCAGGCGCTGGAGCTGCGGGCCAAGGGCAAGACCTCGGAGGCGGTGCGCCGGCTGCTGGACCTGCGGGCAAAGACCGCCCGGGTGATCCGCGATGGCCAGGAGCAGGACATTCCGGTGGAAGACGTGCAGAAAGGCGATCGCATCCGGGTGCGCCCGGGCGAGAAGCTGCCGGTAGACGGGGTGATTGCCGAGGGCTCCACCCGCATTGATGAAAGCATGCTGACCGGTGAGCCCATGCCGGTGAGCAAGGGTGAAGGCGATGAGGTCTCCGCCGGTACCCTGAACACCCACGGCTCCATTATCTATGAAGCCACCCGGGTAGGCAGCGAGACCGCGCTGGCGCAGATCATCAAGCTGGTGAAGAAAGCCCAGGGCTCCAAGCCTGCCATCGGGCGGCTGGCGGACAAGATTTCTTCCGTGTTCGTGCCCTCGGTGATGCTGATTGCCGTAGTGTCGGCGCTGGTCTGGTACAACGTCGGGCCGGAGCCGGCGGTGGTGCATATGATGGTGGCTGCCACCACGGTACTGATTATCGCCTGCCCCTGTGCGCTAGGCCTGGCCACGCCCATGTCGGTGATGGTGGGGGTCGGCAAGGCCGCGGAATACGGCGCGCTGATTCGCCAGGGCGATGCCCTGCAGACCGCCGGCAAGATTGACCTGGTGATTCTGGACAAGACCGGCACCATCACCGAAGGCCATCCAGCGGTCACCCGGGTGCATGCGGTTGATGGCGATAAAAACCGGTTGCTGGCGCTGGCTGCCGGGCTGGAGCGGCATTCCGAGCATCCTTTAGCGGAGGCGATTCTGACGCGTGCCAAAGAAGATGAGGTCTCCGTGGAAGCCGTCACCGGCTTTGAAGCGTTGAACGGCAAAGGTGTTCAAGGTGAATTTAACGGCGAAACAGTGCGCCTGGGTAACCGGCGCTGGCTGGAAGCCGAAGGGCTGTCTGTAGACGCCCTGAATGACGCCGCCCAAGCCATTACCCAGGAAGCCGGCACACCGCTGTTCCTCGCATCAGGGCAACAAGTGCTGGGCGTCATCGGCGTGGCCGATGCCATCAAACCGGATTCCGAGGCTGCCATCCGGCGCCTGCACGACGCTGGCATCAAGGTGATGATGGTCACCGGCGATGTCGATGCCACCGCCCGCGCCATTGCGGCCAAATCCGGTATCGATGACTATCGGGCCGAGGTGTTGCCGGAGGACAAGGCAGAAGTGGTCAGCGAAATGCGGGGTAAAGGCTACACCGTGGCCATGGTCGGCGATGGCATCAACGATGCCCCGGCACTGGCGGCTGCGGACGTCGGCTTTGCCATCGGCACCGGTACCGATGTAGCCATTGAAAGCGCATCGATCACCCTGATGCGCGGTTCCCTGCACGGGGTGCCGGACGCCATCGAGATTTCCCGGGCGACCGTGAAGAATATTCACCAGAACCTGTTCGGGGCCTTTATCTATAACTCCTTGGGTATTCCGGTGGCCGCCGGCCTGCTCTACCCTGTGTGGGGCATCCTGATGAGTCCGATCCTGGCCGGCGCCGCCATGTCGCTGTCTTCAGTGACGGTGGTTTCCAACGCCAACCGGCTGCGGCTGTTCAAGACCAGCCAACCCCAGGTATCAGCAGAGGAGCGGAACTGATGACAACATTTCTGGTCAATGCCGGTGGTCTCGCCCTGATGGCTGCCATTGTCTGGTGGTTCTGGCTCTCCGGCTCTAACTCGGACAACTCCGATCAACATCACTGAGGTAATCACCATGAGAAAACACACCCTGGCCCTTGGCCTGATTGCTGCAATGGGTTTTTCCACAACCGCCCTGGCTGGCGGTGCCGCCCAGAGCATCCATGTATACAAATCACCCACCTGTGGCTGCTGCGGCGACTGGATTGACCATCTGGAAGAGAACGGCTTCGAGGTAACCGCCACCAACAGTAACGACATGGGCAAGATCAAGGCCGAAGCCGGCCTGATTCCGGGCCTGGGCAGCTGCCACACCGCCTTTGTGGATGGCTATGTGATTGAAGGCCATGTACCGGCAGACGACATCAAGCGCCTGCTGGCCGAGGCCCCCAAAGCCACCGGCCTGAGCGTACCCGGTATGCCGGCGGGCTCTCCGGGCATGGAAATGGGCGACCGTAAGGATCACTACAAGGTGATTCTGTTTAACGATCAGGGCCAGACCCGGATCTTTAACGAGCACAACTGACGCCCGCCCCGCGGACTATTTTTCCTGGCCGGTTCTGCCAGATCTGACTCCCTCTGGCAGAACCGTTATACTCCGCTGCATCACACATTTTTAGCCAGGTTATTTCTCCATGCTCAATGCCGACGCTCTCAATCAGTTGCGCCAGCTGAAAACCGATATCAAGCAGAACAAGGTGGTCTTCCCGGGTACCGTCAAGCCCACCAACGGGCGCTTCGGCTTTGTGGCCCTGGATGAAGGACGGGACGTGTTCCTGCCGCCCGAGGAAATGCAGAAGGTGCTGCCCGGCGACCGGGTAAACGTTACCGAACAGGAAGTGGAAAAGGGCAAAACCCAGGGCATGGTGGACGAGCTGCTGGAATCGCACCTGACCACCTTCGTGGGCCGTTACCTGATCAAGGGCAAGGGCCACTTTGTGGCACCGGAAACCCCGGGCATCAACCGCTGGATTTTCATTCCGCCGAAAGAACGTATGAACGCCCAGCCGGACGACTTCATCTACTGCCAGATTCATCGCCACCCGTTCAAGGACGGCAAGGGCCAGGCCAAGGTACTGCGGGTTATCGGCAAGGCCGGTGAGCCGGGCATCGAACGGGCCTTCACCCTGGCCAACTTCGACCTGGCCGATGCCTGGCCGGACGAAGTGCAGAAGCAGGCCGATGCCCTGGGCGAAGCGTCTGTTTCCGCCCACACCGATGGCCGCGAAGACCGAACCGCACAGCCCTATGTCACCATCGACAGCCCGGGCACCCAGGACATGGACGATGCCCTGATGGCCACACCCAACGCCACCGGCTGGACCCTGTCCATTGCCATTGCCGACCCGACGGCGATGATTGAACCGGGCAGCCCAGCCGAGGAAGAAGCCTTCAACCGGGCCACGGCGATTTACTTCCCGGGCGAGCCGCTGCCCATGCTGCCGGATACCATCAGCACCCGCCTGTGCTCACTGATGCCGGATGTACCCCGGCTGGCGCTGGTGTGCGACCTGCAGGTGAACAACGATGGCAGCCTGGGTGACTACAGCTTCCACCAAGCGACTATATGCTCCAAGGGTAAGCTCAGCTACGAGCTGGTCTCGCACCTGATTGAAGGCCGGGAAGACGACGAGATCAAGGCCCTGCCAGACGCCGTGGCCAACAGCCTGGACCAGCTGCACCAGGCCGCCACCGCGCTGCGCAAATGGCGCGCCGAACACGCGCTACTGAGCAATGACCGGCCGGAATTCCGGCTGCGGCTGGACGAAAACAAGCGCATCCGGCTGATTGAGCCGGCAGTCCAGAACGAAGCCCACCGGCTGGTGGAAGAGTGCATGGTGGCGGCCAACCGCTGCGCCGCTGACTTCCTGAACCAACGGGGGCAAGGGCTGTTTATCCAGCACCCCGGCCTGCGGGACGACCGTGCCGACAACATCCGCAAGCTGCTGGAAGGCTATGCACCGCACTTGGTCGAGCACGATGCCAGCACCGCCGAAGGCTTCAAGGCCCTGATGAAACACACCGAGCAACTGGAAGCGGAAGTACCGGTTAAATCCATTCTGTCCCGCCAGCTGGCCCGGGCAGAGCTGGGTTTTGAAGCCGCGCCCCACCAGGGTATGGGGCTGGCCGCCTACACCACCTTTACCTCACCGCTGCGCAAGTTCTCGGATTTCTATGTACACCGGTTGATCAAGGCCGCGCTTTGGGATTGCCCCATCAAGGCCCTGAACAGCCAGCAGCTGGAAGCCCTGCAGAATACCCAGTTCCGCGCTCGCCAGGCCGCCAATACCCTGGAAACCTGGCTGAAGGCCGACTACGCCAAGACCCTGCCGGAAGACCCTATGGAGGGCACCATCAGCCGCACCATGCCCTCCGGCTTCTTTGTGCGACTGGATTGCAACGGCCTGGAAGGCTTTGTCAGCTGCAAGGACCTGGACGGAAAGTTCAGCTTTGACCCGGTCACCCTGCGCCTGGTGCACAACAAGAACGGCCGCATCTTCCAGCTGGAACAGCGCGTAACCGTAAGCTTTACCGGGGTGGACGACGAGCGCCGGCAGATCAACTTCAAGCTGCTGAGCGCCGAAGAAATCCCCACTGGTACAGACAAAGAGGGCGGCTGACGCCGCCCTCTTACTTACTTCTCCAGCATTCTGGACAGGCGCTCATCCTTGGCGCGCCAGAGTTCGCCCAGCCAGTCTTTCATATTCCGGCGGTGCTCGGCATCGCTGGAATAGTCCCGCCCTTTCAGGTGCTCGGGAATGCTCCGGGTACTGATATTCAGCTGGATCTCCGGCACCCGGCCACACAGGAAGTCCCAGAAGGTGGGCGCTCCGGCCGGATAGGCGATGGTGACATCCACCAGCGTGTCGATGGAATCGCCCATGGCATCCAGCACAAACGCCGCTCCGCCCGCCTTCGGCACCAGCAGGTGCTGGTAGGGTGATTTCTGTTTATCGTGCTTGGCCTGAGTAAAGCGCGTGCCTTCAACAAAGTTCATCACGCTGACCGGGGTATAGCGGAATTTCTCGCAGGCCTTGCGGGTGGCAATCAGGTCGTCACCGCGTTTTTCCGGATGCTTGATCAGGTATTCCCGGCTGTAGCGCTTCATGAACGGGAAATCCAGGCCCCACCAGGCCAGGCCGATCACCGGCACCCAGATCAGCTGCTGCTTGAGAAAGAACTTCAGAAACGGCGCCCGGCGGTTGAATACCCGCTGCATGGCCAGGATATCCACCCAGCTCTGGTGGTTACTCAGCACCAGGTACCAGCTTTCACGCTTGAGGTTTTCCGCCCCGGTCACCTGCCAGCGGGTACCCTGGGTCAGTTTCATCCAGCCGGTATTGCAGGCCACCCAGGATTCCGACACCCAGATAATAGCCTTGGTGCACAGCACCCGGAAGCCCTTGTGGGGCACGACCAGCTTCAGGATGGCGGGAATGTAAAGCAGCAGGCACCAGAACAGGGTGTTGATGCCCAGCAGAATGGAATTGAGAATGCCGATCAGGGGCGCAGGCAGAAAACTCAGCATGGTAGTCCTGTTGTAGGTTGTTGGTTCCGAAGGCCTGCATCATAGCAATCACCGGGGCACTTGGGCAGTGGCCCGAAGTGACCATTGCGCCGGTCATCTGTGACGGATTTGCCATGGTGCCGGCACCACCGCCACCCTATCCTTACCCCATTCCCTGAACAGCAGTCGATGATGGAAGGCCCATGCCCAGTGTTCTGAAAACGGTCCGCAATACCGCCTCCGGCCTCACCCGGCAGGGTGCACTTTACGCCGGCAATGCCTTTGACCGGGTGTTCCGCGCCGCCAGCCTGGTACAGGCCGGGCAAACCCCTTTCGAAACCCTGCACAGTGACGGCCTGGTGAGCCTGCGTTATTACCCGCCGCTGCAGGAAGACTTCATCGAGCTGGACGGCATGGTGATTCCGGTGGAACGGAAAACCCACCGCACCCCGATTGTGATCATCCCGCCGCTGGCGGTGAATATGCTGATCTACGATCTTTTCCCCCAGCGCAGCCTGGTGCGCTTCCTGCGGGCCAAGGGCTTTGAGGTATACCTGATTGACTGGGGCACCCCGAAGCGGGAGCACACCCACTACAACATGCACACCTATGTGGCCGAGTTGCTGCCGGCCTACCTGAACAGGGTGCGCGAACACAGTGGCGAACAGGAGTTGTCGCTGCATGGCTGGAGTATGGGAGGCATGTTTACCCTATTCTATTCCGCTTTAAGCAAAGACCAGCATATCCGCAACGCCATCGTGCTGGGCCTGCCCATCGACAGCCATGCCTCCGGTGCCATCGGCTGGATGTATCAGAGAATTGCCGATGTGGCGGGGGTGGTGCGCAAGCGCACCGGGTTCAAGCTGCATGACCTGAAACCCCACTGGTTCTACACACCTGGTTGGGCCAATACCATCGGCTTCAAGCTGACCAATCCGGTGGGCAGTGTGATGGGTTACTGGGAGCTGCTGGTGCGCCTGGGTGATCGGGAGTTTGTGACTAACCATGCCACGACGTCGGCGTTCCTGGACCGGATGGTGGCCTACCCGGGCGGGGTGATTCAGGACACGGTGGTGCGGGTGTGGATTGATAACCAGCTGGCGAAGGGGCGAATTCAGATCGGTGAGGATTTTGCGCGGCTGGAGAATGTGAATGCCAACTTACTGGCGATTGCCGGCCAGGAGGATACCCTGGCGACGCCGGGGGCGGCGAAGCGGGTGATGGATCATGTCAGCTCTGCGGACAAGACCTTCCGGGTGGCTCCGGGTGGGCATATGGGGATCCTGGCG
>Ga0208029_1000294_pt1 | contig 33886 bp, 23 predicted proteins | sample MalvireepMed_s12_FD_184242 | JGI IMG/M metagenome (GOLD analysis project Ga0208029, IMG submission 184242) | Marine viral communities from the Global Malaspina Expedition - Malaspina viral metaG DeepMed_s12 (SPAdes) (version 2) | ecosystem: Environmental > Aquatic > Marine > Oceanic | place... | reverse complement strand
TACGCATAATTCCCATCACCACCACTAGGGGAGCTTGCATTGCCTAATGTTCCAGCGCTGCTATTATAACATATCGTTTTACTTCCATTTATCGAGCCAGGATTTAAGCTAGCTCGCACAGTAATCGTTACACTACCACTATATTTTGTCTCGTTACAAGAATAAACCCGTCTACGATAGTAACGTGTACTCGTTAAATTTCCTGGAGCGTAAGCACTACCAGTAGCACCACTAATATTACTCCAACTACTATTATTGGTTGACACCTGCCACTGATACGCATAATTCCCATCACCACCACTAGGGGAACTTGCATTGCCTAATGTTCCAGCGCTGCTATTATAGCATATCGTTTTACTTCCATTTATCGAGCCAGGATTTATGCTAGCTCGCACAGTAACCGTCACACTACCACTATATTTTGTCTCGCCACATGATATAACCGCACGACGATAATAACGTGTTCCCGTTAAATTCCCTGGAGCATAGGTGCTACTAGTAGCTCCACTTATATTACTCCAACTACTATTATTGGTAGACACCTGCCACTGATATGAATAATTTCCATCGCCTCCAATTGGTGAACTCGCGTTGCCTAATGTTCCAGCGCTGCTATTATAGCATATCGTTTTGCTTCCATTTATCGAACCAGGATTTATGCTAGCTCGCACAGTAACCGTCATACTACCACTATATTTTGTCTCGCCACAAGAATAAACCCGTCTACGATAGTAACGTGTTCCTGTTAAATTTCCTGGAGCATAGGAGCTACTAGTAGCTCCACTTACATTACTCCAACTACTATTATTGGTAGACACCTGCCACTGATACGCATAATTCCCATCACCACCACTAGGGGAACTTGCATTGCCTAATGTTCCAGCGCTGCTATTATAACATATCGTTTTACTTCCATTTATCGAGCCAGGATTTAAGCTAGCTCGCACAGTAACCGTTACACTACCACTATATTTTGTCTCGCTACAAGAATAAACCCGTCTACGATAGTAACGTGTACTCGTTAAATTTCCTGGAGCGTAAGTACTACCAGTAGCACCACTAACATTACTCCAACTACTATTATTGGTTGACACCTGCCACTGATATGAATAATTTCCATCGCCTCCAATTGGTGAACTCGCATTGCCTAATGTTCCAGCGCTGCTATTATAACATATCGTTTTGCTTCCATTTATCGAGCCAGGATTTAAGCTAGCTCGTACAGTAAATTTAATTGCATTTGTATATTTATACTCCCCATTAGACTCAACTCGCCTTCTATACCATCTCGAGGAAGTTAGTCCAGTTGGAGGATCATATGTACTACTTGTAGCTCCGCTTATATTACTCCAACTACTTCCATTGTTAGAATATTGCCATTGATATGCAAAAGTACCAGTACATCCACTAGGAGCAGATTGACTATTCATATAACCTGGATTTCCTCCATAACAAATGGTACTTGCTGCTATGGTACTAATTGATCCTGGTGAAAAATTGGAATACACTGAATAGGTTACTTTACGTGCCGAACTCCAACAACCATTATTACTTAATGCCCTTAAATAATATTCTGTTCCACTAGTAAATGTTATGGATTGATTAGAATTACTGGTTGATTTTTGCCATGCTTGAGACTGCCAATAATACACTTGCCCACTTGGTGGGGAGGCTCTTGTTATTATGGTTTTACCACAGTCCATATCAATAGAGGGACTTGGTGGCATATTGGGTTTAGTAAAACCTTCATCTATTAATCCATCACAATCATTATCCCAACCATCACAAATTTCAGTTGCAAAAGGGTGAGAGTTTGGATCATTATCATTACAATCTGTATTATTCAATGAATATCCATTTGGTTTTGAGCTAGCACATACTTCACCAGCTGGATCGCCATATCCATCTCCATCGGAATCTCTGTAATAAAGGCTCTGTCCTATTGGGCAATCACCACCCTCTCCTGGCAAGCCTATCTGAGAAAATAGAGGGAAGCTCACAAATAATAAAAGTATAATAACTAAAAATTTCTTCATAGTATGGGGTATATAGGTTATTTTAATAGAAATAATACGAATATGATATTCCTATAATTTTACGATGAATCTTATATGCTTTTGAGCTTAATTTTTATACTTATATCTATAGTCTTCAATGAGATTTCCTTGATAATCTTTAACTGCTTTTAGCCTATTAAAATCATCATATTCGTAAAAAGATGTAAGTCCTTTTGGATCGGTTATCGTTTTCACACCATTCAACGGCTCATAGGTATAGATAGTCACCATGGCATCTATCATTGAAGCGTGGTTTCTTATCATATTTAGTTCTGTAGTCTTAGCAGATTCACTACTTGATATACTTTCTAAAACCGCCAAGTCAACCCCTGTATTAATCACCTCAGGGTAAGTTGCATTTGCAATCTTTGCTACAGGATATTGTCCATTGTAGCCCCATAAATATGTTACTGTAGTACCATCTGTTTGTCTTACCTCTGTCGGGTTCCCGTAATTATCATATGAAAGATATTCGACACGGGACTCATATACACTCTCTTCCTTTGTGAATTTCAAGATTTCTGGAAGTACTTTCCCACTCCATATTCCATATTTAGTTAACTGTCCATTCAAAAACTTATCATTACTATCTACAATTCCATTATTGTTAACATCCATATAATTATTAACCTGGATAGGCTCATATCTATTTTGCTGAATTAAAAGCTGCTCAACATTGGTAGGATTGCTAACATCATGAGCATATGTATAATGGGTTATAATTTTCTCATCTTGACTATTTGAAGTAATTTCTTCTGAAGGTAAAAGCGGATTATTTAAATATTTATTCTCTTTAATAGATATAACACTATCTCCTTCAAAGAAATCAACTTTTTTCACACTTTTTAGCCTATACCACTCACTAAAAAAACTATAAAACCCGAATTCCCCCACGGTTAACCCACTACCACTTACTTCGGTTTTAAACACAACCCCCACATTAGGATAGGGAGTTACATCTTTTGTCTCATAATTATTTTCTAAATATGAAACAGGGCTGTATAAACCATTTGCATATTTATAAGTTGTTTTTTTCTTTAAATTGGCTCGCTCCCAACTTACATCTAATTCTGGTAAATAAACGCCTTCACCTGCCACATAATCATAATGTTGTAGATTTCCTCGACTTGTAAACACATATTCTGTCTTTTGATTATTATTAGTATATTCTGTAACATTTTTATAAGACAAAATTCCACCATTCACAAAGATAAATGGGATTTGACTATATGATGTGACCTTATGTACGTAGGTAGGGGGAGAATTTACACATCCTCCATTAAAGAAATGACTATCTAAAAAAACAGGAATGCTATACAATTGTCCACTAGTACTTCCAGTATTAAAATTATTATAATCATAGGTTTTAGTAATTGTATTTCCAAATCCATCATTTAAATTAATTTCACTAATTCGAAGCCCTCCAACGGTCATTCCATCTGATGGATCTGGTGTCTCATCTTGACTCCAAGAAATACTCATATTAAAATTAGATTCTTCTCCCCCTCCTTCACCTAATCCAGATCCCGCTTCCATTGCAGTTACTTTATAAGTCCCAGGTTCTAATTCTAATGAAAAACTTGTAGTACTTACATTTATCGAAATCGTAGGATCCGTAACTCCAACTATTTTCAATAAATAATCACATTCAAAGTTTGTTAAAGGGCTATTGTTATCACATCCAGTTACTGAAGCCGTAAAATCAACTTGGCCTATAATTCCTGGTTCGATAACAAACTCCTTTGAATAAGCATATAAAGAGCCTGAGGGTGTTTCATTTGCTGGGGCTTTATTAAAATTTAAGTACTTTTCTACAGTAGTATCTGAAAAATTAAAATTACTTGGAGCATATGTTCGATTACTTTCAAAAGAATACTCTATACTTCCCCCCGTAGGATAATGTATTTTACTAATATTAGACGCTTTTACTGACGAAGAGGCAACACTTCTTTTAGCATTATCATGATAAATTCCTGAAGAAAGTCTAACAGATGGAATTAAGTTTGGATTAGAATTCTCGCCATTGTAAAAGCCCCAATAATCTTGAGCATTCGAAAAACGACTAGGCAATAAAGTACTATTATATTCAAAAGTATAAGGGGGCTTGGAAATGTTATTTTTTCCCATTTCTTGAACTGACAATAATTTTAATCGATATCGTCTTTGTTGGGGGTCTCCTATACTAGTCCACCTTCCAGTTTCTAATTGGGATGTAAAATAATCATAATTAAAATGATACTTTTTTATAGCTACCTGTTTATTATTATTAAAGACATATATATCCTTTAAAGACTTGCTTCCCGATAAATCCATCCTTGAAACTGCATCTGAGACAAACTCTATATGATTGTCTCCAAAATGAATTTCTTCTAAAATACTTTGCTGAATCAAACTTGTACTAAATGAAGCACTATATCCAGAACTCAAACAATTTTTTTCAATTATTAATTGTTCGCTCGTTTTCACGGTGTTATTAATCAGCTCGGTTCCATAATCAAAGTGAATATTATCTCCCTTAGGACTAACAATATCAATCAAGTACCATGAACTAATAAAGTTAGGAATAGATTTACCATCTCTGGATAAGGAAAGACCACTAGTGGTATAATTAAACATATTCGCACTAGTATTTTCATCAATCGCTATGTCAGCTTTATCTTCGGAGATACCAAAATAAAATTTCACTCCATCTGGAGCTGTAAAAACCCAACCCACTATTGTTTTTATATTTATAGAATCATAAATAGGTGTCATTTTTATATTTGAGAATGGCATTTGAACAAACACTCCTGAATTCTGATTAAACATAAATTTCCCAGAATATCCCATGAAATTGAAACTAAAAATATCTGGTTCTAAATCAGTTCCTCCAATTTCAGAATCTTGGATATCGTCATAAATAGCTGAAGATCCTTGTTGATTATAGTCATTTCTAATATCCGAGACTTTTCGGGTCTCATACATATAACCAACACCGGGAACATCATCTGGAAGCCCTCTCATAGTTCTAGATACAACTCCACCAGCATTTAAACTCCATCCTAGGCCTACTCTGGAAGCAATTTCTTCTACTCGTATTCCTCCCGCATGATATGAAATACTTATTGGTAAATTCAAATCTCCATGCTTAATCTCATACAATGGGATTGAAATACTAGGAATTCCAGTTGATGTTGCTACTGGCATATCTACATATTTACCTAGCGATGCAGCTTCTGGAGATGGAGGTAGAATAGAGGGAAGTTCTTGTCCAAAAATACAGCTGGTAAATAATAGTAAACTAAGGTATATTTTATTCATATTGGGGTTCTTTATTGTTAAAAACAAGTGCTTTTAGAATTCAAATTCACAATAGGTATACTATGCTTAAGAAAGCATATCTTTAAAAAAAAGGAAAACGATATAATAGAATCTCTAAATACTATTGTATCGTAACGTTATTTATGATTAGGAAACAGAGCTAGATTTTTATTACCTGAAAGAATTCGTGGCAGTCTTTTTGAAAAGAATATATATACATAAGTAGTCTTATTTAGGTTAAATGTTTTTTAGTAATAAGGGATTATTTCTATGTCGAAAATAGTAAATATTTTTAAATATAAAAATATTCATGTTAATTTTTTTGTAAAATAATATATGCAAGATACCCCTTCACTATTAAACTCTATAAATCATCAAATTAACTTCAATGAATTTGCAACAATAAAATGCACAAAGAGAAAGGGGGGTAAACCAATAATTTTATAGTTTTGCATAATGGAAATTGATTTTGTTTCAAAACTAGTACAAGATTATCTTGACAAAAAATTATTCCCTGACGCTAGGGAATTACAAAACGTATATTTTAAATACGAAAACCAAAATTTAGAGATTTACTCCTTATTAGAATCCTATGATGGTAAGCCTGTAAATTTTCCTATTGCCAAAGCCAAGAGAGTTAAATCCAAAGGGGTCTGGAAGGTCTATTGCATGGGTCAGTCTATGAAATGGGAGCTCTATACAGTACATCCGGAAGTAAAAGATATTTATGCTTTTTTAAAATTAATAGACGAAGATAATCATAGTGCTTTTTGGGGTTAGAACACTAAAAAGATTAATCAATTAATCTGAAGGCATCAAATTGGAATAATCTTTCTATTAGTTCCTATATCATTTAGGGTTTTACTTTTTTTGAATCACCATATATCTTTTTGCGGGGTCATTAAGCAATCGCTCTATTTCTGTATGGATAATATCTTGAATATCTTGTTTAATTTCATTATAATTTTGGTGTATCATTTCTGGAGTAATCTCTCGAACCTTACAAATAGAAACAAAGGCATCCTCTTGTTGTTTCAGAATGTCATGGTTATTGACAATCTCACAGTGAAAATTTTTTAGTTCTATTTTATGAGTCGGATTATCAGCTACCATCCCTACAAACTCTCCAGAGCTTAGTGATGATATTTTTGAAGGAGGAATAGCTAGCTCTAACTGTTTCGATTTAGAAAGGGAAGTATCCGATCTATTTATTGAAAGGCTCTCTCTATTTTGTAAAATCTTTCCGAAGCGATCGGATAGGTTTTTAGCGGTTTCTCCTGTTACTTGTCCGGAGATGATATTTCCGATAATGTTTATCAGAACCTCAGCTTCTTCCCTACCATAGTCTTTTCTAAGTTGGCTAAAGTCCTGAATTCCTAGACATGTTGCTACTTTATTACTTCTAGCGGTGGCGATCAGGTTATCCATCCCTTTTAGGTATACTGTCGGAAACTCGTCAAAGATGAGGGAGGATTTAAGTTTATCTTTTTGATTGACTTGTTTTATAAGACGGTTAATATAGAGGGATATTACGGCGCCATAGGTTTGTATTTTTTGTGGATTGTTTCCCATGGTGACTATTTTAGGAGCCTTTGGATTATTAATATCGAGGGTGAAATCATTTCCTGAGAGAATGTAGTATAGTTGTGGAGAAGCGAGTCTAGCCATGGCTATTTTAGCAGCTGCTATTTGCCCTTCTAATTGTTCCATCACATCATTTAGGTAAGCATTGACAAAGGGATTGATTAATACTTCTATTTCTGGTTCTGTTCGTAAAAGAGTAAAAAGCGCATCATAATCTACTTGCATAAGTTCGATTACATGCGGGAGGGTACAAAACTCACCATCTTTAAATTTTCGTAAGTACCAGATAACGGCGGTTAAAAAATTTATTGGGGATTCTACAAAGAAATCTCCTTGTCTTCGAATCCACTGACGGTTAAGCCCCATCAGTATGGTACGGGCAGATTCTGCTGCATCGGTAATATCGATCATGGAGTTGGGATCAAGGGGATTACAGCGATGGCTTTTGGAGAGGTTATCAAAATTTATGGTATAAAATTCAGGTCGAATCTTATAGGTATATTGATATTTTAAAAAGGTATTGTATGTAATTTTTGTAAGGTCATCGTATTTAAAATCGTATATGAACATGGAGAAACCTTTTTTTATATGTTGGGTAATCACATGACGGATTACAAAATAGGTTTTCCCAGCTCCTGGTGTTCCAGATACAAGGAGTCCTCGAAAGGGATTTATAATATTAATCCAAGAATTACGATAGCCATTTTTAAGACGGTATCTAGCAGGTAGATTAATGGAATATTGATTTTGCAACAAACGTTCTTCTTGTGGAAAGGTTTCATTATGGGAATTAAAGACATCTGGGTTTTGCAGTTTTATTTTTAGTAATCGACTTAGGAGCACTCCTCCTTTTAGGGTCATCAGATATCCAAGACTACAGATCACAATGTATAAACTACCTATTAGCTGACTCTCTTCGGAAACCCAGAAGATAAAATAGGAAAGAAAATAATATAAAAGTCCTATTAGGAGATACCTAATGGCTGCTTTATAGGATAGAGACTCTTTTATTTTTCCTTTAGCACCTAACAGGGAAACCCCTAAAAACAAAAGTGCAAAGATTTTACTGGTATGAAAGTGGGCAAAGATGCCAGTTTTTGTGATATTGGTAAGGATCCGGTCGGTTAATGGGGTGGTAAGTTCATAGTTATTAAATAGCGTATAGTTATAGAAATAAAAATGGAGACAAAGAATACTTATACTAATAAGCCTTGTCATATCTAATATTTTTCTAAGCGCCTGTTCATTTTCTCCTGTCTGCATCTGCTTGTTTATTTAAGGGGTTATTATTTCTTCTTCTTCTTTCTTTTTTGGGGTTTTAGGTGAAAGGGGAGGTACGAGGTTGGGCTTTCTGGATTTAATAGGGCATTAATGAGCTTCAGATCTTGGATTTTGCTATGATGCGGTGAAGCTACCTGATTTAGTATTTTAAATTCTCGTTCGTTTACAGATTCGTTTGAACTGGGTGATAAACGGTCTATGATTGCAATGGCTGTATATCCTTTCCCGATATGGCTTCCATTAAAAACGCATTTGGAGCGGTGATCGACAAAGGTGATTCCATAGATACGCCCCTGTTTATTTTGGCGTACTATAGGAGTGACTCCTTGCTTTTCGAGTATTTCTTCAAATGCATCTAGGGACTTTGGGGATTTCAAAAGGGTTTTATCGAGGGTATACTTTAGTTGTGCTTTATGGTTTTGTTTTTTCTGGCTGTTGTCTTTGAATTTCTTTTCTAGGGTGGAAAGTGTAGGTTTATTATAAAAGAGGCTTGCTTTAATGGGCGGTCCTATTGGCTTTTTATGGGCATCCATTACTCTATAATAGAGGCCTTTATTTTTAAATGTCTGAGAGTGCTCTTCACCTCTATCTGCTTGAATATTATAGAGTCCGAGTATGGCGTTGAGTTCTGGAAGGCTTGTGTATCGATAACTATCAAGTACAGAAGTGAGCACATTTTGAATCCCTCTTTTTATGGGGAGCTTTCCGTAGTGAATAATTTGTGGTGGCACGGGCTTAAGCTTATAGTTATGTTTAGCTTGCTTTTCAGCTTTTATAAGATTAAAAGTTTTCTCGATGTATTGTCTAGCTATTCCAGAAGAGGTTTTCCCGATATTATGCATATCAATTCGGGAGCCATCAGCTCGCACTTTAATGGAAACGATATGTAGGTGTGGATGGGCAGCGTCAAGGTGTCTATAGACAAGGTATGGTTGTTTTTCAAAACCTATTTTTTCCATATAGGTGGCTGCTATTTCTTTCATTTTAGTGTCATCTAATTTATCAGAAGGGGAAAAGTTTAGGGAGATATGCACGCTATTTCGTTTTACGTTGGTGTTCAGGTTTGCTTGGTGTATTAGGCGATTTAGTTTTAGGGTAAATCCGAGCTTATTTATGGGGAGTGGGTACATATTTTGCCTGATACAGCGGGCTTGTTTTTCTTTCACTTTTTGTTCGTTATAACTAAAAATACGAGAAATGGAGTGTCCTGTTTTTATAATTGCAACCATAATCGTGTCAGTTTTTCTAGGTGTTTTTCGATATGTTCAAGATGTATCAAGAGTTTCTTATTGGTAGTTGTAAAAGCTGTTTTCCAGGGTTTAAACTCTTCAAATCGCCATAGGGTATGGAGTTTTTTTACGGCTTGATTTTGGTTGTTTCCGATACGGTTAAGTTCTTTTAAGAGCTCACTGATCTGAATCATATATTGATCAAGGGAGGCATTACGATATGTGGTTATAATAGGAGCATCAAAAAGACGGTGTCTTAGGTATTGGCTCAGGCTACGGCAGGTAGTTTTTTGGTACTGCTGTTGAATCTTTTGATATTCTTGTGGAGAGAGTCGAAGGTGCACCCAATGGGTACGATTTGATTTTGTTTTCATTGTCCTTTTCATTTATGGTTATAAACACCCATGGGGTGGCCGACCGAGTTCCGAGGTAAAGGGCTAAAAAAGATCGGTTGTGATACAACCGGACATCTTGCCGTTTGCAACAAAGTGCAGCAAACACACCTACGAATTACTTATCGTGTAAAAGGACTGTGAAGTTTTTTAGGCTGAGGAAACCATTTATATAAACAACTATGGTTTAATGACTTGCAAAGATACTTAAAACCATTCGTATTTCCTATATAAGAAAAAGGGGATCAAAGATCCCCAGAGTCTGCAAAGGAGTAGTATCCTTCGGTTGTTATAATCAGATGATCTAATACCATGATATCTAGAAACTTCCCAGCTCCTATTAGCTTTTTAGTAATTTCTTTATCCTGATGACTTGGTTTTAAGGCTCCTGAAGGGTGGTTATGGGCTAGAATTATGCTACATGCATTTGCTTTTAGGGCTGCGGTAAATACGAGTTTTGGATCTACTAATGTCCCTGTGGTACCACCAATGGAGAGTTGGTAAACTCCTAGTACGCGATTGGCTCTACTGAGTAAAAGTACTTTAAAGGCTTCCACATATTCTATTAGGTTTTCATCCCAACTATCGATTAGAATTTTATAGGCTTTTGATGAAGAATTTGCATGTGGTCTTAAGGAGGGCTTTATTTTATTTTTATAGATAAGTGCTACCTCAGTTACTTGTTGCCAATTGTTTTGATTTGTAATTACCATAATACTTAATTTTAGTTAAACATGAATTATGGCAACTAAGCAGGGAGTGGATGAGCAAAGCGCAAAAAGCAACGGAATAAATTAGGATTGCTCCCGAAGGGAGCGAGCCTTTATGCCGGAATTTTTTGCCAGCGCCCTCCGAATCCACTCCCTAAATTTGTGTAATAAATGATGATATACACTTCATTTATCTTATTAAAAAAGTATCAAAATCTAATAGGAATAGAGTTTTCAAAATGTATTAAACAGCTTGTATTCTTCTACACAATTAATACAGCTAAAGAATATTCACCTAACTTAAATTCCAACATTTTTTTGCAAGTAAATGAGTTGAAATATGTTAAACGACTACTTGAGATTGATCAAATAATAAACAAACGTTATGAAAACTTAACAAAACAAATCATCAAAGAGTAGAATACTCCTATTTTTATTAAAGGAAAAAACAGACAAATTTTAAGTCTCAAAAAGAAAGCATATTTAATCTTTATTTCTTTTAAGCTTTTTGGTTATTTTACTGCTATCTGTTTATATTCTATAAAAAAGACTTTTTTATAGAAAAAGATTAAAGCTATTAATAAATAAAAAGGTAACAGCTCCTATAAATAACATTATAAAAAAGAGTTAAACTCTTTAGACAAAAAGAAGATATCGTCTATGAAGTCTTATAAAAAGAAAAAAAATAAAGGGTTTAAAAAAAAAATAAAAATTAAATTTTCCATCATATTTCATAATTATCGATATACCTAATAATATAAAATAGAAGTCACAACAATACATCAAAAAAGCGATTTTCACTCAATAAAACCTGCAATTTTTCTTATCATTGTAACTACTCATGCTATATCCAATTTTTATTAGAACAGGAATAAATTAAACTTACTCCTTTTCTATTTTGGTAATTCTGGTACTTGCTCCCTCCTATTTCTAGATTCTAAGGTTTCTAAAAATTGTAATAGACAAAACTTCTCATAATCACTTAGATTCAGTTTAATTAATAATGGAGATGTTTCTGGAAAAAGCGTATCATTTACTTGATGTGGCTTTCTTTTTGGTCTTGGCATACCCGCATTATACATATTAATAACCCCTTGTATATGAGGAAACAGACCATTATGCATAAATGGTTCTGTTCTTGAGATTTCTCTTAAACTGGAAGTCCTGAATTTACCTACGTCCTCTTTTTTTCCAGTTACTTCATAAAGTCCTAAATCTTCATATTTACGACCGTAATAAGTAAGCCCTGTATTATGAAATTTATTATCTGAAAAGTACCCTCCGCTATGGCAGTTAATGCATCGGGCTTTAGTTCTAAATAAATGAAGCCCTAATACTTCTTCATCTGAATATAAATCAGATTCCCCTTCTATGAATCTGTCAAACTTAGTACTTTCACTAACAATGGTTCGTTCATAAGTTGCAATAGCTTTCCGAATATTTGAATCTGTTATAATGGTATCTCTAAAAGCTTCTTTAAACATTGTTTTATATCCATTCACTTTTGAAATTCGATCTACAGCTAATGACAAATGAAAATTCATTTCTAAACTATCTTCAACTGGAAAATGCACTTGATCTTCAAGGCTTTTTGCCCTACCATCCCAAAATAATTTATCAACATATCCCACATTAAGAAGTGTCATGGCGTTTCGTCTCCCCTGCTGTCTGTTATGTCCATAACTTACTCTTCTACCATCTCCCCAACCAATTTCAGAATCATGACAACTGGCACAGGCAATCTGTCCACTAACTGATAATCGAGGATCAAAAAACAAGGTTTTCCCCAACTCCTTTTTAGCATCTGAATACGGATTATCTTCAGGAAATTTCATAGGTGGTAAAGCCCCTATTTCTTCATATTCTGACAATGTTGAATCTATAAAAGCTTTGGGCCAAAGTTTTATATCTCTGCTACTATATAAGGTTCTTAAACGGTCAACATCATATTTCTGAACGATCTTAAATCCCGTAAACAGAGAACACAACCCAATAGCTATTATGCAGCTTACTTTGTTCATTTAATTCTAATAATATAAAGTTAATCCAGCTGTCGCATAGTATCTAACAGGATTATTCTCCTGAAAATAATATAATTCTTCAACAGGTTTGTTTAATCCTAAATCAAAACTCAATTGGGTATTTACCCGCTCTGATGCTTTAAAATTAATTTGTGTTCCTAAACTCACATCCAATCCATTATGTGTATACAGTTCATTATCTGGCATAACCACCTCGTTATAATATTCTTGTAAAGTTAATCCTGCATAATCGTTTTCGGCAACATTAGCTAAATAATTGGCATTTCCTTGCTTATATTCAGAGTTCATATTCATTCGAAAATGAGATTTAAAAATTGGACTAATTAATAGGTTTTCGCCAACCTTAAAGGAATGCATAAGATGTCCTCCAAATTCAAGGTTTGTATATGCGGAATAAGTAGTGGATAAGGCATCATTTTGGATAACATTCCATAGGGTTAAAAATACTCCTACATCTGTATTTGCCCCTGATTCCAACTGATTTAGATACCCTACCTCAAAATTAAGTTCGCTCTGTTCAGCTGCATAGGTTTTTCCGCCTTTGGTATACCAAAAATTATTTGCTAACATTCTATTTCCAGTTAATTTGAATTTTATGTGTCTTTGTTGAGATAATTCATAAACACTTAATATAGTAGCTGAAATTGTTTCAGGTGAAAACTTAGCAAAATAATTAGAATAATCATTATAATTTTTTATTTCATTACTCAGATAAGTAATATTCTTCTCTTTTTTATAAATCAAATCAGTCATTACAGTCCAATTATTATTTTTATAAGTATGACCCAAATATAGTTTTGTCCATTTGTTTCTTCGCATTGTTGAAAGCGCCATTGTATTGGAGATTGATCCATAACCAGCCATCCACCGAACATAAATATCATAATTAGCTGGAATATTTTGATTTCGATTGGAATAACTTACTTCATTACTTATATGAGAATACCCTACTCCTCCTCCAAATTTGATAAATTGATTATTTGTTATTTGAAAAGAAGCTCCAGAGGTAAAACCCAACGAATTAAAAGTAATCTTTGGTCGAGGGTCGTAATCGGTTCTATACTTATTAAACAAATGGTAATCAATTTCAAGCATCCATTCCCATTTTTCTTCAAAAGGCACCAAGAAACCTCCGTTTAAATCATACTTTTGATTATTCCAGTTTGCACCTTTTGAAACTATAAAATAATGAGGATCTGGCATTAAGCCTTTATTTGGTAATTCATAAGACAGATTCCATTTCAAGTTATTATAATAACTTTTTTCAATAGCAAAATTTCCAAAAAAAGTAAGCCCTTTTTTACTTCTATAAAGGCCATTGGTTTTTATTCCATAATTTTTAAGGGTTTCGGGTGCGGCTCCCTGTTTGTACTTTCCGTCTTCATATTCATAATAAAGGGAAGAAGCGGTATAATCATTAATATAATAAAAAGAGAAGTTTGAAGGTACTTCTGTTAGATCTTCATATAATTGTCTAAAAAATAGGTTATCAACCACACGATGATTTACCGATATACTATCATTTTCTTGAGCTCCAACTAATTTAATTCCTAATAATATAATTATATAAATATACCGCTTCATTAAAACTATTCTATTATTACTTCTGGATGAGCTAACACCTCAAAATCTCTACTGGAGTTATTCGTATCTTGATAAAAAGTTCTTTCTCCTACTTTCTTACTAACCTTTCTAATTACTGATTCAGATGAGTAAAACCCTTTAATTCCAGCTATTTCTCCAGCATCCACAGCATCAGGTAATCGTTTAGGTTTTGCCTTTGATGGATCATTTCTTTGTGTTTCTACACCGTCAATGATTGCATCTAAAGGAATTTGTAAATAAGTATTAGTATCATCATCTATCTCTCCAAAAGAAGTTTCTGGAGACGGTAATGCATTCCAGGAGTCAAAAGACTCTGTAGTAGCTTCAAAAATCACAAATGCATCACGCCCATGGGTATCAAGTATAAGATCTTTTCCTCCATAGGATTTAAATGCAATTTCCATATTTGCCGAATTAGGGTTATCTATATCTGAATCTAAATAAGAACTTCCTTGAGATTCCTGATAAGGTCTATAATATGCTTCAAACGGAGCCTTACTTAAATCAATTGTTCGCTCAGGTTCTGGAACTTCATAAACTACTTCTTCACCTTCATCATCTGTTACAACTAGGGGTGCTTTATGGTTTATTGCTGTAGCAGCCACTATTATACTTCTTCCTGACAATAATGGATATTCTTCTCCCGTACCTGGAAAACGTATTACTTCGTCTGAATATACATAAGCTGTATTGGCATTTTCAGAATCAGTCTGCCCTACAGACTTACTCCAATCTAATTGACCATTTGGAAGTTGGAAAGGTTCAATCTCACTTGAAGTTGAAGCTTCACCATAAATCTGTGCAAAATATATTCCATCTAAATATATAGTCTCATTTGAATTGTTATGAATTTCAAAAAACTGATCCCTATATAGTGCTCCTAATCGAACGTCAGAGCCAGCATAATAGACTTGTTTTATTAGAAGGTTTCCTATTCTTCCAGTGACTAAAGTAATTTCAGTAGATGTTTCGGATTCAGCACTAATGGAGATACTTTCCATTGAAGCATTAAAATTCACATCTCCTTCTGATTCCAGTCCTGAAAATTCTAAATAATCTTCGCTAGAAAATCTAAGGGATACATTCACATTGTATACACCAGGAATAACTTCAAGACTTACAATACCGTTTGTGTCAGAAGTTCCTGTATATGTTTTACCATCCTCTTTATTAACTAAAGTAATCAATGCTCCTTCGGCATTTAAATTTTCATAATTCTCATCGAATGTAATAGTAAAACTATGCGCAATGGGCGCAACAAAATTTCCATCATCGTCTTTACTACATGCAACAATGAAAATAAACAAACTAAATAATAAAAGTTTTTTCATGTTATTTTAAATTAGGTTAGAATTTATATTGAATATTTGCTCCGAAACTAATCGGGTTATTTTGCCTTTTCTCTATTTCATTAACAAGAATAATTGGTCTATAGTCTAAAAAGTTATTTACATACATAGACATGCTTATACCATTTAGCAGCTCTTTGGTTACTCTTGCATGGAAATTATGATATATTGGAGTAGTAATATCTTTATCATTATCAGGATTTCTCCATAAGCCACTATACTTATTTTCATCCCTTTCGTTTATAGAAATTGGTATTCGATTTAAATTTGAATCAATATATGCTACTGGATATATATTTTCTATACTAGCATATGAGGTTGAAAAAGTGAACTGCTCTACTGAAAGTGAAATCAGCAATCCTAACTCGGGTATATGATGTGTAATAGTAGCTCTTAAATCTAATTTATCTCTCTTATTTGGCTTTCTCACATATACTCCATATAAATATTCTTCTTCTAAGGGATCATCATTTAATTCTATATGTTCCAACTCGTTAGTACTTTTAGAGTTCACATAAGATCCCATAAGGCTGAAAGATGTGTTTATAGCCTTGATTTTATTGAAATTGAAATAAAATTCAATTCCTTTATCCACAATATCTAGGGCATTTGTGCTTAGGTTATAATCTAATATAAAAGGATTTTGACCAATTATTTCATAAGAAGGCTGGTTTGGATCATTGAAAGTAAACTCAATTTCAGGCATACTTACATTTTCACGTTGATCAAAGGATGTTACTCCGTCATATGTATGGTTATAGTATGTTGTAATAGAAAAATTACCAAAATTTGGATTAAAGTTTGCGCCAATCTCATATTTCCAACTTTTTGAAGGTGCGATGTCCTGCTTACCTATTTCCTTTTTATAGGTTTGAACAAGATTAAATGAATAATTAGAAGTTCTAAAATCTCTAATAAGAATATCAAAATATTTATCTCCTGGAAATATTTGGGAAAGTGAAGGAGCTTTAGAGGCAAAACCTACACCTCCTCTTATACTTATATTATCATATAATTCTAGTCCTATATTAACTCTAGGACTAAAACTAGAGAATCCATTTTGAATATCATATCGAAATCCAACATTAGAATATAATTCACGTCCATTACTTAGTCTCCAATTCATATTATCCTGAACAAAGGCTCCTAATCCTATCCTAGGTTTCACATAGCGTCCATAATCAAGAGCTCTTATTCCATCTCCAGTACTTAATGAGCTACTTCCAGTTGATAGCGTCACTTGTGTATGTGCATTTTCTGGGCTGTAAGCTCTACCACGACCACGATTATCACTATAATTAAAATTTATTCCAGTAGATAAATTATGCTGGATATGAGCATTACTCCCTAAGCTTTTGCTGAGAGAAATTTTTGAATTAACATTTATGGGCTGTCCATACGTCTCTTTTTTTTGAAGATAAGCAACTGGTGTATATTCTCCACTTGACAATCCTGTTTCTAGATTTGTAGGAACGACCTTTCCTCCGTCGTTAATAAATGACTGAGAATAAGAATGTTGATATGTATAAGAATACCCAATATTAAAGTTAAAGTTATCTATCAAGTCAGAACTTGGTTTCCAATTAAAACGGTTACTTATTTGCACCCCCCTATCTTTTCTAAACTCAGCATCTTGTCCTCCATCATCAAGGTCTTTATCATAATTAGTATCATCTAAATTATTATGAAGTGTTAGAGATAAGGTATTTCTAATATTTTTAGATTTACTATAAGTAGACCAAATAGCTGATGTTGTAAGCCTACTGTAATTTTTCAAACTGTTTCTAGGATCTGAATTCGCATTTAAAAAATCAAAAGATAAACTAAGGTCTCCCCAGGAATCATTGAGGTGTAATCCCTTACCAATGCTAACAGAGGTATTTCCTTGATTGATATTTGCATTCACTCTAAAGGGCGTTATACCTGCCTTTCTATCAATTTTAATTAAACCAGAGGTTAAGTTTCCATATTCAGCATCAGGAATACCACTAATGACCTCTATCTTTTCAATATTTTCCGCTGGAATAGTTCTTAAATCTAATCCAGAATTTACATTCTCAAAATCTGTAAAGTTAGCAGCATTATAAGTTTGCATATTTTCATCATTAGAAAGGCGAGAACCATCTAAAACAAAAGCAACCCCAAAGGCATTGGTATTATTAGGAGTAGCTGTTCTTAAAGAAATTGTATTAGGACTATTTAGTGAAGGAGGTGTAATCCTTTGTCCTGGTAATTGAGAAAGCACATCGCTTAAACTATATGATTGTACCTGATTAATTGCATAAGCATCCAAAACAATCGCAGAGCCCACCTTGGATCTTTTGGGAACAGCGGTTACCGTTACTTCTTCTAGACGCAAATTGTAGTCTTTTAAACGGACAATAAAACTATTTCTATCAACTATATCATTATTAGTAATAATCTCAGGTTCCTTTCCAAGTATTTTAAATTCTAATTCAAAAACCTCATTCTTAAGTTCAATAGAGAAATATCCCGATTCATCACTAAATGTCCATTCATTCCCCAAAACATTTATTACAGTAACATTCTCTAGGGGATCGCCTGTTTTATTGTCTAACACCCTACCTGACAGATTTTGTCCATGAGAACAATACATTGATAATAAAAAAATAATAGAGGGAACTATAAACTTCATAACCTTTTTTAGGTCTACAAAGATATAATCTTATTTTTATTTATTCCAAATAAAAATAAGATTATATCTTTTTTCAATCAATCCATTCTATTTATAAAACCTCAATACTTATGAATTGATATCATATTTATGGAGGTAATCTCTACTATAAAACTAAGTAGAAGTATCTTGCCATAAACCTTCATCTTATACACAAGATTTTTTAAGAGCATCTAAAAAACAATGCGTAAACTCAGAAACTACCATTTTCATAATTTAAAAGGGACTCATTTAAAGATTAGCTGGAACATCTTCATATAGACCTCGACCTTCTTCACAAGTTTTAAAAATACCCGAAAAAAGACAAATATCCCCCGAAAAAGAACATGGTATTTTACTTGATTAAACTATACTTTAGCAAAGTACTATCCTTCTCCCAGACCTACTATATAAAACAGGTTTTAATTGTAATACTCAAAACAATAATCCATGAAAATATCCACGGTTACCCAAAAGAGGATGCTAACGATTGTATATCTATTATATATTTTACTTTTTGTGTATGCTGGGCTGAGTAAGCTCCTTGATTTTGAAAACTTTAGTATTCAATTAGCGCAATCTCCGATGCTGAGTATATATGCAGGATGGCTTGGGTGGGCAGTGCCTATTACAGAACTTTTGATTGTTGTCCTTTTAGTATTTCCTAGAACGCGATTATTGGGATTAGCCGGGGCTTTTACATTAATGGTAATGTTCACCACTTATATTTTCATCATTTTAAATTATGCCTCTTATTTACCATGTTCTTGTGGAGGGGTATTAGAAAAACTGGGATGGAGGGAGCATTTGATTTTTAATCTTGTTTTTATCTTCTTAGCTATTTCAGCTATTTATATAGCCTTACATCCTTCTTTAAACTACTTAAACATTTCCAAGGGTATAGCAACGACCCTACTATGTATCCTTAGCGTTGTATCTATCTCTATTGTTACTATTCTTTTTCAGAGCTCGGAAAATAAAATGCACACTAGCAATCCATTTATACGGCGTTATGTTCATGGGGTTCTTAAAAGCTATAAAATAAAGCTTCCAGGAAATGCATATTACTATGCTGGTTCCGATTCAAAAAACATCTATTTGGGAAATTACAGCAATCCGTTACTTGTTACAATTATAGACAAGAAATTACAGACTCAAGAAGCTTATACTATTAAAGTCGCCAAAAATGACCTCCCCTCGATTGCTACACAATTAAGAGTTTCTCCACCCCTATTTTATCTTATAGACGGTGAAATTTCTCGAATTTTAAAAGGTTCTATAAAATCATGGAAAGTACACAACCGATATGATGGTAAATTGTCATTTTCTGATTATCAAATTATAAAAGAGAATATAGTAGTCTTCAAAGCATATAATTCATCCAATAATCAATATGCATTAGGCTATTTACATATTAAAGATTCATTACCCTATTTTTTTAAAACTGGTCTATTACAAAAACAAGTAGCTGGTATTTTTGATATTGATGGCAGTTTGCATTATGATTCTCAAACCGATCAAGTCAGTTACACTTATTATTACAGAAATACTTTTTTAATAATGGACAGCTTACTTAAGCTAAAAAGCGAGCATCATACTATCGACACCATAAAACATGTTCAACTCCAGATTGACACACTTAAAAATAGAAAAAAATTAAAGCTGACTAGTTCATTAATGGTCAACCCATCTTCGTATAGCTATGGTGGACATCAATACGTACGTTCAAATATAAAAGGATTGTATGAACCTAAAAAAACATGGGAGCAAACGCAGACCATTGATGTATATGATATGAACAATGGGAATTATCAAAGCAGTTTTTATGTTTATAAACAAGCTGATGCTTCGGTACGTCGCTTTTTTATTATAGACAGCAATTTTTATGGTTTCTCTAATAACTATTTGGTTTGTTATGACATTAATAAAATATTAGAAAAAAAAGAATACTAGACTATCGCGATGCAGGGGTAAGATCGAAAACCTGTAAAATAGAGTAGATCATCATTTAAAATTTTAATATTATGAAAACAAATTTTAAAAATTGGCTACCAGCTGTAATGATAGCAATAGCCACTATTGGTGCTTTTAGCACCCATGCGATGACTCTTAAAGAAAGTAATGCAACTTTAGTTGAGGGGTATCAACAGATCAACAATTCTCCGACAAATTGTGATGAGAAGAACATGTGTTCTACTATTAACAATGGTATTGTTTGTACGGTAGACTATGAGGAAGATGGAGCACCCTTATTCCGTTTAGAGGGAGCTACGTGTAATCAAGAATTATACCGTCCTGAACAGTAGTCAGATAGCTATTAACTAAATAAAGGGGGAGCTGCATTCGGCTCCCCTTTTACATATAAATTAATTGTATTGTTCTTTAATTAGGCATCCAATCTTGCTTTTCTTCTCCTTTTAGATAATGGCCAAACCACTGCTCTACTCTATGTGTTAAATCCTTTTGATCGGAAGACTTACTAAGTACATGGGAAGCTCCGGGATACAGTAATAGGGTATTCGACTTTTTCAATCGTTTCATTGCTAAATGAAAAGAAAGGCTCTGATAATAATTCACATGAAAATCAGCTTTCCCGGACCATAATAGTAGTGGGGTTTCTATTTCCTTGGCATGATATAATGGAGAATTATCAAGATACCCCTGATAATCATCAAAAAGCGATTTCCCCATACGCAATTGAAAATGTTCAAACATATAATAATTTAATATACTTTTATCGGCAAGGTATAGATATTCCATAGGATAGCTACCAATGGAAGCTCCTGCAATAGCTGTTGCAAAAATCTTAGAATTCCCTATTGAAAAAAGTGTTTCATAACCTCCAAATGAGTGTCCTATAAGGCCTATTTTATGTGGATTCACACTTGCAATTTCTATTACTTTTTTGACACCTGATTCGATACAATCTAGCGCTGAAAACCCTGGTTCTCCAATGGTATAGTTAATATCAGGCATAAAAACGACATACCCCTTAAGCATAAGGTTGGTTGGATTAAATCCCGCACCGTTTCGCATACTTGGATTTTTATATTGATTTAAGTATTGGCTTTGTTTTTGATAGACATGCACCACCATCGGATACAAAGAATCTTTATTATAGTTTACGGGATAACGCACAGTTCCGCTAAGATTTTCTCCTTTACTATTCTCAAAGTGTATAAGTTTTGTTGTTCCCCATTGATATGTTTTATAATGGGAATTACTTTGAAAGATTGTTTCTGACTTTTCGTTTTTAAGACTGTATGCTACAATATATTCGGGTTGATTAAATCGTTCTTTATGATATACAAAAACTTCATTAGCGGAATTATATGTTGGATGACTAGTGTTACTTTCTTCTAAAGAAATAATTTTCACTTCTTCTCCAGGTTTTTTTATAGCATACCCATGTGCTTCCTCTTTACTAATGGAAAAAATCAACACTTGATTCTCCGAGATTACTTTTTCTTCTAAACGGTTTGCATCATTAATTAAACGATATGATATTCCTGTTTCCTCACTATGAGTTAATTTTTGAGGAGCTTTATTCCCTAAAGGCACTTTCCATACGTCTAAGGAATCATACATAAAAATGGACTTCCCATCTTCTGACCATCCTGCTGGTATTTCTTTATAGGAAGTTAAATTTGTAAGGGGATCATCAGTGTATCCATTTAACTTTTGATTTAAATTCTTGTGTCTTTTTTTCTTTATATCATAGATATACCATTGTTTCTTTTTGAAATAAAGCACATAGTTTCCCAAGGGGCTAAAACTAAACGCATTAAGATCGCTAGGCATATCCTTCAGTAAAAGGGTTTTACTATTCGATTTTAGATCCATCAAATATAAATCTACGGGAGGGTACAATTGTGTTTGGGGTTCATATTTTGCTGGGTCATAGCGGAGTGCATACTTATCATTTGGGGCTATTATGGCTTTTGGGTATTGCTGGTTGGTTACTGCTTTAAATACATTTTCCTTAACCTCCCAAACTCCTATTTTAAAAGTATTTTGCCAATCCATTCTATAGACCATTCCTTTATAGATATAGGGGTCTTCAGCTTTCCATACCTCAGGGATATCATCATATTGAATGGGTTGTTTTATTTGATATTGAAAAAACACTCTTTTGCCATCATCAGATACATGAAGCGGAAATTGCCAATTACTAAGGATTTTATAATCTTTCGAAAGCTCGGGTATATCCGTAATATGGAATTGCTTTTTCTCTTTTGTCATGCAATCAAAATACCCTATACTTTCTGCGTTTGCAATGGTGGTTGATTCCTTAATATATGCTAATGACTTTCCATTGGCTGCCCAGCTAAGTTCGGAAACACTTCCTTTAGAGCTGTCTATAAAACCTTTCATTGCGTTAGCTTCTTCCATATCATATATACTAATTCTAAACAAAGAATCGTGATGTTGTACCATAGCCACTAAGGGTAATAAGGGATTATTTTTAAAAGCTACAACATTATCAAAATAAACGGTGTCCTTTTTTTCTAGATTTCTAATCACAAGTCTTCTTTGCCTTTTATTAAAAAGCATTATATTTTTTTGTGAATCATCTAGAGCGAGTTCAGAAGCTTCATTTAAGGCTTCACGATCACCATTTGTTAAATCCATTAAGCTATAGGAGTCTCCCTTCATTTTAGAGAGCAGCCATTTTTCTCCTATAAACTGAGGACTTCTAGCGGCTGGTATTTTATACGTTTTCGTTCCATTTATTTCTTTGACCACCAGCGTATCAGGCCTTTCTGAATAATTTAGGGAGAAGGCAATCCATTTACCATTTGGGGAAACTTCGGACTTCCCCAAGTGATACCATTTATGATATACTTCTTCCGTTATTTTTTTTAGTTTTTGTTGACTAAAAGCGTTTCCTATAGAAAGCCATCCCACCATTACCACAACGATGTAAAGGGGGATGTTCAATCTATATGTCATTTTTAATTTGCTCATCAATATCCAGGGTTTTGTGGTGCAAGGTTAGAATTGAGTAAAAGTTCATCTTCGGGAATGGGAAAGTAGGCATCTGTGGTCTCCCATGCAGATTTTATTGGAGTTAGTACTGCATCAAGTGAGCCATTGCGTTTCAAGTCAAAAAAGCGATGTCCAAATTCGGTAAATAGCTCATGGCGACGTTCTTGGAGGATCCGATTTTTTATTTCTGTTGGATTATTAGTTGTAATACTTGAGAGTCCTGCTCGTTTGTGCACTTTATTTAGATCTGCAAGACTTCCTTGTATATCTCCTAATTCTAATTTAGCTCTACTTCGAATCAGGTATTGTTCTGCCAATCTAAAAACTATCGAATATTCTTGGGAGGAGGCTGTCTGATTCTTTTGTTTATACTTAAAGGGAAAGTACCATCTTTGGGAATCATCACTTATAGTACCTATCCATTTAGAGCGTCTTAAGTCTGATGGATCAAAACTATCCACCAGCATTTGATTGAGTGTAACACTCACGGGAGGTGTTGCTATTAATATATAAGATTGTCCTTCTCTGGTATTATACCCATCATATTTGGGTGCCCATTGCCATAGGGTTGTTTTACTTTCTTTTAGAAAAATTAAATCCAAATTATCATTCCAAGGATACATTTCACTTTGGTTAATAATCATATTGGCTGTATCTCTAGCGCTTTCCCAATTTTGAACTTGAAGGTATACTTTAGCTAGTAATGCCAAGACCACGGCTTTGTTAGGTCGGGTTCTATCATTTGTTATATAATCCAGTTCTATCAAATCGGAGGCTATTAATAAATCCTCTATTATTTTTTGATATACTGTTATTTCTGCTGTTCTAGAAATTTTAGCATTTATTTGATAATCGGTAGATGGTATATAGGGAACATCTCCATATACTCGTGCTAGATTAAAGTGTAATAGACTTCGAACGAATAGAGCTTCTGCTATAAGCTGATTTTTATCTCCTTCTACAAGTGAAGTTGATTCCTCACAGCGTTCTATTATGCTATTGGCACTATATATGAGTTTATAGGCATTCTCCCACCAGCTCCCTACTGTGGTATTGGAGGGTATTAGGGTATTTTTATTAAAATCATCCATGGTCGTAGAGGTGCCATAAAAGTCTAATTCATCGGCATAATTACCAAGAATATAACCAGCATCACTGATAATACCGTTATCTCTCATATCTGCATATATGGCTATCATCGCCGAGTGAGCTGTTGCTTCGTCTAAAAATACATCTTGTGCATTTAGCTGTGAAGCTGGTAATTCCACCGCTACAAACTCATCACAGGAGTACATTAAAAATCCTAAGAAAAGTAATATTGTTAGGCATCCTATTTTCAGAAGCAGTCTACTAGGAGTATTATAGACTCCCAATTTCTTTACATGTATATAATTATATCTTTTCATTTTTTTAGTTTAAAAATTTAGTTGAACTCCAGTAGTCAATACTTGCAAAGGAGGCAAGCTGTTGGAATACTTAGACTCAGGATCGAATCCATCAAAATCTGTTATGGTAAATAAATTCTGTCCTCGTAAAAGGAAGGTAAGTTCTGCTACTTTAAAAATCTTATCAGAAAGCTTATACGCAATGGATAGGTTCTTAAGTCTTATAAATGATGCGTCTTGTATCACGGCATCACTTTGTCCATAATTATTATACCGAGATCGCAGTTCGCTATTGGCTCCTGTGGAGTATGGTTGATAGGTAGTTATATCTCCTGGTTGTTGCCAGCGATCTTCTACGACTGTAGGTTGGTTTTCCATTCTACCAGGCATTCCTTTTAAATAAGTCCCTGAATAATTTTGTTGTTTCACGAATTGGAAAAGAAAATCAAGGGTAAATCCTTTATAGCGAATACTATTTTGCAGCCCACCAAAGAACTTTGGGTTTAGGTTTTTAATGGCTTCTCGATCATCTTGACGAGACAACACGCCATCTTGATTAAAATCGGTAAACTGATACATTCCAGTTTGCGCATCCAATCCTTCATATTGAAATACTTTTTGGATGTTAAGCGGCTCACCAATAACATAGCTATTGGCATAGGTTGAACCTTCTAACCCTGGAAAGGAAATAAGTTTATTACGATTCAAGCTAATATTAAATGCTGTAGACCAATAAAATTGGGAATTCTTAAAGTTCTCTGTTCGTAAAGAAAACTCCCATCCTTTATTTTCCACAGTCGCATTAAGATTGGCTTGGATGCTTGAGAATCCTGTGGTTGCAGGAAGTGGTATTCCCACTAATTGATTGGAGGAGCTATTTTTATAATAGGCGCTGGTAAAAAAGATTCGATCGTTAAAGAATCCCATTTCCAAAGCGGCCTCTAACTTTTTATTTTCTTCCCAACTAAAATTAGGATTAAATAATCCTGAGGGTTCCATTCCTGAAATCCCATTATAGGAATTGGAGCTAACGGTATAGGTATCTAGGTATTGGTAATCTCCTATTTGATCATTTCCTGTTATCCCATAACTTGCTCTAAGTTTACCAAAGCTTATAAAAGAAGAATTCTCAAACAGTTTCTCATTACTAAACAACCATGCGGCACCTATAGCGCCAAAATTAGCAAACTGTTTCCCAGGACCAAATCGAGAAGAGCCATCACGTCTTCCTGTAAAGTTGACTATATAGCGATTTAAAAAATTTAAATTCCAACGACCAAATATGGCATTATATTTATATTGGGACTGATCATCTTGAACGGTTTCTTGATAGATTGCTGCTGCCATATTATCGATAAGGCTATTACTCACGAAGCCTATTCCTAACAGCACTAATTGATCGGAGGTTTGTTTTTGGAAGGTTCCCCCAACCAATAGATTGGTTTTTAATTTCCCGAATTGTTTTTCATAGGATAGTTGTGGTTCAACAATCCATGATTTTCGATGTACATAATTCTTAGAAGCGATAGAACCTATCTCACTTGTTATTTCAAAAGCGGGGTTATATTCTGTTGAAGGTTTCAGTCTTTTATCATAGAATTGGGTATCGGTATATCCCAAATTCACTTTGAGTTCCAGTGCTGGAAGCACTTTATATGCCAGAAATGCTCCACTTACTAGGTCATAACTATTTGAATTATACGTCCGTTCTAAAATACTCAAGGGATTATTCCAAGTCCCATTTTCCCAATTCAAGCTACCATCTTCGTTGTATAAGGCAGGTGCATTTGGAGGTAACTGATAGATATCGGATATAAGTGATTCCCCGGGTAGTTTATTATCTTGAAGGGTATATGTTGTGGTTAACTGAACGTTGAATTTCTCATCCTTTGTTTTATGATTTATAAGTGCGTGTAATCCTAATTTATTATAGGCATAATCTCCGGGGTACACGGTAGTTTCTTTATGATAATTTCCACTGATATTGAACTGAGTAAATTCATTCCCACCTGAGATAGATCCATTTACATCTGTATATTCTGAGGTTCCTCCAATAAATACATCTTGCCAATCTGTATAGCGATTTTGCTCCCATGTTCCATTAATATCATAGGCGTTTGCAGGATAAGTAGTAATCCCATCGTTGGCATAGGCTTCTTTACGCATTTGCAGATATTGTGAGGTATCCATAAGTTCCAAAAAGCTATGTACTCTTCCAGTTCCATAACTATACCCTAATTGAAATCTAGTTTTTCCAGACTTTCCTTTTTTGGTGGTAATAAGCACCACCCCGTTCGCTCCTCTAGAGCCGTAAATGGCGGTTGCATCTGCATCTTTAAGCACTTCAATACTAGATATAAGTCCTGGATCAATACTATTTAGGGGGCTCGCCAGATTAAAAACTCCACCCGCACCAGTATCTCCGGAGCCTACACTTTGTGACGAATAGGGTACTCCATCGATAATATATAGTGGATTATTTCCATCGGTTCTCAGGCTATTTTGTCCGCGTATTTGAATTTGAAATCCACTTCCTGGAACGCCCGTATCTTGGGTAATCAATACCCCTGGCATACGTCCTTGCATAGTAGCGAGCACATTAGTAACGGGTTGATCTTCAATATCGGAAGCGCTTATAGTGGCTATACTTCCTGTTCGCTCTTGATCAGACACTTTATAATACCCAGCATTGAGTACTACTTCCCCGAGATTGGTTACAGATTCTTGAAGTTCAATAGAGAGTTCAGACTGCCCATCGACAGGAACTGATAGGGTATCAAAACCGAGGTATGTAAAAACCAGCACATCGGTTGGGGAAGAATTTAGGGAGAAACTCCCATCGTTATCGGTATAGGTTCCAACGCCTGAATTTTGAATGAGAACGTGAACACTTGGAATAGGAACCCCTTGAGAATCGGTAACTGTTCCCCTGACCTGATGTTGCTGGTATAGGATTGAAAAAGAATTTTCAAAAAAGTTAGGTCTATGTAAGTTAATACAAGCGCCAAAGGCTGTATATGAATAGAAGAGCAAGAAAGTAAAGAGACAAAATAAGGCATACCTCTGCTTGCTAACACATTTATTTTGCATAATTTTGAGTTAGTTTGATTAAGTAATTAATTAAATACAGACCCTTCGGTAGCTCGTCAAAGGAATCGGAGGGTCTTTTAGTCAAAAAATAACTAAGAAAGCGGCTTATTTCACTACTCTCTCCATCAAATTCAATTAGAATTCAATACAAAAAGGGCATAGCAAAGCGAGCCACGTATAAGGAGCGGTATGTTTTATACTGGGCTTTTAGGTTTTTTAATAAATAGAATTTCAAAAACAGTAATGTCAAAAAAATAATTGAGATTAAACTGTTTTGAATTCGAATAGCTGTGGGAAGGTAAATAACTCATACCCAAATCTTTTAATGATTCCAAAAACGAAAGGAATTGAATCCCTAAACCCTATGCCTATAATAAACTATTACAGCGCATATAATGAGCAATTACAATCCTTCCATTTTGAATAAAAAAAGAAAGCCAGCTTTAAGAATCATTGAGTATAAGAAAAATCTAATCCACAAAAAACAAATGAGCGTGGAACTCAACCTATTGTTCTCAAGGCACTGGCGGCACCTATACCACAAATAAGAGAGCCCACGCCCGGGTCGTGAGCAAATCTGCTTATTATCTCGTGGTAATTAAAACGCCAGTTTTTGAGAACGAGACTCAAAGCAATTGCTTCTAATACTTTTCTATTTTGAAGAATTGCAAATATAATTAGTATCTTTTGATTAATGATACTAATTCAAATATATAACAAATTATCGGAACGGTAAAGCGTACCGATAATTTTTTAAATATAGGTTTAATTGCATGAGTGAAAAAATTGATAGAACAAAATATCAAAATTAAAATTGCAATCAGCCTAAGAACGTTGTTGGAAAAAAGTAAATTCAGAACTTTAAATGACGGCAAGAATGATTCTATAGGGGATAGTTACAATACAATTGCTTTAAATGCAGAGATTAGGAAAGCTACTGTAACAAGTATTTTTAATGCTAAATCAAGCCCAAATTCAATTACTCTAATTTTGATAATTGAATCCATGGGATTCAAATGGAGTGATTTTTCAAAAATATACGATTCCTTGAATGATCAGCATATCAAAAAATTTAAAAAATCCTAAAAGATCCTTTTTACACCCCAAATGAGGATTTCCGTAATTACCATATTAATTTTTTAAGTTACTTTGATAAGATATTTATTTTTCTAAATAATAAATAGAAAAAATTGAGTTTCTTTAAACTAATGGAGTTTTCTTAATTTAGAGATAGAAATATCCATGTCCAGAGCTTCAAATTTATAAAACTCACTTAACTTTTAAGAATTATATATGCCAGCAACAAAGCAAAGCGAAAACCATCTTAATGAAATTGTATTACAGATTTTTCAATTTAAAGAAGAGTTCCTAAAAAGCTCTCAACGAATTATGGAAGCTGGAAATAGTAAGCTTTTCGCACTTGATTTTTTAGCTTTATCTGTGAATAACCGTGCTATTTCATTAGCAAATGGATATTCTACATTAGTAGCAGACAAAAATTATCTGACAGCAATTTCCTTAATTCGACTTCAACTTGATAATGCATTGCGCTTTTTTGCTTCAACTTTAGTTGAAAATTCTAGCAAATTTGCGGAACATTTTATTGACGGTAAAGCTATTAGAGATTATTCAGATATAAAAGGAAACAAACTGACTGATAATTATCTCGCAAAAGAACTTGAAAAGTATTTTAAAGGAACTCAAAAACTATATCGTGAAACTTGTGGGTTTATACATTTAAGTGATAGACATTTTCAACCAACTTTAACAAAAGGAAAGACAAAAGACCGAAAAATAGGTATTCAAATTGGAAGTTCTGAAAATTTCAGCATTGAAGATAAAATTGTCTTTTCTAAAACTATGCTTGAAGTATGTAAATTAGTTCTAGTCATAGTTGAACAATGGAAACACGAAAAGATAAAGTTAAGTGAAATTCACGATCAACGAATTAAAAAAGAGAATAAATAAAAACCATTTGCAAACATCGTATAAAATTAATTGCTAGGGCAGGCCTATATACAAAAAAATTTCAAATTTTCTAATCGGTTTGTATTTCCTGATTTAGGTGCATAAACACGCTACTATCATTAAGAAACACGTTGTTCAGCATTCTGACCCGAAAATTAACATTTAAACACCAAACTATAAAATATGGCAATATCAATTGATTCAATAGGAATGTTACAAAAATACTTAAATGGAGTTTTGGACAGAGCAAACCATCACGCAGGAAATGTAGAGGGAGTTTCCCTTGCTTTATTGGGTGCCATCGTATGGAAGTCAGATCGTGAAATTCAAGTCAGAGAATATAATGGAAATCCAGCTAATATGATTTGGTTTTGGGTTAATGGAAACAGATATACAATGTCCTATAATCATTCGATTGAACAAATTAAACTTAAAGAAAGAACGCATAAAGGTGGAGTTTTACATTCATTTGACAACTCAACAACTTTTCAAGAAATAATTGTAATTTTCAACAACTTGTAATATGAACACTTGGAGTTTACAAAACGTAGAAAAAGGTTTAAAAAAAGCTTTTAGTCATAATTCAGAAACTCAACTTTTAGAAATATTAAAAAATAATTCATTTCTATTCTATGAGTTATATTCAAGAAAATATGGTATTTTACCAAACTTTGCAGAAATCTCTTTTGGAGGAAAATTTAGATGTGACTTTGCATGGTTAAATGACAATTCAGTTGGCCCTGAATGGGTATTAGTTGAAGTTGAGAAACCCGAAATGAAATTGTTTACGAAAAAAAATGAACCAACATCTGAATTAAATCACTCAATCGAACAAGTTAAATCTTGGGACAGATATTTTAAGGAAAACCCACATGAAAAGAAAAGGATTTTTGGCGCTGTATCTAAATTTAGATTTATACTGGTTGCAGGAAAAAAGGAAGATTGGCAAACTGAAAGTGCAATAAAGTGGAGAGCTTATCATAATGACACAAGCTCAATCGAAATTAGAAGTTCAGACGTATTTCTAAGACCATTGAAAGTTGCAAAAGAAAAGTATGGAGAATTATGGAGTTTTGAAGAAAATCCAAAATCATTAAAACACTCGGAATTAAAAAATTTTTGGACTGAATATGGATATATGGATTTATGGAGAAAAGTACTCTGACAAAAAACGAAATGCCAACAATATCAATTACGAACTTCAATCAATAGCAGAAAAAGGAATAAAATAGAGAAGATAAAAAAATACTGTTGGCGACAAGGACATCTATAATTAATTAGCTAGTTCACGCATACTCACGAAAATCCTTGTGTGATTTCCTATTAGGTTTTTATTTGCTAAATTAGATGCTTAAGGCACACTACTAATTTTACACAAACTATTGAGCACAATTAGAGACAAAGACAAACTATGAGAGTAAACATTATAATCGATAATTCTTTAGAAATTAATGTTAAAAAACTTGATATTCTATTAAATGAAAATTCAGCGAATTTAGAATTTAAAGTTTATGAAAATGCTTTTGATAATAAAGATGGATTTATAATCTTCCCTTCAACTCATAAAGAGTTTTATGATCAATTAGATAAACAAGAAAAATCATCTTACTTCAATTTCATTTTTACAGACATTCCATACAGAAACAACTTCTTTTTTGAGGGTTATAATAATTTAGTGCCTTTCTCTCTATTTGATTGGGACTATTTAACCAATCTCCCTTTAGAAAATGGAATTCTATATTTTATTACTAATTACCTATCTCGACAACTCGAAAATACAGAGTTTAGACATCAAGATAACACAGGTTGTATGTATGATTTTTTAGGCATCAAAAAAGGCGTTGATGATGGAATGAGACAAGCTTCATTCTGTAAAAACTGTTTAGAAAATCTGAATAAACAGGTATTGTCGGATATTGACGAGAAAATATTGAGTGATTTAATAAAACTTATGGATTTACTTTCCAACTCTTCAAAGTGGAACAAGAGTATTTTGGAAAAATTTAATGGGGAAAAATCATTACCTAAATTAAAAAGAACGTCAAAAATAAGCAAGGAAATTAATGTCGTTTTAGCTTCACCCAGCGATTTGATAGAAGAGAGAGAATTGCTACTTAATAAATTGGAACGTAAGTTCAGAATGGATAAACACGAAGATTTATGTGGTCACAGATTATTAATTCACGGATGGGAAGATTTAGCGTCTCAAACAGGTTATGCTCAAGATGTAATTAATGAGCAAATTATCCGAAAAATGGATATTGTTTTAGCGATTTTCAAACATAAATTAGGTACACCTATAATAAATCAAGAAACAGGAAAGAAACGTTCTTCTTCGGGAACAGCAGAAGAATTATTATTTGCATTAGATCATAAATCAAACAATAAACCAGTAGGTATGGCATATTTCTATTCAAAACCACCTTCACCACCTTTTGGAGCAGAGAACTATGACAAAATGAAAGAAGATTGGGATAATCTGTCAGCTTTTAAAAAAAGTATCTCTAATAAAGTAATTTATAAACCATTTACTTCAAAAGATGAACTTATAGATATATTAAGCAAGGATATTATGAAAAATGTAACTGAATTATTTGAAACGGAAGAATAACGTGCCCAATGGTAACCGTTACGCAAGCCTCTAGTTTTCTATAAATAGAATAAGCTTAATTCCTCTTAATGGCTCTATTTTAAGTTGTACGTTAAAATCGAGGAGCTTAGAACAGTATGAAATGTGTTTTAGGAGGGCTTTTAAAAAAGAAAACGAGACTTTTTAGCTTCCAATTCCACTTTTATCATGTTTTTGGGTGAATTTGAGATACTTTTTGAGTTTATATGCAATGGCAGAGAACTACATACACATAATACTAACAAATAGTTTCGACTTTCTAAACTGAAAATTTTGGTATATTTGGAAAGCCACCAAATCTTTTGATTTGGCATTTTTAATATAAAAATAAAGACAAAACACTAAAATTCTGACTTAAATGGGTATTGGAAAATGCTAGCTAAATATAATATACAGAAACACGTAGAGCAAAATTTTTAAAAAAATGTATCTAAAATAAATGAAATTAAAAACTCAAAAAAAAATAAACGTAATCTATAATCAAGATGCCAGAAATATTTTAGATACAATTGATCCTAAAACAAAGGTTACTACAACGATTACATCTCCTCCATACTATGACATGAAAGATTATAACTCTGATAATCAAATTGGTTATGGACAAACTTATGAAGAGTATTTAAATGACCTCAAATCTATTTTTGAAGGTGTTTTTAAAATTACAAAGGATGATGGAACCCTCTGGATCATTATTGACACGTTTAAACGGAACAATCAAGTTGTAACCTTGCCATTTGATCTTTCAGACAAATTAAAAGAGGTTGGTTGGTTGTTACAGGATGTTATAATTTGGAAAAAGGATAAAACAGTTCCTTGGTCGACTAATGGTTTTATGCAACGAAAGTTTGAGTATATACTTTTCTTTTCCAAAACAATAAATTATAAAACAAACAAAGACAGTGTTAGAATTTATGATACTTCACAATTAAAAAAATGGTGGATAAAATATCCTGAAAGATATAATCCAAAAGGCAAAGCCTTAGATGAAGTATGGGAATTTCCAATTCCAACCCAAGGTTCTTGGGGTGAAGAGTATATAAGGCATTTTTGTCCTTTACCACAAAGCATGGTTGCAACCATAATTCAAATAAGTACTGACGAAAATGATAATATACTAGATCCTTTCGCAGGTAGTGGGACAGTTCTTTCACAGTCCGCATATATGAAACGAAATTATATTGGATTTGAATTAAACAACAAATACATTTCAATGTTCGAAGAATATTTAGAAAAGACATTTTCAAAATATAGAAACGAGTATGAGTTATTTTCTCAAAATAAAGATCAAGGAGATTTTGAAAAACGTATCCTTAATTTGAGATCATTAAAATTCGCACGTGTATTGGTGACTAATCTCGAAAAAAACACGAAACTAAATTATTTCAAAATTTTTGTAATTCCTAAAAAAGCAAGTAAAATCAAACACAAATTACTCCAAGTTGAATATCAAATTATTGGACAATTAGATGAAACTATTTTTTTAGATGAAGTAAAAAAGTTAACAAGTAAAGCTCCTCTATCCAAATTTGGTATTGAGCCAATATTCAAATTTATGAATTCTAAAAAATTCAACAATAAAAATCACTTTGGTTACACAAAAAC
>Ga0208029_1000291_pt1 | contig 34005 bp, 57 predicted proteins | sample MalvireepMed_s12_FD_184242 | JGI IMG/M metagenome (GOLD analysis project Ga0208029, IMG submission 184242) | Marine viral communities from the Global Malaspina Expedition - Malaspina viral metaG DeepMed_s12 (SPAdes) (version 2) | ecosystem: Environmental > Aquatic > Marine > Oceanic | place... | reverse complement strand
TAGTATTGGTCAAAATAATACAGCACAATCAAATGCCATGAACCAGTTTAATGCTGGAGAAGTAAATGCTTTACAGAGATTTAATTCAGAAATTGTAAATCAAAGAGAACAGTTTAATGCACGTAACCAACTTGCTATTGAACAGAGTAATGCTGTATGGCGCAGAGAAATTGCGACTGCAGATACTGCTGCCTTAAATTTTCAAAATCAACTTAATGCTCAGAACCTACTTAATATAAGTAATGTTGCCTATGATAATTTATGGCAAGAGTATAGAGATGTTTTAGAATTGGCCTTCTCAGCAGGAGAAAGTGAACTTGATAGGATTTCTACTTTACAGATTGCCACACTTAATAATAATTCTTCCAGAGATTTAGCAGACTTCAAAGCAGATAGAGAAGACTCTAGAAGTATTGGTGGTTTTATAGGTAGCGTATTTAAAGATTCATTGACAGGTGTTGTGAAAGGCTTGTTCGGAACAGCATAAAGGAGGATAAAAATAGATAATGGAAATTGGACTTACCAATAAAGTGCTTGATGAAATGGTTAAAGCTCGTTTAGAAGAACTTGCTGCTGTACAAGAACCCACACCAAGTTCTGCAGCCCTAGATGAAATAGCTCTTATGACTTCGGGACTAGATGCAGCTACTATAGCTCATTTAGAACGCACAATAAAAAATACACGAAGCCGAACAGCGCAAGCAGTAGGTCTTACCACCAAAGAATTTTGGGAAGAGATAACAGAAGACATCGAAGAACGGGAAGTAAAAAGAGGTATAGGTAGTCCCAAAGCTAAGTCTCCTATGCCAGAACCCAAAGGTCCAGATACTCCACAATTAGCACACTTACAAACGGTAAATAAAATGTTACAAGATTTAAGAAGGCAAGCACATATTCCAATGGATGAAGGAGAACAAGCTAGTGCCTAATTTTGATACTGCCAGATTTCTTGCTCCCACTCCAGGCATGTCTCTTACGACAGAGCCTGGAAATAGACCTTGGGAAAAACCAGCAAAGTATCCTGACTCTGCTGATGCATTAAATTTTTATATAAAAGAACTTTCTTTTAAAAACAAAGTACATAAGCTGTTTGATGTTTTAGAAAGAGGATTCCCTGTAACTGCTCTCGTAGACTCTATTATTGTAGCGGGAGTAATGGAGGGACTACATACTCTTGATGTAGGAATAATAATTGCTCCTGCTCTATTTCATTTTATAACAGGACTAGCTGATGTTGTAGGCGTTGAACATAGAACAGGATTAGAAGAGGCTTCAGGAGAAGATGGGACATTGGTTCATGCTGCCATAAAAGAATCAGAAGAAGAAGAAGAAATGGAAGATGAGCCAGATGAACTTATAGAAATTGCTGAAGAAGGACTTGAAGAAATTCAAACAGGCTTAATGGCAAGACCATCTATTACTGAACAAGGAGAAGAGTAATGGGATTTAGTTTTCTAGGTGCGCTTGGTGGTGCCACAAAACAACTTACTACTGAATATACTCAAGACAGACTTGCTGAAAAACAAAGGCAAGCTCAAATGCTTGGTATATTTTTGCCAGAATTAATTAGTGAAAGAAAAGAAAGAAAACTAAAAAAGCGCAGACTTAGGGAACTTGATGCTGCCTTGTCAAGATTTATTCCAGATGAAAATAAAAATTTAAAATACAATATATTAGGAGCAGGAGAAGAGAGAGCAAAAGCATTCGTTGATGATATGACATCGTGGGAACAAAAAACAGGTCAAAGAATAAATAACTTAAAAAAATTTAAAGAGCTAAAAATGATACCTGACGATTATGAACCCCCCGCTGAAACGTATACTAGCTTTGACGACTTCTTTAAACAACGTATTGTAGGAAATATATTACCTTATATATCTGATAAGTCTTCTGATCTACAAAAAAATATAGCTAAATCATTAGGTGCTAGAAGTCCTGAAATGTTAAAGGATAGTGTGTATGCACAACTTGCTGCATTTAGTGGTGACGATATTTCTACAGTGGCTTCAGACATTGAGGGAACTAGAGATATACAAGAAGCTCTTGCTCCTGGTCTTTTGTCAAAACCCCTAGACCCAATAACAAGAATGCAAGCTGAAAATGCCGTAAAGAAAGAAAAACAAATAGCAAATGCATTAAACATGACATTAAATGTTAATGCTCTGGGCCAAGAGTTTACAGATGTAGGCTTAGATGTAGCAGGAAAATTAGTGAGTATGGAAAAGGACATGCAGGCTGGCTTGTATAGTAAAGCACGAGCATTAGCAGAAAAGGGTAAAGCAACTGCAAATCAGAGACAAATTGGTACTAATTTTAGAGGTATGCTATCTCAAACAGCTAAAACTATTGCTGATACTATGGGAGCAACGGTTATAGAGGACGCTAAAACAGGAGGAATTACTTTTGATTGGAAAGGAGGAAAAAAAACTGAACTTCTTAAACGGGTAGCACAACATGCTGTTTCAAGTATGGCAAGTCTTATACATGATGGACAAACTCGTGATGTTGATTACGGAATCCTTCTAAAAAATACTTGGGATGAAGCTGTATTAGTAGATCAGATATATATATCTGCAGCAATATTGGATTCTCAAGTAGGAGATGGAAAAGGAACAGCATTTTATAATCGTTTAACATTGCCAGGAACGGGCGGCATTCCCACTGCCGTATATTCTAGACGAGATAAAGGGACGGATATATATAACGCTACTAAAACTGTGACTGTAAATAGGTTAAATAGATTAACTTCACAAACACCGATACCGGCACCACCGAAGGTAGTAACTCCCTCTAAAAGACCAGGATTTTCAGTAATACAAAAAATAGCCAGTGTAAAAATACTAAATAAACCAACTGTACCTGAAAAGTTGGAAATTAAGAAGGCTATAGAAACGGCACTACCAAATATTATAGCTGCTGGTAAACTTAAAATAGCTTACATGCCAATTAAAGGAGGTCAGAAAGTTTTTTCTAAAGGGCAAAGTCCTAATGTTGCTGATATTATGGACAGTGATTTTCTAGGAAAAGAGTTCTTTGGTCTTCCTCATTCTATAAATAAAGCCATACAATCAGGCGAACTAGATAAACTAAAAGAATACTTTAAAAAAATATGATATAAAATAATGCCAGTAAATTCTATTATCAAACTTGTCGAGACATTAGGTATTCCCCTAGCTGTTGCCCTAGCTGGGGGAGTAGCTTTATGGAAACTGATGGCTTTTGTATTAAAAGATTTAAAGAAAGATATTGCAGACAAGCAAGACGATATTCATAAATCTTTAGGTGCTCAACAGACTATGATAATTAGATTGATTGATAGAGTACGTACTCTAGAGATTAATCAGATGACTGCATACACTGCCTTGTTAACTGAAGCCAAGGCAGACCTACCTGAATGGCGGCGCACCAGAGCAGAAAGAATAGCGGAATTAAACGAACAGATAAAAGATGTTTCTCATAATGGTGAAGGTGAAAAATAATGGCTGATTATGCATCTCTTCCAGATGAAAAAATGAATCGTGGTTATTTATTAAGTGATCAAGATTTTATAAATGATTTATATAGTTTTAATGCTGGTAGAAATAATGAGTTTCATGCTACACATGAGGAAGCTTTCGATGCTTACCTTGAGCACTGGCGCAAATCTTCTGTAGATGAAAAACAAATCATGGGTGACCTACAGTACGCACAAGATTCCGATAACAAAACTAAAACAAGATTACGTAATTTATCTCATGTGTTTGATCGCATAGAAAGTTTTGAAGGAAAAGGATTTCTATCCGAAAGAGGAATGCAAGCGGGACTAGATTATCTAGAAGGCTTGGGACAGTCTCCTTCTACATGGATATCTCTTTTAGCAAGCGGAGGATATACTGCTTTTTTAAAAACAAGAGGGGGCCTAGGGAAAAGAGGATTAGCTGCAGCTAAAGCAATGGTTGATGCACCTGCTGCACAGCTAACTAGAGTCCAAGCTATGGGCATTGGCTTCAGAAGTCTTCTAAGGGCTGCTGCCCCTGCTATGGTAGTAGAAGGGGCTGCTGGTGGTCTTCATGGAGCATGGGAAGGAAAATTTGAAGAGGTAATAGGTAGAGCACCTGAAGGAGAAGCTATAAAAAGGGCTGCTGTAGGTGTTCCGTTAGGAGTAGCGGGTGGAACACTGGAAGGACTTCCCATTGCTTTTGCAGCAATGAGAAAAGGAAGAAAGTTTGCCAAGGTAGCGGAAGAGGGAGACACTGCTCTAGCAAGATCACGAGAAGAAGCTATAGAGCAAACAAAAAAAGTTCTGTCTTCTCCAAAGCCTAAAGATAAGCGTACCATAAATTGGGCAGACAAACAACTAAGAGCATTGGATGCTGCCAAAGTAGAGGCAGGTATACTTATTAAAAAAGAACTTGGCCCAGATGGAGAGGAACTTGTTGCAGGTCTTTCAAGGGAAACTGTAGATGGAATAAAAGCAGCAGCAGTAGAAATTGCAGAACGAGTTGGTTTTAATTCAGGTGATCCTTTAGCACGAATAACTGAACGAGTGTCATCAGCTATTGCGGATGGAACACTTGATACTATAGAGCTTAGAAAAATTGCTCTTAAATATAATTTAAATATGGAAGATTTATCTCACCTGTTTATGGCAGAGGTTTCTGAAGCAGCCCGTACTTTGCGGAGTATGCGTACAGTAAAACATTATGCTACTTATAGTGGAATAGAGGCTAGAAAAGCTGCTAAAGACAGGCGTGACTCTTTACAAAAAACTTTACACTCTATGAGTCCTACCAGTGTAGAAGAGGTAGAGTATTTAACACGAATTGGTAGCATGGGTAAACGTGCCAATGCATGGATGCAGGAAGCTAATAAATTTCGTTTACGATTAATGACTTCTCAATTTACTACAACCATAAGAAATATGGAGAATGTTGGGCTACGATTACCTTTACATATGATAGAATATGTTTTAACCGGGACAGAGAATAGCACTATTAGAAAACGTCTGGCTTCTGCAGCTAAAATTCCTTTTGATTTATTTGATAAAGCTTCTGCAGATATTTTTGCAGAAGTATACACAGAAGCTGTAGGAGAAAAAGGTGCTCAACGTCTCTTTAGGGCAGCAATGGACACTGCAACTAGCGTGAACCCAGAAAGTTCTTTAGCCAAAGCAGGAAGAGCAGTAAATGTTCTTAATACTTTTGTAGACAATGCAGTAAAAAAGACTGTTCTATTAGCTGAAATAAGAAAAATAGCTGGGGGAACAGCCGAATTAAATGAGGTTATTAGAAAAGGAAAGTTAAAAGAACTTCTTTTAGATAACCATGAAGCACATGAAGAAGCTATAGCTGAAACGCTACATCTAGTATATCAAAAATCTTATTCTCCAGATAGTTTTGCTGGAAAATTTATAAACACTATAGCCCACTCTAACTTAGCTCCTTTATGGACCTCTGTTATTCCTTTTCCAAGATACTTAGCTAACCAAACTGAATTTATATATAGACACATGCCTATAATAGGAATGATATCTCCTTTATTAAAAGCTGCTACACCCGGTAAAAAATTAGGAAGAGGAGAGCTACAGAAAAGACTTGCTCAACAGGTAACTGGTATGTCAATGCTTGGAACAGCCTATCAGATTAAACTTACTCAAGGACCAGAGGTAGCCTGGAATCATTATGTAGACGATCAAGGAAAAACTCACGATATAACAGCATTGCTTGGTCCCTTTGCTCCTTTCATGTTTGCGGCTGATCTAATATATAGAATGTCAGAAGGAACTAATAAATATTCTATTCCTCTTATTAAAACTAAAGAAGATGTACGAACCAATTTAAATAAAGTAAATTTAAGAGAGGCTTTTAAAGCCTTTTCTGGAATACAGAGCCGTGTCGGAACAGGATTATATATAACAGATAGACTGATACAAGACGTGGCTATGTGGGCGGCAGATTTAGGATCAGACGAGACTACTAAAGGTAGTGATGCTGCTGAAAAAATTGCTACGGGTTTTGCTGCAAACTATCTTAATACTTTTACCATTCCTGTAGGAATGTTCAGAGACTTACAAGCTTCCTTTGATCCTGAAGGCAGAAAAATTATGGATACGGATAGAGTAGATTTAGGTCGGTACTTTTTTAATCAACTACTACGCACCTTCCCTAATACGGAAGCTATGAGAAACACAGAGAAATTTTTTGGAATAACAGGAGAATACAAGGACTCTGATCTTTTACAGGCTGGTAGGGGAGATCAAATTGAACTAACCTTTCCTACTATAAGAGAAGGAAGAACTAGATTTCTTCCCTTTAGAAGACAAACAACTGGTACTACTCTTATCATGGATAGAAAGGGTACTCCCCTTATAGATAAAGAACTTTTCTCACTGGGGTTAGCAAGACAAGATTACATACGTAGGTGGGGAAATGCTGACATGAACAGAGAATACAAAAGGCAAATGGGTATTATAGCAAAGAGAGAATTAGAACCTCTTATAACCTCTTCTAGGTATAGAAATAAATCAATAAACCTTAGAAGAGAAGAATTTAAAGACGCACTAGGGCCATTAAAACAAAGAGCAAAAGAAAATGCTAGAATTGCTGTGTCGGAAAGAAGTCCTAGTCACGCTCATGAAGTTGCTAGATGGGAATTTACTGCTATGGATGCTACAAAAAGAAGAGCCGCAGCAGAAAGATATAAAAAAGCTACTGGAAAAAATATTAATGACACAGAAGATTATCTCACGGCTTTACAATATAAAAAACCTAAAGCAAAATAAGACAATATAATATATAAAAATGTATCAGTATAATAATTAATTTAACATCATACTTAATAGGAAAGGGGGGCTTGACGCCCCTCTTTTTTTGTATCCATTCCCTTGCTTCTTGTTCAAGCCGCATGTAGTTTCTTCAGGTTTTCAAAGTAAGCTTTATTAAATCCCCGCTCCCATTCTTTATAGAATGCAGTGTCCTGCTTGTAAGGGTTTGTAATCTTGCCCCGGTGAAAAGCTTTGTATCCTTTATCTACTTGAATAGAAAGCGGTGGTTGTCTATCTTTTTTCATTTGTTTCTCCATGATGATTTTGGTCCTAACTTTTTTCTGTGTCTAAGATGCTTAGGTTTATGCCTTCGTGTTATCCTTTTCTTTACTGTGAATGTACTAGTCTTTCTCATAGGTCAACGAGTTCACAAACATTTGCTACGCAAGCAAGTTCTTGTGATCCTGTAGTTGAATCTTCTTTTTCATAGTCATCAAACAATTTCCAATCAACTTCCTTTGGCATCTTACTTAGCAGTTCTTTGTATTCTTTTTCACTGCAGTCCTGATAAGGGGCCTGTCTGTACGAGTGCTCTGACATAGGAAGAAAACTTACACCAGACATATCCTCAAAGTTATTGTATACAAAGTTAGCTACCTGCAACCACTCCTTTTCTTTTACACTCACTGTAATAGAGGGCTTGTGTTCACACCAATACTTAGCATATATCTGCCACAAAGTCAAGTGTTCTATAGCAGAGATTTCTTTTCTGGTTATTGCTCCACTAGGAGATTGAAACGGAAAGGATAGGACAGTCAGGCTGTCTGGTTTTTCTGTTGCATCTTCATGTGGAAAGCCTTGATCAATCAAGAACTGTGTTAGTGGGTCTTTCTTGTCTGCCCTTATTGTTCTTATGTAATAAGGATTGTGTCGTGGATGAATGCCACTGGCAGCATCGACAAGCTGACTGACTGTACCGCTTGGCTTGACACAAGTGATAGCAGCAGAGGGTTCGATATTAAATATCTTAGCCCACTTCTCATTTGTTTTTAATGCTGTCAATCTAAGCTCATTTAAAACTACAGGTAAATCATCCTTAGTTTTATTGGACAATAGTTTATTGTCCATGATACCTGTCAATGATACTCCAAGCAATCTCTCCTCTTCTGTGTTACGAGTCCACTGTTTACTTATACTTTTAAAATCTGTGAAACAGGATTGTATTGTTCCAAGTACAGTAGCAAGCTCTACCTTTCTATGTAATGTTTTTACTGTATCATCTTCACGAACCACAACCTCTGAAAGATTACAGAATTGTTTGGGGCGCAGTATGATTTCACTGCAAGGATTAGTACCGTAGTCTACATCTGCATCCCGTCTTTCATACTTGGCAGCTTGTGTCTGTGCTGATATTCTATTAAAGATACCACGTTCACCAGACTTACTTTCATATAGAGCAACCCACTCTCGCATGAATGTACCTATGTCAGGCTTTTCAGTATAGCATACACTGTTATTTGATAGTGCTCTTTGTGGCTCTGTTTCCCACCATGAGCCAGACTTGGAGTGACGCATACGATCATCAGATAAATTAGATAGACTAATTAAAGCAGACCTACGTACTCCTCCTACTATAACTACATCAGCAATTTTACACATAATATCGTGGCACTCTATGCTGGACAATCTTCGGCCAGCAGACTTCTTAAAGGTATTAACTGTGAATACAAATAGATTATGTAGAGGATCAGCACCACTGGCTCTACCTCCAAAAGTTTTTAACTTGGCCCCGGCAGGACGCACCTTAGTCATGTCCCACTTAGGAACCATGCCAGCATATAATAAGTTTAGTAATTCTTTATAGCTTCTATGCCAACCCTCTTTAGAATCTTGAACTATAATAGTAGTTTCACTGTCCTCAAATTCATCTGGAACTCTTGGAAGCTGGGAGATGTACTGCCTCTCTACACTGAACCCAACTCCAGTACCATGCATAAGAATATATAAACACTCATCAAAAGCTCTTGGGCTATCCACAGGCAAGTAGCTGCAGTTGTATGCCGCTATGTGGTTGCGCTCTAATGCTGGCCCAGCGGTCATCATAGCCCTCATAGAGGGCATAACCCGCATAGATACTATAGAAGTATATAAGTCTGTATACATCTCCTTCTTCATAGAATACTTATGATTTTTAAATAAGAAAGATTTATAGAAATCTAATAATCTTGTTACTGTTTCCTCCCATATTTCTCTACGAGATTCTCCTTCCATCCACCTAGCATAACGAGACATGGCAATAATTGTTTGATAGTTACTCATCAAGTCAGTCATCTATACGTCCTCCCGTACATTTTACCCTTAAATTTAAAACTTGTGTTCCATCAAGATGTTCTAATACTTCTGATAACATATCTTCTAGCTCTTCTGTAGGATCACCATCAACAGGCATAGGAAATTCATCCTCATCCACTTCTAAAACAATAGATACTCGTGCTTTTAATTTCACTTTTTAATACTCTCAATTAATTTATTCAAATACCAAGAGGCTTTCTCCAGGTCTTCTACTTTATTTTTATAGTTTTCTCTCCAGGTATATTTTAATACATTGCCTTTACAGTACCCCCTAAACTCTTCATCAGTAAGGGCTGCACGAATGGCCTGTATACATTCGATACCATGACTATTTTTATTGTAGTGAATAGGACTATTAACATTGTCCGTATTGTATTCTGCAGAATACTTAGGGTCTGGCTTTGGCCTCCTCATTTGTGTAGAAAAATCTTCATATACTATATCTTGGTCTTCCATTATGCATTTCCTTCTGTGTCAGATTCTAAAGTTAATATATTTAATTCTCTTATTTTTCCTGATATAGGCAACAACATATGTTTTTCAACATAACTTTGTATTAGTTCTCTTATAAGTACGTTCTCTTCTGTAGCAGGAATAGCTGCTGCCGCAAAGTTACAGAGCATAATCATGTTACCAAACTCTTCTTCGGTTAACGAAGATTCTTTTTCATTGGCTACTATAGATACCTGTACTTCTCCTCCCCATTCTTCGCTGTCTTCTTCAGACATATCTTGTTTCACTGGTCTTATGATAATAATAAAATCATCTTCCTTTACATATTCATTTATGTACATCATTATATTCTGTCCTCTCAACAGTTATAATATTGGGTGGCATATAGATTAAATTTTCTTGTAGCCAAGTGCGAGGAATTACTCTGTCACAGTATACTATATCTTTCTTCTCACACCAAGCGGCATAAGTAGTCTTTGATCCCTTTCTTATTTTCCTTTTACTATTCTCAAAGACTAATCTTATGTCCAAAGTATCATGTTGTTTCTTAATCTCTATATGTTTTCTTCTATCTGCTGTAGACCAAAATCCTTTTACCTCTAATATTATACCATTATCAAGAATAAAATCAGGAGTATAAGATCGAATAGAAAAATCTACCCATTGTATTTTAGTAGTCTCATAACGTAGAGTATGTTTTTCTTTTGTAATTTGTGTAGCTACAACCTGTTCAAGGCCAGAACGAAACCCTTTCAGTCTTGCTTTACGATATCCTTTTTTATTATACATCAAACCATATCTATAAGCAAAGCATGTTTCACGGGAATGTGAAAGAACTTCTCCCCTTTTCTGACATACCTGTTGCTTGCTTCTTTAACCGTAGCTTTATTTCTAAGAACATCTGCGTCTATTTTCCATGCTTGTTTACAGTCAGCCCTTAGTACATAGAAGGTAAGATTTTCTTTATCAAGTAATTTCTTTTTCCTATATGGGATACGTATCTCCTCCCATGAATCAGGCCAGATTTCCTTCCAAGAAAATTTAATTTCTACCTCTGAGTTGTACACAGTACCATCTTTTTCTGTGACAATATCACACTTATAATTTTCTTTTGTACTTGTAATATTATGTCCTTCCTTTTCTAGTAAATAAGATACTACACCCTTTCCTTTTTCATCTGCAAGAGCATATAAATTTCTATCGAAAGGTTTGTATTTTGTCATGTATAATATCCTCCAAATAAAAGGGGAGGAACTATGCCCCTCCCCTGTTGAGTAAAAATAAAATTAGAACCGTCGAAAGAATGGATGGGCTACATCAGAAATTGTATTAGTACGATATGTATACCCCAGCTTTTTTAGTTCCTCTTGTAACTCTACATCAGCTTCTCGCCTTGCGTCTAGTGCAATGCGAACTCCTGATAATCTTTTTTCTTTTAGTGCTGCCTTAGCATCACGTAATTGAACAGACATTTCTTGTACAGTTTCCTGTAAGTCTTCAATTGACATGTCTCCAAATACATTTGCTTCTTCATTGTTGCTCATTGATATTATCTCCTTTCTCTATATCTATATAAAATACTGTAGGCTTTACCTTGGCTTTACTTACTCTAGATGTTTCAGCTTTCAAGGCATCGCCCCAACAAGCATACTTAAAATTACAGAACCTACACTCTGTGTTAAGTATATGACTACCAGTTTCTTTTCCATAAAAAGTTTCTTTAATAGGCTTGTAACATCTATGGAATTTATTTTCTTTTAGTTTATTTACGGTGTGTTCTAATTTTTTAATGACAGTGGGTGTATCACTTGTATACTTTACATATTTAAATTCACCGGAAGAATGATTTATGACCCACCATCCCCCCGGTTCTACACCCTTACCTTGTGCATACGTAGCTAACTGTCCTACATATCCAAAGCTATCATTCTTTTCTATATGATCACCGTCCAACCATTTGTTTTTATAGCTCCAAGGACTGGCAGATTTAATATCATCTACCTTATTATCAAGCACCAGATCATATTCTCCTGAGATTTTTTCATTACCAATCTCAGTCTCTATTTTTTCTGGCTCTTCAAACGTAGCCCCTGCCTCTTTAAGAACACCCTTAAAGACAGCTTCGGTAATATCTCCGATCATCATACGTAATAAAAAATTAGAGGCAGGTGGAGTAGCAGCTTCAGGCTTATTCTTTTGAAACCAAAGTTGACAAGTAGCCCTACCAATATTGCTTGCCCGTAGACGAAAAGAACCTCTGGTTTCTCTTTTATTAAACTGTCTACGTACTGCTTCTTCCACATGCTTTACAACACCTTGTATATTTTCTTCAGACATAGTAGCCTTACCTTCACGAACATCGTCAAGATAAGTATGTACTAAAAATTCTACAGGATGTTCTACTTCCATTGTATTATCCTTATTCTACATCAACAAAAGAATCAATAACCTTTGCTTCTTCTGCAGAGAACGATGACAGATTTGCTTTCTGGTCATAGGATTCTTTTATATATTTGTTATAATTATCTACCCAGTTTTGGAAATACATCAGGGTTTCACTGTCCTTCGGTTGTTCTAACTTAATTTCTTTTGTTAGATTAACAGTAGGAACAGGCTGGTATAGCATGTTGCCATTACTCATTGGCGCACCTTCAGTAGATAAAGATATATCATGCTGTGGAAATAGCCTTCCAGCTTCCCGATACTTAACTAGCGCACCTCCCATAATTTTAAAGGCATCATTGTTTTCTATCTCCCAGATAACTGGTACAGGAATGCCGTCTGTGTCTACAGTCTCTCCCTTATCATTAAGATAAGAATCAAATTGAACTGTCCCAAAGATAGCCCGAACTCTTTTAACAGAAGTAATTAACTTACGAGTTTCCTCTGGCACTTCCTTCCATTCTTTAATGTAACCAGAAGGACGACCACAATTAAAGCCACCATTCTCATCTATAATATCAGATGAGTTAAATGTTTTATAATCATGGGTAAAAACAGACTTAACGTACTTACCTTTACGACCATAAGAATCAAGGGTAGCATAAGGCATCCAACGATTATACCTATACCTCTGAAGAAATGGGCGGAAGTTAAGCTCTTCACAGTACTTTAACTCTCCTGACCCATCATCAAGACGATAGGTTCCACCGGGAACTATCTCCATCTGTCTGGTCTTTCCATTCTTTTCAACGGTACCCATTATTCCACGATGCCATATCCTCATTCTACAAATAGAATCTGAACGAGAAGATGGAGCAGCAGTTTCTTGGGGTATACCCATAGTCTCTGCAAGTACATCATAATTAGCCGTATCCATAGTAATAACATTTGTTTCCATAAGTTTTTCCTTTCTCTAGTTAAAAAATAGTTGCACCAGTATATCCATTTTACTAAAAATGTCAACCATAATCTTGCATCTCCATCCAGTTTTTTCCTATCTTACATTCTAATTCAAGAGGAATATCAAATTCTATTCCAAACCTAGAGTGTAAACAACTGTCTAAAAATTTCTCTGCTTGTTTAACACAAGCTAAAACCTCCTGTTCTTCTGATGGAAAGCAGTCTATCACTACACTATCATGAACGCTGTTAACAATCAAGCTTTTTAGACAAGCGTTACGCATCTTTTGTTCCACCAATAGTAATAAAGTTTGTACTATATCAGTAGACAAAGATTGTACTGGATAATTTTTCACTGCAGTAAAGTGGGTTATGCCTCCGTTTTGTCTGCGCTGTGCATTAGGAAATGCAAACTGCCTACCAGTAACAGTAGTTACCATTCCTGTAGACATAACTTCATTAGCAAGTTTACTATGCCAAGAAGCAATACCATAGTATTTATCAGTAAACTGTTTATAATAAGCTGCCTCTGCAGATGTCCTACCAAATCCTGTAGCACCGAACAGTGGTGCAAAGGTATGTGCCTTTGCTTCTTGTCTAGAAGTTTTCTGTCCAGATTCTGTAATAACTTTAGCAGTGTAACTGTGAACATCAACTCCAGTGGCGATTTCCTGCTTTGCAACTTCATCATTTCCCAGGAAAGCCGCCACTCTAAATTCTAATTGTGAGAAGTCTGCTTCTATAATCTTTCCATTGTCCCAACGAGAATGAAATACTTTCTTTATTGGGAACGTCTGTCCTCTTGGCATGTTCTGTAAGTTAGGAGAATCAGAAGCCAGCCTACCAGTTGTGGTTCTGTGTTGTATTAATCTAACATGTAATCTACTATCATCTTTCATAAAAGTTTCTATGCCTTCTACAAAGGAAGATAGATAGGTATCTAAAGCAGATAGCCTACGTACTTTATACAAAAACTGTTCAGCCTTATCCATGCCTCTTCGTTTAGCAACCTCCTCTAGCATTTCTATATTAACTTTACTGGTACTGAAACCATGATTGGCTACCCAACTAGCAGCAGGAGGAGAAAACTTTAGCCCTGCTATTCTATCACTAGGAATATACAATATACCAGAACGATTACATGCTTTACAAATACGTTTAGCTTTTCCTGTAGTACCATCTTTCTTGATAGCTAAATTATATCCTCTACCAAAGCAAGACTTACACTGAATGGCTGTAGTTTTATATACAATATTAGAATTGTTATTTACCATTGATATAAAGTCTTTCTTTTTCATGTACTTAGAAAAGTTATCTGACCATGTAGCTTTGCCCTTTGGCTTGCGGCTATATATAACCATACTTAATTGCTCTGGTGATGCAAGATTAATGGGGGTATCTCCCATAAGTTCATGGGTCTGTTGATCAAGAGACTGTTTAATATCCTGCTGCTCCTTTTTAAATTCTTCTTTAACTTGTAATAGAGTTTGCTTATTAATTGCAAAGCCCCTGTAATATATTTTTGCCAACAGTATACACAATTCATTGGTAAGATTAATTATATTTTGCAGAGGGGCATAGTCTTTACTAAACATTTTTCTACGTAAGCGATCTGCTAATTCTTGTGTAGCTTGTACATCTGCCATACAATACTCTAGCAACTGATCCCCATCTATATTATCTACAGATATACCTTTGTTTAAATTGTCAGACAGAGTATCCATCTTTTTATTTTGTAAAGCATAGTGTTCAGCAACAGCCTGTAAAGATAGAGGTTGTTTCATTGCACGTTGAAACAAATACTCTACCAGCATGGTATCAAACACAGCATTGTCATATTTAAATCCTGTATCCCACAACCATACTAACTCATGCTGTGCATTATGGCATATAAGAACAGTGGCCTCATCAAGTTGCTTCTGTAAAAGTTCTTTAGCATTCTCCATACTATGTGTAGAATGTCCAAACCAGAAGGAAGATTCCTCCCCTGTATCTTTCTTTGTACATACTAAAACTAATTTATTCTCTGGTACAAAGGGATCAAGAAGCGTCTTACCAGAGGGCAGTTTTGTAGCTGTATTTTCTACATCTATTGTTAGTTTCATATTACATTCCTTTATGAACTGTATGTTGCAGTCTCTGGATCAAGTAAAGTTATAACCCTTCCATGTTTTCCAGTAAGTTTATTTTTTAATACAAGCCAGTGTCTTTCAGGACTCTCCTCCTCCTGCTGTCCTTCTACCATAGGTGTCTTAGTAATGCAAAACAAAACGTCAGCCTCACTGGCCTTGCCTGTCCTACTACCCTCTAACATTGACATGTTTACAAATACTTTTCCCTCTGCTTCAGCAGAGAGTTGGGACATAGCAAATATAACACAGCCATATTGCTTGGCTATAATTCTGAATCTAATATAAGCAGCCTTCAGTTGTTCATGATGAGCAGTGTACCTGCCCTCTGGTTGAAACTTGTCTGCCATATCAGCTATCACTATGTCAGGTTCATATGCTTTTATTGCTCGTTCTACTCTATCTAAATCCCAACCAGTAGCATCTGTAATTTTTAGATTATCTTTAATAGGATTAAATAAATCTTCTGCTTTCTTACGATCCTTAATGATTTCTTTTATATTCATAGAGCAAGCGGCTGTTAAGTATCTGGCAGACACTCGCCCTGTGTCTTCTTCATTAGCAAGAACCATAACCTTTGCTCCCTGTTGTGCAAAGCCATTAGGCCCAGCGCATAGATAAGCATGGCTGCTAGTCTTACCAGTGTTAGGTCTGGCGGCACCGACAATAATCTGTCCGCTGTTTACCCCTGGTACTAACTGTGCTACTGTAGGTATATTAATCTTCCATTTAAAATTTAACTCATTCTTTTTAAGCAACTCATTGATGTCCATATTTTCAAAGTAAACTTTGAGGGCTGGCATGAAATCCTCCTCCCTTCTATCAATGAACTCTACTATTTTATATAGAGATGTGATCTCTCCATTAGACATTTTAAATGCTACATCCATTAGTTCATTGGCAGCATCCTCTCTGTTCAATTCTCTTAGTACATCTTGTGCTACGTCTTCATTCAAGGGGGAACAGGTTTCAATTTTTCTAAACAAGCTTTGGTATATATCTTTCTGTGCTGTTGTTAATGATGTGTTAATGGAGAAGAACAATGCCTTGATATCAGATGCACCAATATCATTCTCATAGTCCAGCATAGCCCTATCAATTACCTGTTTTATATTACGTGTTTCTTTACTTCTAAATATCCTTTCCTTAGCTACATTTTTATTTGCATTATAAAAATTTCTATTCGTTAGAGTGCGTAACAATTCTAGTTCCATGTATTTCTCCTTGTGTTAATTTTAATATCGCCTTACTAACATTGATCATATCATACTTCTTGGCATACTTCAAATCATCTTCTAGCTTCAGTGCAAAAATATTATTATGATATAATGTCCCTTTTAATTCTGCTGTGAACTGTATGGTTTTCTTTACGGCGTCTGGATCAAGCGCCACTATAACACCCATAAAATCTTTTAACTGTGCTATATGATTAGGCAATAAGGCTGTGCCTAACAGCGCCACACCCACACAATTAGATACCATAGTAGATACAACTGCTGCTGATATACAATCCTCTACTACTACCGCTACCTCTCCTATGCCAGAGGTATAGGCATAGCTACTGTTACCATACCTTTTCCATTTAGGTAGCTGACCTATAGCCAAGGCTCTGCCTGTTGCATCTACAATTTCATGGTCATGTATAACAGGGAACACAACTCTATTTTCTTTTACATCATAATGTAAATTATTTTTAATAGCATCTATGCCATAGCTCTCTGCCCAGCTTGTTGCCTCTGCCCTACCGGGGACAACATGTGGAGGTAAACTAAATTCAACTAAAGGTTGTCTCTCTTTTCTATATGACATATCATTAACTGTCACAGTAGTAGGAGAGGTTCCTGATATACTGCACCCAGCCTTGTAACAATTATATAGAATGCCATCTAACTTTCGTGTGACAGTAAAAGTATTTCTACCATTACATAAAGGACAGTCTCCCCTGTACCCCTCCTCTATCTGTAAGTCCAGTGTATCTATATATTTTTTAATGTTAATCATTCTTTATGTTTGCTCCTTTTAAAAGTTCTTCTGTTGAAGCGAAACTTCTTTTGAACTCTTTCCATTCTTGTGCTTCTTCCATAGTAAATTTTCTTTTGTTGGCAGCATTACGTGCTTGCTCTGTACTTATACATACATAAGGCATTAAACTTTCTCTACTTTTATGTCCACTATATGCCATTATCTCTGTGTCTGTAGCCCCATGATTTGCCAAGTCTGTAAGTACAGTGCGGCGTATATCTCTTAACTGTAAACGAGAAGAAAGTCCAGCAGTATTCATGATCTTTCTAAAGGTACGGGATATACTATGCTCACTGTAAGGCTCCAGTAAAAAGGGATGAGGTACTACCCACTCTTGAAATTCATAGACATCCTTCTGTTCTTGTAGCATTTGTACTAAGGAATCAGATAAGGGTATGCCAGGAATACGTTCATGTGTTTTCTGAATCACCTCCCGCATATATAATTTTTCATTAAGATCATAGTTATCCCATTGAGATAGCCTTACATCTTCTATGCGTTGGCCTATCTCTACGTTGATACGTACTAGCAGACCTATGTTCCTCCATTTAGGTATACTGAATGCTGTTTGTAAAAAGATTTTAAAATCTTCTGGTTGCCATATAGTATTACGTGGAGAAACCTTACTCTTTTCTACAAATCCCCAAGGATTTTTATCTAGATAATCATACTTAATTAATACATTCCATACACGAGTTACAATCTGCATAGAATAGTTTGCAAACCGTACATCATTTGTATCTACATCTTCTATTAGCTGCCAGTATATGCGCTGGCATTTAGCTACGTTCAATATATCTATAGGCATACTCCCTATAGGATTGTCCTCTAGCTCTGCTTCACAGAGCCTACGTAGTTGATAAGCATATTGATTACGGGTCTTGTCAGACCTTAGTTTTATTTTAAACTCTGGTGTATCCTTATACTTTTCTATAGCGTCATGTATTGTGATTATCTCTGGTTGCATTTTCTTCTTCCATCATTTCTTTTGTGTATGTAATTCCTAAGTCTGGATAGTATATACCTACACTTCTTTTAGGCATACCGTCCTTATCATAAGCCAGTGCATGGCAATGATGCTTAACTTTGTTCTGTTGGTACTCTCCATAGAAATCATCTACCCAATCTCCTGTTCTAAGATACCTTTGCATATGCTTTATGTATCCTTCATGACTTGCCTGTCTTGCAGTAGCCCCTTTAATCTTTTCTCTTATTGCTTTACGTTCAGCAGTAGCTAAATCTTTTTGTGTGTCAATCCACTGCTTAACTTTATCGGGATGAAGCTCATGTTCCTTTGGGAGGTTATGTAAACTTTCATGTAAGTTAGCTTTACCATAGTTAGGAATCTTTTTAGCTCTTACTGCTCTTGCTTTCTTTAATCTATCTGCTGCTGCAGCCTTCTGTTTTTTATCCATTTGTATATCCTATAAATAGTAATGGCAGGTGCATGGAGGAGAACAAAAACCCACGCACCTGCCACACATTACGACAAAGCTTATGCAGCTAATAGCTGCTGTTGAAAGTCATCATACTTAATGAGATTCTTAAATGCCTCACCCCGCACCAAGGCTTGGACATCCTGCTCTTGTCGTAGCGCACGATTACCTGCTTCAGCCCCCCGAAGGCTTTCAGGATCAACGTGCGTTCCATAATGAGTAAGTACATTATAAAATGCATACCCATTTATACCAATAGAGGCACTATATGAATCCCATAGAGACAACATACGGCCCAACCATTTCTCATTTACTTTAGTCTTAACCTTAGTCTTAGTAAGGCACAGGTTAGCAGCTAGAAATTTAACTACTGTATCTCTATTTACAGCTACACCCCGCATATGATTAAAGAGATGTGCATCATCCTCTAAAACCATAGGCCAAGTTGCTGCTACCTGCCCAATCTTATCTGGCTCTGTACTAGCAGTATGTTTAAATTGTACAGAGGTATTCTCTGCAATACGAGAGCAACCATTGGCACACCATAGCCTCTTGATGAAGGCAGATACATCGTACTTCAACGAACCATCTACACTATTACGAACTCTCATTTGTAATGCGGTCTTCTCTCCGACAATCTTATCATAGTTATAAGACTTCAGAGTAATGTCAGCATACATACGAGCACCGTTGTTCATGGTGTTCCATTTAATATCTGCATCTTTTAGATCAAGACCAGATTCTACTAGCCCCTCAACCAGTGGCTCCCATAGTGCAGCATATGGTTGTGGAGTGTAACGAGATTTAACAATACCAAGTACTTGATTGGTATCATCCCGAACTATCTTCTGTCCTAAAGACTTTGGTACAATCAGACCATCGTGTTCGATGGGCCGTAGTACGGGATTAAACTGTAGCTCTTGCGGTAGTTCAAAATTATGTAACATATTATTTCTCCTTTGCATTACTGTGCTGTTTAACTATTTCTTTTATAGGTATAAGTTCCAAGTCTCCATCGTCATCTATATCTGTTTTTATAAATCCACCTTTCTCTAAAGTTTTTATAAAATCATACAGTACCTTATCACTAACATCGGCAACAAGATTTTTCATTTGTATATAATATCCAGCGTAGTATGCCAAGGCTAGACAACCAACTGCTAACAGGGTATGTGTCCACATATTTATCATATAGTTCTCCTTTTATTTACCAACCCAACATCATTCTTGTTTCTTCTGGAACCATGTCCATACTAAATGGAGGATCGAATGTTGTTATTATATCAATTGAATTAACATTGTCAACCTCACATGCTTTATATATAGCATGAATTATTTCATCTGCGAAGGGACACCAAGCACTGGTTAGAGTATGTGTTAACGTAACGATCCCTTCCTTCTCATCTATATCTATATTATATATCAAACCTAAATCATATACACTAACACCCGACATCTCAGGATCATATACATTTTTTAGATTATTTATAATATGTTGTTTGTCAATAGGGTTACCATCGTTCTCTTGTTTCTCCCTTAGTAATTTTAATTTTTCATGTGGTGTCATCTGCGTGTCCCTTATTCTTACCAGATAAATACTTTTGTTTATTACGGGCATGTTTAACTGCCCTACTTTTACCGGACAGGTACTTAGGTTCATTACTATTATTTAACCACTCTTTAAATTTATGTATAAGCATTTTAAAAAGAGTCATTTAATTTCCTCCTTCTTTATCCATGTGCAACAATCAAAACTAAAGAGAGGTTCTGTTGTATATGGTCGCCAAGTAATTGCTATCCAATACAATAAAAGAATACAAATAAAAGATATGATTGTTACTTTTAAAATATTGCTCCTCCTTCATTGTCAAGTGTATCTTCAGCATAGTCCTCTTTACCTACCTCTTTTTTGATATTCTCTTTAGCCATTCTTCCGTATAAATATCTTGATATTCCTAATAAATTTGCACCTTCTTTACGTAGAGCTATCCAAAATTGTTTATAATCTTTTGGATCATTATTCCGTGGAAAATTATCTGCTTTGGACAACACCTTAGTAAACGTATCTAATATCTCTTCTATTCTTTTTTCAGTATACATTATAATATATTTCCCGCATCAGAGTAACACCAAGGACACATCTTATAATCATCATAATCTTTTTGTGTAATAGGACAACCACAAATCATACAGTCCTTTTGAGCATCCTTAATCTTCTGTAAAATCTTATAACTTTCCTTCCAGTTATCTTCGGCGCTAGTCATTAAATAATTCCTTTACATCAGCAAGATATATATCCATACCACTAAGGGAATAATTAATTTCCGCCAGCTTTGTGTTTAAAACCCTAACTTTATCCATCAAGGATAGTGTTCTTTTATTTGCTATTTGTAATTGTTCTTGAAGATCATAGACATTCTTCTTTAGTATCTCTTCTGTACTCATAATTTGTAGTGCGTCATGTGTGCTAGGCATTAGGCTTGTTCTTTCTTTTGTTTGCGCTGTTGCTTTCGCAGCAGTGTCTTTTTCTTATCCTTTTTTCTTTGTACATATTTAAGGTATTGTTCTCGTGTATTCTTTGATACCTGTTCGTCGGCCATCATATCCTTCCTTATATTACTTATAAAATAAATGATCCCCTACTCTTTTTACAAACGTCTTAGTCTTTGACCAGTTAGGATTAACATTTACCGCATGATAATGTGTAGACCCTTTCAATATCATTGGTCTGTTTGCAAGTATATCTTTTGCTACTATCAGAGCTGTTTCCCACGCATCTTTTTCCATAGGCATATCACTTTTACCGTCACAGTACCAACTGAACTGGCATCTATTTCTTACAGGAAAGTCTGGCTTCCATGAATAGGTTGGCCCTTCCTCTATAACTTCACATACTGTATCAGGAAATTTATTACTTACAACTCTGTTCATAACAACTTCTGCTACTGCCATCTGCCCTTGTAAGGGCTGGTTCCTTGCTTCATAGTACACATTTAAAGCAAGACATATAAGTGCTATCTTTAACATGCTACAATTTGTCCCTTCCTATTTCTATATTCTCTAACCCTATACTACGTATAGGGGTTAGAGAATATAGGTATGTGTGTGTTCCACACAGTATACACAAGCTGTATAAAATGTCAAGCACTATTCTTTATCATCTTCGTAGTCCTCAATATATTTTATTACATCTTCTTCGGGGTAACCCATACGAACTAGATTGATTATGAATTGTGGCGTACTGTCTTTGCCGCACTGCCACATATAAATAAACCAATCTACTTTTCTTTTCCAAAAAACTTCTGGCGGTATTACATTGTCCTTCTCTGTCTCCATGCTATTCCTCCACTAATTCTAATACTTTCATAGTGCTACCCAAATACCATGTACCTCCCTGTGATTTAGGTCTATCTAACATAGACATAAAAGTAAAGTCTACCTTTGCCCATACTCTATCTTTCTTAGATAGATGTGGTGCTATGGGTTGACTACAAATGTGCCATCCAGGTCTGTATTTAAAACCTTTTGTCAGATGTTTTTCATAGGGATATTCTACTCCTATCTGTATCCTTTGTCTTTTATTTATAAACAAAGGCCCTATAGTCCCATCTTTTCTATGACGAAACAGTTTGTACCCTATCATCTTCTTCATCTTCCATGTCCCAAATATTTTGTTCTATTATAAATCTTACTAATACTGTACCCTTTTCTGCTGGTGTAGCCCAGCAAACTTCTTCTACTTCCCATTTATGTGAAGGACAAGTACGCAAAAAACCCATCATCATATCGTAGTTCATTTTTATTTTTCCTATCTGCTATACAATATATATTCTTTTATATATTGGCGGCAAGATTCCTCATAGTCCTGTCCAAATTCAGTGCCAATTTTCTCTACTATTTCTGACATTGCCCAGCCACCTCGTTTACTTTCCTTTCCTTTTGTCATTAACTCTTGTACTCTATCTGTCATCAGTTGATAGTCCATAGATTTTAATTTATCAGACATAGCTATTCCTTTCTATCTGCATTATAGTGCATACTATCCACCAACATAGCTATGCATTAGATGCATAGCTACATTGGCAATAGATATTTAATCAGACAGTAAAGTGAAAGACACTTGACTTGCCTCGCCTATTATTCTCTACGATTAATCTAATACCAGATGTCGAAGACCGTACCATCTTACGGCTACCCTTCGGGTTCATCTTTGTCAAACTATGGAAAGGTACATCTAATCTGTACCCAGTGGAGGTGCTGTTGATGCCGAACAAAGTATCATACTTCGGAGACTTTGCATTCTTTCTCATAGTAATCTTGTACGTAGCCATATCATATTCTCCTTGTAAAGTAGTGGCCCTGCCCCTCAATATAAGAGGCAGGGCCGGGGTTAAACTAGCCAGCAGCAAGCTCTGCTGGCAAGTTATCTTTATTCTTAATCAGATGGGCCTTGCGATCTCCATCCTCTTGAGTCCAAACTACCTGGATCGGGTTGCCCTTTTCCAAATGCTTGCCATAGCTAACGCCCTTATCCCTTGGGATAGTGACCCACTTCGGGGCCTTCAACTCGTGGCGATATGCTTCAAATGTCTTGATCTTTGTCATAGATATTCTCCTTGTTAACTTTGTTTCTGTTATACGCTTTCTTACTAGGTACTACCTGCTTCCGAAGATGCTGGCTACGCAACGACTTGGCAACGGGATTGCCTTTCTGTATTTTCTTTTTCCTCATGCCAATCTCCATGTCTCTATGTCCCGTGGCCCTATACTTCGTATAGGGGCCACGGGCCATAGGTTTCTCACCGCAACTCTGCTGCCGACTGCACCTTGATAGTAATACTTTCAATATTTTTATCAAGAACTTTACCAGCAAATGTGCCGTGAGATTCAATACCAACTGACTCTAAAATGTACAGCCACAAGTCATTAGACTTGATATCTGTTTTATATAAGACAAGTTCATGCATCACTTTCTCCTTATCTCTATGTCCCGTGGCCCTATACTTCGTATAGGGGCCACGGGCCATAGGTTACTCCTTTCCACCATCACCAACCACATGGTGTCGGAGCCTACTGCCTGGAGCTAATGTCTTTGTCCAAGCTAATAGCTTTTGACCGTCAGTTATATTATCTTGATCTTGATTAGACAGCCACCGCCAATGTTTGTTCACAAAGTACCCCACTCCATAGCATATTCCCTTTTGAGCGGCAAGCATTTTATTAACTGTGCCTTTAGTGCCATGCCAAGGGAAAGTAATTACATAGTTTCTTTCTACTCTAGCACAGAGTGGGCCGTTGATACCGCCACAATTATTACAAGTAATATCTTTTCTTATGGCAGCAGGGCATGTAATAAATCTAACTCCTCCTTCCTTAAATACTTTAGGAGTGTCTGGCGGTACATCCAGCACCGAAGGGACACCACTTAATGTATTATCTATGGCTTCTTGTATAGATTTACATGAAGCATTGATAACGGTACGGCCAGCACCATTAAGATGCCGCCATAATTTTACAGCAAAGTGACTGTAAGTCCAAGCCCAGCCCCGGCGAGGTACCGCCTTAGATAAATCAGACATATAGTCTATGTCAAATTCATCTGTACCTTGCCAGTCCTCTGGCTTCAGAGGGCAGTCATTAGGGCAAGTAGCATAAGGATTATCTTTACCTGCCCTATAAGTACCATGAGCACGGCCCAACTTGGCACCTTCACTGTATTCGATCGTGTTTAGCATCGGCTTCTCCATATCTCTATAGACCCTGACCCTATACTACGTATAGGGGTCAGGGTCTATAGGTTTCGGTTATCCAGCAACTCCATTTACTTCCCAATTATAAATCTCAATGGCGGCATCCCACAACTTCATGGCGTCACCATCATTCTCAAACCCTTCTTCAGAGGCAAAGTCCATCGTGCTGGAACCCATCACACAGTTAGCAAGTCCAACCGTTTTGAGAGTATAAACAATACCTTCAACGGTCTTTGCCCAACCTTTGAGATTAAAACCATTAGCAAACATCTGTATACCGCCATTATGGGCAGCAATAAAATCTATCATCACATTCCTCCGGTTGGTTTCGGCCAGTCTATATACCCTGACCCTATACTACGTATAGGGGTCAGGGATATATAGGTTTCGGTTAGTCGCTATCCTTATTGAACAAGGTATATCCTTTGCCTTGGCAAGCTATACACTGTACAGCTAGAGTTGGATGGTAACTATTCTTTTCTAGCCACATCTTAAATTTATCTTTATCTAATCTAAAGATATAATTTTCTTCTTTATCTTTAGATACTCTGATAGGATAGCTTAGTCTACTCCAACGTCTATCTTTAGCTTGGGTAAAGATATACCAGCTACGGTAATCCCTACCAAATTCTAGGTTACCTATGTAACCAAAGGACAATTCACATTCTGGCGGAAAGTCCATAGCTAAATCTTTTACTGCAGACTGCATTTCTTCGTAGTTGTATCTCATTACCGTGACCTTTTTCTCATTAGAGTGATAAGGAATTTAATTATCTCCTCAAATTCGGGGTGACCTTGGTTGCGAATCCCTAAATTTCTTAGGAGCCAAGCAACATTATTTATATTAGATATATCCTTTCGACTCAAAGGAATATCCATGTCGTCGGGTAGTTCCATAACATTCTCCTTTTCAAAGTATTTAATGGGAGACATGACTTGCTAAAGGCCATGCGTAGAATCCTCCTTACCTTAGACAGGCTGATCTTTTACTATATAAAGTAAAAGAATGGATTCCCCTTGCGGCTCAAGTAGCGACCTTGATTTCTAACCGCTCATATCCCCCATTAAATACTCCAAATTTCTATATCCCCTAACCCTATACTACGTATAGGGGTTAGGGTATATAGGTTTCGATTATCCTTCCTTTATATATCTTCTACACTAAAGAAACTATCTTGGCAATCTTGACACATGCCAGAGATTTTGTATTCCTTTAGACTTAATTCATCTCTAAAATTATGATCTATTTCAGCGGAACAAGTAGGGCATTTGCCCCCGTCAATTAAGTCAAGACTTTTACCAAAGCCAGCGGCTAACATGATGTCTCTGTTCATATAACAATCTCCATTTGGTTGGTTGGTTGGTCAGTCTATATCCCCTAACCCTATACTACGTATAGGGGTTAGGGTATATAGGTTTCAGTCAAGTGGCAACCTGCCATTTAACCTCGTCTTTAATTATAAGAGACTCTCTACCATCATATTGATCTATGATATATTCTGTTCCTTTCGGGATATCCCATACTCTAAAGTTATCTTCTGGATCATTCTCCTTTATTACTTGTATCAAGATAGGATCAGTTCTATCATAGTCATAAGAGTAATTGTCTAAGACAATACCCGTTTTTTCTTCATAGAGATCGACCATCTCATCGCTAAGATGGAAGCCACCAAAGGTACCATATAATATTATCTTCATTGCAATCTCCAGTTGGTTTCAGCCAGTCTATATACCCTGACCCTATACTACGTATAGGGGTCAGGGATATATAGGTTTCGGTCAACTTATGTTCGACCATTTTATAGAAGATTTTCTTATGTCGGAAACAGCATAGTGAAAACATTTTAATGATATCACCAATAACATTGGTACTATCACAGCTACAGCCACATAGAAATAACCATAGTACTCTATTAAACTATCTATGATTATACTTTGTAATATTAACGTCCCTATTATAGCCATCAAAGCTATGTAAATACGGAGCCAATACATGAAGGACAATTTAATCATAGAAGATTTCCTTTCTTTTTTTCCAAGCCTTGAATACTTCAAGAGCATAAGCATCTAGTTCTTTAACTGCTTTAGGATTTTTAATTGCAGCATCTACCTGTTTTCTTAATCCACAAGTATCAAGAGCTACGATATTACCACACTGTAATCCCATAGCATATTTATTCATAGATTTTCCCTCCTTTAAGGGGTTAAGTTGTACTCACACTACAAAGTAAATAGCTAAGACCTCTAATTTATATTTATAAATCAGAGGCCAAAGCAATTAACTCTTTAGCATCTTTTTTTCCAAGCCTTGGATACTTCAAGAGCATAATCATCTAGAAAGCGTCCATCACCGAAGCGAACCGCTATATCAATCAAAGAACCAAGGTCAGATAAATATACACCATAAATTTCGGACGGTGTATCAACCCAATTCCTTTCAGAGTAAGCAAAAATTGAGTCACCACCACTGAATTGGTCACGACATCTAACAACATTTTCTTTAGACCAAACAACAGGTGTCATCCAACGGCCTACCAAACCATCGGCATCTTGAATATAGCAAGCTATGTCAGCTTTTTTGGCAACACCATCAGCAGACCTATAGTTACCATAATTAATGGAAATGGTCAGGCCATTAGGCAAGTCCATTATAATTCCAGTTTGTCTAATAATATTAGGCATTAGATTTTCTTCCTTTCGTTGGCTGGGTTATACAAAGTAAATAGCTAAGGCCCCCAATTTATATATAAATCAAGGGCCAAAGCAATTTACTTTATAGGGAATAAATTTTCCCCGGTTAGTTGCAGCAAGCCAAGACTATGAATTTCTGCCGCATCTTTGACATCTTCATAGTCCTCAAAGTAACCCATATCGGTTACTTCCAGGCCGTCCTCTGTCAAGACATAGTACCTTTTGTCTTGATTATTTATATTTACAACAACTTCTTCGATACCCAGTGCCATTTGTATTCTCCTCATGGCTGGTTGGTTTTGGTCAGTCTATATCCCCTGACCCTTCATTCTTCAGGGTCAGGGGATATAGGTTTGGTGAATGGCTCCTCCTAGCCATCTATGATTTTATTTAAACGGGAACGAACAATAAGAAGCTCAACAAAATCAAGCTTTTTAAAGTTATCGGAAATACTATGGATTGTTTCCCAATCAAAAGTATTTATATTATCCTCTGTAGGATAAGTGATAACAATTTCGTCCAAATTTTCCTCCGATTTAAGGTTGCACGATAATAAACAAAAGAATAAAAAAAAAAAAAAAAAAAAAAAAAAAAAAAAAAAAAAAACTAATGCCCTGCTCCAGCATTAGCCAGAGCAGAGCATTTAGTTAATTACTTGCTTGAAGCCAAGTATTCTTTGAGGTCAGCAGGCATCTCACCTTTGATAAAGTAAGTCTTGCCGGTTGACCACTTGGCAAACATCGCCACAGAGTTCTTCAAAGACCAAAGCTCTGCAAAAGTTCTTTGACCTTTTTCAGAGTTAGCTTCCCTATTCTTGAAGCTCTGCTCCACTTTGTAACCGGACTTCGTCCGACCATCTTTGATCAAAGCATAGATTTTTTGAGTATGTGCCATTTGTATTCTCCTCATGGCTGGTTGGTTTCGGTTAGTCTATAACCCCTAACCCTATACAAGTATAGGGGTTAGGGGATATAGGTTTCGGTTTTGAGGGGTGCTCTGTCGCCAACCAATGTCTTTGGTCTATGACAAAGCCTTTACAAAAGCATTAGTCAAGAGGTGCTGACAGTGGATCAGTTTGCCGATCCCAGCAGCCAGAATCCTCTAAGAAGAACTAAGCTCTTATAAATAAGAGCTAAGTTATTCTAAGGTAACGAAATTTTTCGCTGGCTTCTCTCAAGACAAAGCCTCTGCAAAGACTTTTGTCAAAAGATTTATTATGGGGCGTGGGGGCCACCCCCCTACGTAGGGATATTATATACACGGGTTACAACAGATCAGGAAAATGAGTTGTTAACCACATCTACAACTGACACGGCACCACACATAAGGCACCCTATTTTATTTCATAGTTTTTTTAATTTTTTACTTGACAAGGGTAACTAAATCGAGTATAATGTGTATTAGTAATACACATAGGCATATGTAACATAGACAATATAAGAGCTATACTAAAAAGAACATAAGCCTATACAACATAAGCCTATGTATAGAAAGGAAGAGTAATGAGATGTGAATCTGTATCAAATAAATTAAATAGTTTTCATAGTACTTTTGAACATCCTGTAGATATAAATTACCCACCATTAAATTCTGTAGATAAGAATCTTCTTCTCAGGCGTAAGTTAATCGAAGAAGAATATAACGAAGTGATAGAAGCAATTGCAACTAAAAAAGCTGACAAGGTTCTTAAAGAGTTGTGTGATTTAGTTTATGTATGTGTAGGTATGGCGACTACATATGGTTGGGATTTTGATACGGCATTTAATCGTGTACATGCATCTAATATGTCTAAGCTTGACGATGAAGGAAATCCTGTATATAACAAAGATGGCAAAGTAATTAAATCTAAAAACTACGTACCTCCTAAATTAAATAATTTAGTGTAATTTTTTACTTGACAATGCAGAAAAATCAGTTAAAATGGTATAACGATCTAACTTTGGAAATGTTCTATCGTAGTATAATGAATTATGAAGAACGCATTCGTCTTCCCCATCATGAAGTTGTATATGTTCGTGCCGCCATAAGACAGGCGACAGGGACCAATTATACTTATGAACATGTATATAACGCACTGAAAGCAGAAGGTTGGGATAAGGATTAGTTATGATTGGAATGTTGTATGTCAGGTTGCTTGAATACGAAAATAAATTTTATGGAGAAAAAACTATGATGAAAAAAGTTGTCAAGGTTGTATCCTATGTACCATTAAAACTTGTTAAATGGTCGTTGTTCCCCGTAGCATTTATACATGCTCAATTAAAAAAATTAGAATATTGGCTTTATCATAAGGTCAATTAATGTAGAAGCAGAAAGCAGCAAAAATCCATAGACTGTGTAGAGGGATTTATTAGCTTCTGCTTTTTATTTTTAAGGAGAAATAAAATGAGTTGTGACTGTGATAATTGTACCTGCGAAGATTGTCTTTGTGTAGGCAATAATTGTTTGGAAGTTGTATGTGCTTGTGGCTGTCATTCTAGTAATGAAGAACAAGAAACTATGGATGTATAGGGAACAAGTACAATGGCACGAAAAATAAAAACTATAGAAGAGGCACTAAAATTAACTGGCCTAGATTTAGGCAGATATGTAAAGTGGCTTACTAAAGAACTTGACAAACTTCTAGGATATGAGAAGGCTGGCAAGTTAACTGATCCCAGAAAAAAGAAATTAACTGAAATTAATAGTCAGTTAGGTAAATTAAAAAGCGGAACAAAAAGTAAAAGTAAAGCAGAAGGTGTGCCAAAAAAAGAAAAAGGAAAAGACTATACCCCTACTCCAGCACAAGCTAAACGAATAAAAGAATATAAAGAAATGGCCGCTAAAACTAGTGGTAGAAAATTAACTCCTAAACAAACAGAAGCCAGAAAAAACAGAGAAGCTAAAAAGCAATTAAAAAGGGATATTCAACAGAGTTTAGGGGGTAGTGGAGGAGCAAGACAAAGAGATCTTACTCCTGAAGGACAAAAATTGTGGGATGAAAATACAGAGGCTTCCATGAAAAAACTAGCAAAGGGCCTAAAGAGATATTCTTATCCTGGTGGAAGACAAGCACCTAAATCAAAAATTGAAGGAGATATACCTAAACGGGATATGCCCTTACATGAACGAATTGAAGCTGCATTAGGAAGAGATGTTCATTTGACTAGGCAGCAAGTTCAAGATATGATGGGCGGTAAGTTAACAAAATCTGAACTTGAAGATACTATTCAAGATCAGGCAGGAGAAAGAGTATCTAAAGCCGATATGGAAAAAGCTTTTGAAGCTGCTGGTTTTCAGGTTAAGTCTTCTGGCTTTAATAAGGGCGGCTATAAAAAATTTCAAGGTCGCAGTAAACTTGGTTCTAAAGAACATGTATATGCAGGAGGTGGTTCTGTATCTGATATCTCCCATTTTAGAAAAAAGAAAAAGTAATGACTCAAATAGCAGAAAAAAAGAAACTGGGAAGAGTATCAACTACTACTCCTGTTTCTAAAACATCTAAAACTAGAGCAGAGATGTGGCCCCACAGAGCAACACAACAAGCAAAAAAAGGATTCAGTGCTGAAACAGAACAAGCACGTACAGTTTCTAAAAGAAGGGGTATAACTAAAAAAGAAAAGAAAGAAATGATTGCTGCTGCATTAGGAATATCTGGTGTCGCTGCTGCTACTCTATTGCCTTCTCTTATATTTGGTACAACAGGTGTAACTCTAGCAAGAGGAGCACAAAAGATTGCTCCGACTGCTCTAAAAAAATTAAATAGAGTATATAAACAATTACAAAAAACTACGATGGAAGCTGCTAAAGCGCCTGGAACAAAGAGAATGAAAATCCAAGGTAAAAAAACAGAAGTTAAGGTTCCAAAGCAAGCAGGTACTAAAACAATAGGAGGGCAAATTATGGCAGCTACCTATATGGATCAAGAAGTTAAAGATGTAGCAAAGCTAGCAAAAAAGTATGGGCCTGATGCTGTTGATCTTTTTACAAAACTAGTAACCCTTTCTTATAATAAGGGCGGCTATAAAAAATCCAGAAAAAGAAAGAAATGATATTATGGCAAAAATAACACTCATAAGAACTTTAATTAAAAATGCAAATACAATTAAAGATAAAATTTCAAAGTTAATAAAAGGCGATCCAGCGGCTAAATATAAGGCTGATCCTGAATATAGGGCGCTCATGAAACAAGTAGATGATATAGATAAAAATATTAGAAAAGAAATGGATTCTGTAGCCCAAAGACATGGTATACGAGATGACGATAATCCATACTTATCTTGGATTCATGATTCTCCAGATCGTGATAGTGTAGATATGACCAAGGAACAAATGGATAGTTTTGTTCAGGCATTTAAAGAAGGGGCGCAAAAACATAAACAAGACGTTACAAAACAACAGCGTTTAGCAGGAGCAAAATACCAACCTAAGCCATTGAAAAAAGGACCATATGAAACTATTGCCCAGAAAAAAGAAAAAAAACCTAGAGCAAAGGGAGGTATGGTTAAACGTCCACAAATGATGCAGGGTGGAGCATACAAAGGTAAGAAACATTCCTATTCTGCAGGTGGTAAAGTAACTAAGCTTAATTTTTAAAGGATAGTAAATGCTGTGGGAAAAATAAGCGGTATAGAAGCACTTATTAGAGAGCTATTAAGTTTGCCTATTGCAGAAGCTGCTATACGTATGTCAGAAAAGAAATTAGATACTCTTATTACTTGGGCAACTTTAGATAAAAGGTTCGGCCAAATAGATGTAAAGAAGTTAGAACTAATTAAAAAAAGAAGGCAACAACCTGCTTTAGGAAAAGATACCCCTAAAGGAACTGATAAAATTACAAAATTAACACCCATACCAAGAGGCTTGGGACATGGTGAGTTTAGTTATAAAGGAAAAACTGGATCGGCTGCTATAAAGGCATTTAGAAAAAATCCTATGAGTAGGGATAAGTTTTTAGATCAAATTAGAGAACAAGCAATAGAAAAATTAGATGCATTAGAAAACCTATCACATGCAGCAAGGGAATCTGGAATAGAACAAATTGAAGGATTAGCAGATAAATATTGGAAAAATTTATACAAAGCTGCAAATCCTTCTACCGTGCCAAGTAAAGCGTTTAAACAAAAACCATCTAAACCCAAGAAGCCTACTATGCAAAAGGGCGGTGCCTATAAAGGTAAGAAACATTCCTATTCTGCAGGTGGCAAAGTCAATAAGCTTAATTTTTAAAAGGTGTAAATATTATGAGTAAAATAAAATGGATAGCAGCGGCTATTGAAGAGCTATTAAGCTTACCTATCGCAGAGGCGGCTATTAGTGTAACAGTAAAGAAACTAAATAGTTTAATTAATAGTGCAAAAAAGCTTGATGCCTCACCAGCAGATATAAAGAAGTTAGAAGATATTAGAAAAATAAAATCTTCAGGAAAACCATTACCTAAAAAACCTGCCAGAGTTACAGAACTACCAAGAGTACCAAGACCAGTTTTAGATATAGGCTCTGGTGATTTTCTTTTTGATGGAAAAACTGGATCGGCTGCTATAACAGCATTTAGAAAAAATCCTATCAAAAGAAAGGATTTTGTGGCAGACCTTAAACGACAAGCAGTAGATGAAGATTTTTCTGATGCTGAATTACGAGAGGTCATAAAAAGAGGAAAAGAATACTGGCAAAAATTGTCAGCGGGTAAAACTCCGTATACTGCAACAACTAAACGCTTTAAAGAAACTAAAAAACCTACAGAAGAAGCGAAGGCGGCGGCGACCACAGCAGCATTAAAATCTTTTAATAAAATTGCTAGAGAAGATATTGTTGGTCTTTTAAAACAAAGAGGTAAACCAAAATTATCTGGGGACGATAAGATGAGAGAGGCAGGGAGATGGCCTAGATTTTCTAGCGCAGTTGATATTTCAAAAATGAAATCATTAGAGGAATATACTAATAGTATATTAAAATTTGCAAAAGATAAATATGAAGGTATTGGAACAAGACTACCCCCTCAAGTATCTGATAATCTTAGAAATAGGGCAGCAATAGCATGGGCTGAACGTACTAAAGTTAAACCAACTAAATCACCTAAACCTAGAAAGCCTTATGGTTATGAGGATGAACCATTTAAAAAAGGCGGTTCTGTAAAAAGACCGTCTATGCAAAAGGGCGGTGCCTATAAAGGCAAGAAACATAATTACTCTGCCGGGGGCAAAGTTAATGAACTTAAAAATTTTAAAAAGAGGAAAGTATAATGGCAAAAGCTACAGCAATAACAGCAGCATTGAAATTCTTTCATAAATTATCTGTTGAAGATTTATCTTCTAGCTTTGATTTATCAGAACTAAAGAAACTTCGTACACTGATTCTTAGAGAAAGAAAAAAACCAGAAAGTGTCGTAACCGGAAAAGATATTGGTAAAATTAATAAAGCTATTGAGGATAGACCCATATTTGAAAAGGCTCGTGAAGAATCTGTAGGAACACTTGAAGCAGAATCAGGAGATATTACAGATGTAATAAAAAAAGCTGGACCAAAAATAGAACCAACTCCTACATCTACAAATGTAGAAGTTCTCAAAGTACCAAGACGAAGAACTATGAGAAAACCACCTAAAAGAAAAAGTAGTTCAGAACAAAATATGCGTAATGAATCTATAAATGCATTTAATAAAGCAATAAAAGAAGGACGATTAACTGAAAAAACAGCAAATGACTACATGTATATGGGAAAAAATGAACAAGGTCGTGATACATTTAAACATAGAGATACAAGAAAATATATTAAGAATAAAGGAGGTATGATTAAACGTCCACAAATGATGCATGGCGGTTCACATAAAGGTAAGAAACATGCGTATGCTGCAGGTGGTAGTGTAAAAGAAATGAAATTATTTAAATAGGAGATATAATAATGCCTACAGTAAAATGGCCCTATACTGAAAAGGGTATGAAGGACGCAAAAAAAGCTGCCAAAATGCACGGCGGAACATACATAGAAGATAAAAAAAGTAAGCCTAAAGGTAAAGGCGGCATAGGTGTAATGATTGCTGTAGGCCCAGTTAAGAAAGTTAAAAAGAAATCCCCCGCTAGGAGAACTCGCAAAAAGGGATAACTTATGAC
>Ga0208029_1000290_pt1 | contig 34025 bp, 35 predicted proteins | sample MalvireepMed_s12_FD_184242 | JGI IMG/M metagenome (GOLD analysis project Ga0208029, IMG submission 184242) | Marine viral communities from the Global Malaspina Expedition - Malaspina viral metaG DeepMed_s12 (SPAdes) (version 2) | ecosystem: Environmental > Aquatic > Marine > Oceanic | place... | reverse complement strand
ACATAGATTTTCAATCTATTTTTTGACTTTACTATGTAGTTATTTAGTTTATTTAGTGAGTAAAAAAATAAATTATCCTTTATGGAATAGATTAACATTAGACGCTATTGATTCTGAAGAAGTTCTCCGTTATAAATTTAAAAATTCAAAACATTATACACGTGTATTAAATAGCTTTGATGAAGATGCGTATAAATCAAACATAACCAATTTAAAAGAATTGGTAGCAAAAGCAGTTTTGATTTCTGAAGATAATTTTAATAAAGAAGAAAATCAATCAAATATACTTGATAAAAGCCTTAAAGGGAAAAGTATAGGAGGGGTTTTAATTTTTTTACTAATACTTTCTTTGTTGTTACTAGATAAGCTACATGTATTTGCGCCAGATGATAAGACATGGGACTTAGGATTTATTACAATGGGTTCATTTGAGTTTCAATCCGTTTTTATATTTCTTTGGTTTACAATGCTTAAAATAACTTCTTTTTTAGCTTTAACTATTTGGTTTTTAACGAGTAGGTATTGGTGGAAATATTTTTTATTAATCCCTATTATTATTGTTAGTTATCAAATTATTGGAACTTTTAATGTAAATGTGAGATTTATAAATGAAAATGAAATAATGCAAGCACTTCCATTGTTACTTCCTGTAATGTTATTTTTGATTTTTCTTTCCATTAAAATAAATAACTTCACTAAGGTAGAAAAGCTTAAAAATAAAATTAAAGTTAAAACTTTTAAAGTGATATCTTTTCTGGCTCACCAAGAAGATGAAGAAGGAAATAATCAAATTAAAGTTGATTTAGCTAGGCTTATGGAAAGTAAAAGTGCCTATAAAGCAGATGATTATTTGAAGGAATTAGAAGTGTTGCATAAAAAATTATTACAAAAAAAACGTTCACAATAGAAGTGAACGTTTTTTGTTTTCTAAATACAGAAAAAATAAAACTAATTTGCTTCGTTTTTAGCAGTACTTATTTCTGTTTTAATCTTGTCCATCAAGTTCTTTAATTCATCTTCTTGATGCGCTTTAATCTTTTGCTCTATTATCGCTTCAACCTCTTTATAGGTGAGTTTCTTTTCTGGCATATGTTGTTCTGCGGAACTAGAATCAGTTCCAAACATAGTACCATGACCAGTAACTACCCAGTTAATGTTTACAAACGGATACTTTTCTACGATTCTTTCTAGAATATCACTTCCTACAGAAGCATTATTCTTTTTCATACGTAAAGTGTAACCATTCGATGCGCCTATAGACATGTCAAATTGTCTAGCGCTCATTCCAAGAGATTGGATAATAGAAAAAATTCTATCAATTGCTTTTGCCATTTTGCTAATTTTGAGGGTTTGGTCAAAAATAGAAAAAAAACTCTATTAAATGCAAGTTTTTTATTTTTTTCACATAAAATTAACACTTACATGGAGTTAGTTTATTAGAATTAGTGTAGTCCTAGGTATATGTTTTTCTACAAATATGAGTATAAATGCATTATTACGATATTAAAAAGAGTATGTCAAATACTGCTATTTAGGACTCAGTACTACATAAGGGATAATAATTTCCTCTAATGAAATCCCCCCATGCTGGTAAGTGTTTTTATAATAACTTACATAATGGTTGTAGTTATTTGGGTACGCAAAGAATAAATCTTCTTTAGCAAAAATAAAGGAACTACTCATGTTAATTGTAGGTAAATGAATTTCTTTCGGATTTCTTACACCATAAACTTCTTTATCATTGTAAGATAAACTTCGTCCAGTTTTATATCTTAAATTCAAACTGGTGTCTCTATCTCCAATTACTTTAGAAGGATTTTTTACATTTATAGTTCCATGATCGGTGGTTATTATTAATTTAAATCCTAATTGCTGAGCTTGTTGGATAATATCTAATAAAGGAGAGTTTTTAAACCAGCTTTGGGTTAAAGAGCGGTATGCTTTATCGTTAGAAGCTAATTCCTTTACAACTTCCATCTCTGTTTTAGAGTGCGAAAGCATGTCTACAAAATTATAAACAACAACGGTTAAATCGTTGTTTTTTTGCGATTTAAAATTTTGAGCGAGTTGTTTTCCTAATTTTAAACTGGATATTTTATGATATTCCCATTTAATATCTAGCCCTAATCTACGAATTTGAGCTTCTAAAAAATCCGCTTCATGTAGGTTTTTGCCGCCTTCTTCAGTATCATTTTTCCATAACTTAGGATGAAGTCTTTCCATTTCAGAAGGCATAAGTCCCGAAAAAATAGCATTTCTAGCATACTGAGTTGCTGTAGGTAAAATGCTGAAATAGGGAGCTTCTGTAATTTTTTTATAATAATTGGTAACAGTACCTTCAAAAGTTTTCCATTGATCGTACCTCAAATTATCTATAACTACTAAAAGTGTAGGTTGCTTTTTGTTAATTTCTTTAGCAATTAAATCTTTAAAGAGTGTATGAGACATAACGGGAGCATCTTCCCCATTAAACCATTTTGCGTAGTTTTTTTCTATAAATTTTCCAAACTGAGTATTAGCTTCTGTCTTTTGAGATTCTAAAATCTCGGTCATTCCAGTATCTTCAATATCTTCAAGTTCAATTTCCCAGTAAATTAATTTTCGATATAAATCTGCCCATTCTTCGTAAGAATTCACCATAGTTAAGTCCATCGCTATTTTACGGAACTCTTGTTGGTAATTTGAAGTTGTTTTTTCTGAAATAAGTCTAGAGTGGTCCAGATTTTTTTTAAGACTTAAAAGAATTTGATTTGGATTAACTGGCTTAATTAAATAGTCGGCAATTTTAGCTCCAATTGCTTCTTCCATTATATTTTCTTCCTCACTTTTGGTAATCATTACTACAGGAAGTGTAGGTTTTAAGCTTTTAATTTCGCTTAAAGTTTCTAAGCCTGAGAGGCCTGGCATATTTTCATCTAAAAAAACAATATCAAAATTGTTTACTTTGACTTCCTCAACAGCCTCCGTTCCACTTTGACACGTGTTAACGGTATAATTCTTCTTTTCAAGAAAGAGAATATGTGGTTTTAAGAGTTCAATTTCATCATCTACCCAAAGTATCTTTATGTCATTCATTCTATTGATGTATATTTGTACGTAATTTTACAATTTATTCAGTTTGAACACAGCAAACAAGCTTAAAATATTCAACGATCCAATTTACGGATTTATTACCATCCCGAACGAACAGATCTTCGATTTAATTGAGCATAAGTATTTTCAACGATTACGCAGAATCTCTCAAATGGGACTTTCTTATTTGGTGTATCCTGGAGCTCATCATACCCGTTTTCATCATGCTATTGGGTGTATGCATTTAATGCATAAAGCTATTCAAGTGCTTCGTTTTAAAGGGGTTGAGATTTCTGAAGAGGAAGAAAAGGCTTTGCTAAGTGCTATTTTATTGCATGATATTGGTCATGGTCCGTTTTCACATGCAATGGAACATAGTATTGTAAATGGAGTTTCTCATGAATATATTTCGCTTCAATTTATGGAGGCTTTAAATAAAGAGTTTAACGGAACTTTAACGCTAGCTATCAAGATTTTTAAAGGAGAGTATGAGCGAAAGTTTATGAACCAGCTTATCTCTGGGCAATTAGATATGGATAGAGCTGATTATTTAAAACGAGATAGTTTTTATACTGGAGTTTCTGAAGGAAATATAAATTCCGAACGAATCATTTCAATGTTAAATGTTGTTGATGACCAGTTGGTGGTTGAAGAAAAAGGGATTTACTCTATTGAAAAATTTTTAGTAGCTCGCCGATTAATGTATTGGCAAGTGTATTTGCACAAAACAAGTTTGGCCGCAGAACAATTACTTATTAAGGTGTTGCAGCGCGTAAAAGAGTTGCATAAAAGAGGGGGGGCAATACATGCAAGTAGTGCGCTTGAGTTTTTCTTGGATAACGAAATAGGTAAAACAGATTTTAACGAGCAAATATTAGAAACTTTTTCACGTTTGGATGATATAGATATTTTATCGGCAATGAAAGAATGGCAATTTCATGAAGATTTTGTGCTTTCTAATTTGTGTAAAATATTATTAGAAAGGGATCTTCTAAAGATTAAAATTAAAAAGAAACCTATAAAAGAAGAGCGAGTACAAGCTCATTTAAATGAATTTATTAATAAATATAATGTAACGGAAAATGAGGCTAAATACTTTGTTTTTAGCGGGTTAATTGAGAATCAAGCCTATTATATTGACAAGCAAAACATTCATATTTTAATGAAGTCAGGTAAAATTGTTGATGTAGCAAAAGCTTCCGATCAATTCAATATAAAAGCCTTGTCAAAACCAGTTACAAAATATTACATGTGCTATCCTAAAAAATAAAAGCACAATTTTTTATACTTTTGCGTGGAAATGAAATTTACAGCAACTCAAATAGCAGGAATCTTAGAGGGTGAAATAGTAGGCAATCCAGAAGTGGAAGTGTCTAAACTTTCTAAAATAGAAGAAGGAACTGATGGTTCGCTAACTTTTTTAGCAAATCCAAAGTATACTCATTATATATATTCAACAGAAGCATCGATAACGATAGTGAACAAAACATTAGTTTTAGATCATGATGTAAATACAACTTTAATTAAGGTTGAAGATGCATATAAGTCGTTTTCAAAGCTTCTAGAGTATTATAACCAAGTTAAATTGAATAAAACTGGCGTTGAACAACCCATATTTATGGCAGCATCTTCTTCCTATGGAGAAGAAGTTTATATAGGAGCATTTACTTATATAGGAGAAAATGTTAAGATAGGGAATAATGTTAAGATTTATCCAAACGCTTATATTGGAGATAATACAGAGATATCGGATAATGTAGTAATTTTTGCGGGGGCAAAAGTTTATTCAGAATCTAAAATAGGAAGAAATTGTGTTATCCATAGCGGATGTGTAATTGGTGCCGATGGTTTTGGTTTTTCTCCAAATGAAGAAGGAGAGTTTCAAAAAGTACCACAAACAGGAAATGTAATCCTTGAAGATTATGTAGATGTTGGTGCAGGAACTACAATAGATAGAGCAACACTTGGATCTACAATTATTAGAAGAGGAGTTAAGTTAGACAACCAAATACAAATTGCACATAATGTTGAAATTGGAGAAAACACTGTAATTGCTGCACAAACTGGAATTGCAGGTTCTACCAAAATTGGTAAGAATTGTATGATTGGTGGGCAAGTAGGGATTGTAGGACATATTACTATTGGAAATAGAGTTAGAATCCAAGCACAATCTGGTATTGGAAGAAATGTAAAGGATGATGAAGTTTTGCAAGGCTCGCCAGCGCTTAATTATGGAGATTTTAATAAGTCGTATGTACACTTTAAGAATTTGCCAAAACTTGTAGACAAAATTAATCAACTAGAAAAAAAGTAAAAGATAAATAACAATGAGTAATCAGGTTATCAAACAGAAAACCATTGCTAAAGAGGTTTCTTTAACTGGTGTAGGATTGCATACAGGAGAAAATGTTACTATGACGTTTAAACCGGCTCCAGAGAACCATGGATATGCTTTTAAACGTGTAGATTTAGAAGGGCAACCTGTTATTGAGGCAGATGCTAATTATGTGGTAAATACGCAAAGAGGGACAAATCTTGAGAAAAGAGGAGTTAAAATTCAAACCTCAGAGCATGTTTTAGCAGCTTTAGTAGGACTGGAAATCGATAATGTTTTAATAGAGTTAAATGCTCCTGAGCCGCCTATAATGGATGGTTCTTCAAAGTATTTTATCGAAGCGCTAAAAACAGCAGGTATTGTTGAGCAAGAGGCAGAAAGAGAAGAGTTTATAGTTACAGATGTAATTTCATATACAGACGAAGAGTCTGGAAGTGAAATTACAATTATTCCTTCTGACGAATATCAAGTAACTGCAATGGTAGATTTTGGAACTAAAGTTTTAGGAACTCAAAACGCTACATTAAAGCACATTTCTGATTTTGAAAAGGAAATAGCAGATTCTAGAACGTTTAGCTTTTTACATGAAATAGAAACGCTTTTAGAACATGGCTTGATAAAAGGAGGAGATTTAAATAATGCTATTGTATATGTAGACAAAGAATTGTCTAATGAAACAATGGAAAAGCTTAGAGCAGCATTTAATAAGGATTCTATTTCTGTAAAACCAAATGGAATTTTAGATAACCTTACTTTAAATCATCCTAACGAAGCAGCGAGACATAAATTACTAGATGTAATTGGAGATCTTGCTTTAGTAGGGATGAGAATTAGAGGTAAAGTGATAGCTAATAAGCCAGGGCATTTTGTTAATACACAGTTTGCTAAAAAGCTATCTAAAATTATCAAATTAGAAAAAAGAAATAAAGTTCCTAAATACGACCTTAGTAAGCCTCCATTGATGGATGTAAATCAGATAATGAAAATGTTGCCACATAGGCCTCCTTTTTTGTTAGTAGATCGTATTTTGGAAATGTCTGATACACATGTAATTGGAATGAAAAATGTAACCATGAACGAGCCTTTCTTTGTGGGACATTTTCCTGGAGCACCTATTATGCCTGGAGTTTTACAAGTAGAAGCTTTAGCGCAAACAGGAGGGATTCTAGTTTTAAATACTGTTCCAGACCCAGAGAATTATCTAACTTTCTTTATGAAAATGGATAATGTTAAATTTAAACAGCAAGTACAGCCAGGAGACACACTTATCTTTAAAATGGAATTAATATCGCCTATTAGAAGAGGGATATGCCATATGCAAGGATATGCTTATGTAAATGGTAAAATTGCAACGGAAGGAGAGCTAATGGCTCAAATAGTAAAAGTTAAAGAATAGTAGATAATGAATCAGCCACTAGCATATGTTCATCCAGGAGCCAAAATCGCCAAAAATGTGGTGATAGAGCCTTTTACTACCATTAATAATAATGTGGTAATTGGAGAGGGAACTTGGATTGGAAGTAACGTAACAATAATGGAGGGAGCTCGAATAGGGAAAAATTGTAATATTTTTCCTGGAGCAGTAATTTCTGCAATCCCTCAGGATTTAAAATATAACGACGAAGATACAACAGCCGAAATTGGAGATAACACTACCATCCGTGAGTGTGTTACTATTAATAGAGGAACTTCCGACAGAATGAAAACCGTTATCGGTAAAAACTGTTGGATTATGGCGTATAGCCATATAGCACACGATTGTTTTGTGGGCGACCATTGTATTTTTTCAAACAATAGTACGCTTGCAGGACATATTACCGTTGGGGATTATGTGGTTTTAGCAGGTATGACAGCTGTACATCAGTTTTGTTCTATCGGAAATCATGCTTTTGTAACTGGAGGATCACTAGTAAGAAAAGACGTACCTCCATATGCAAAAGCTGCGAGAGAACCACTTTCTTATGTAGGAATTAATTCTGTAGGATTAAGAAGAAGAGGATTTTCAGCAGAAAAAATAAGAGAAATACAAGATATTTACCGAATTTTATATCAGAAAAATTATAACAATTCTCAAGCTGTAGAAATTATTGAAGCGGAGATGGAGGCAACTCCAGAACGGGATGAAATATTGCAGTTTATAAAAGATTCTCAAAGAGGAATCATGAAGGGTTATTTTAGTTCAAATTCAAATCATTAAAAAATAATATGGCAACTACATCAGATATTAGAAAAGGATTATGTATTCGATACAATCACGATATTTATAAAATCATTGAGTTTTTACACGTAAAACCAGGAAAAGGACCTGCTTTTGTGAGAACAAAACTTAGAAGTGTTACTTCTGGAAAAGTGTTAGATAATACTTTTTCTGCAGGACATAAAATTGAAGATGTTCGTGTGGAAACAAGATCTTATCAGTTTTTATATGCTGAAGGAGATACATATCATTTTATGAATACCGATGATTACAATCAAATAACCCTTCAGAAAGGGTCATTAGATACTCCAGATTTGTTAAAAGAAGGAGAAGTAGTTACTATTTTATTTAATACAGAGGATAGTATGCCGCTTTCTGTAGATATGCCTGCACACGTTGTGTTAGAAGTTACTCACACAGAGCCTGGTGTAAAAGGGAATACAGCTACAAATGCAACAAAACCAGCTACTGTAGAAACAGGAGCTACTATTAATGTGCCTTTATTTATTAATGAAGGAGATAAAATAAAGATTGATACTGAAAAAAGCGCTTATATGGAGCGTTACAAAGGGTAAACCCTTAAAACTAATTTTTAGGTCTCGCAAAAAGAGATTTTTTATTGATAATCTTTTATTTTTTCTGAAATTAAATTATAGCTTAATACAATGAAGTTTCCACAAAAACATACCCTCAAGCAAATAGCAACCATATTAAATTGTGATTATGTAGGTGATGATGATTTTCCTGTGCTTGGAATGAATGAAATCCATGTGGTGGAAGCTGGAGATATTGTATTTGTGGATCATCCTAAGTATTACGACAAAGCATTAGAATCTGCTGCAACAGTGGTTTTAATTAATAAAGAAGTGGAATGTCCGCCTCAAAAGGCATTATTAATTTCTGATGATCCTTTTAGGGATTTTAATACGTTGACAAACTTTTTTAAACCTTTTGAAAAGGCAACATCATTAATAGCCGTTTCTGCAAAGATAGGAGAAGGAACAGTAATACAGCCAGGAGCATTTGTAGGAAACAATGTTGTTATTGGTAAAAATTGTATGATTCATTCCAACGTTAGTATTTATGATAATTGTATTTTAGGAGATAATATAACCATACACGCCGGAACTGTTTTAGGTGCAGACGCTTTTTATTATAAAAATAGACCAGAAGGTTTTGATAAATTACTTTCGGGAGGGCGTGTAGTTATAGAAAATAATGTAGATTTAGGAGCGCTTTGTACTATTGATAAGGGTGTTACTGGAGATACTTTAATAAAAAAGGGAACCAAGATAGATAATCAAGTTCATGTAGGGCATGATACTGTAATTGGAGAAAAGTGTTTAATTGCTTCTCAAGTAGGAATTGCGGGCTGTGTTATTATTGAAGATGAAGTTACTATTTGGGGGCAAGTAGGAATTGCTAGTGCTATTATAATTGGAAGAAAAGCAGTTTTATTAGCGCAATCTGGTATTAGTAAGTCCTTAGAAGCAAATAAAACTTATTTTGGTTATCCGGCAGAAGAAGCGAGAAAAAAATATAAAGAGTTGGCGTCTATACGCCAAATACCATCAATAATTGAAAAATTAGGATAAGTATTATGGGGCAATCAATAAAAAAGATAACAAAAGATTTTTATGAGCTAGAGCCTATCAAAAATAGAGAGGTTCTAAGTGAATATCTTCATGATGATTGTGAGCTTTATTGGAATAGTAGTAAAGGATTTACGAAGCTAAATAAGCAAGAGCTCATTCTTTTAGCAGAAAATATGTCAGAAGCATATCAATCTATAAGAACAGAAATAAGTCATTTGTTAAAAGATGGAGACGCCGTAACAGTGCGTTATACCTATCATGTAAAAACTATTGAGAACCCAGACGAAGAACAACCCTTAGCGCATTTTATTACTATTTGGGAGTTTAATGAAGGGAAGTTGTACAAAGGATATGAGATTAGTCAACTAGCAGATGATAATCCAGTAAATCTTAATTCTTTCATCCCAATAAAAAGATAAAAAATAACAGAAGTAAACTACCTTTGGCAAGCGTGGAGGTATTAGAAATAAAAACTAAAAACATTCCGAGGTAACCATCGGAATACTATAATCTCGATTATCGAGTAAAATAATTAATTATTTTTTGAAGTAGATTTCTCAAATCGTATTCAAAAAGCTATTTTTGTAAAGCTTTAAATAAAATTCAACCCTAATGAGTGTATTAGTAAATAAAGATTCTAAAATAATAGTACAAGGATTTACAGGAAGTGAAGGAACTTTTCACGCCGAACAAATGATTGAATACGGAACCAATTTAGTTGGTGGTGTAACACCAGGAAAAGGTGGTCAAGAGCATTTAGGAAAACCTGTTTTTAACACCGTTAAAGAAGCGGTAGATCAAGTAGATGCAGATGTATCTATTATTTTTGTGCCGCCAGCTTTTGCTGCCGATGCTATTATGGAAGCTGCCGATGCAGGTATCAAAGTTATCATTACTATTACGGAAGGTATTCCTGTTGCAGATATGATTAAAGCTTCAGACTATATTAAAGATAAAGACTGTAGATTAATCGGTCCTAACTGTCCAGGGGTAATTACTCCAGGAGAAGCAAAAGTAGGTATTATGCCAGGTTTTGTATTCAGTAAAGGTAAAGTAGGTATCGTTTCTAAGTCGGGAACTTTAACTTATGAAGCGGCAGATCAGGTAGTAAAACAAGGACTTGGAATTACTACAGCAATTGGTATTGGTGGAGATCCAATTATCGGTACTACAACTAAAGAGGCTGTAGAATTGTTAATGAACGATCCAGAAACTGAGTGTATTGTAATGATTGGAGAAATTGGTGGACAATTAGAAGCGGATGCTGCACGTTGGGTAAAAGAAAATGGAAATAAAAAGCCAGTTGTTGGTTTTATCGCTGGAGAAACTGCTCCTAAAGGTAGAACAATGGGGCATGCTGGTGCAATTGTAGGTGGAGATGATGATACTGCAGAAGCTAAAAAGCGTATCATGAGCGAATGTGGGATACATGTAGTAGATTCTCCTGCTGAAATAGGTAAAAAAGTAGCCGAAGTAATTGGCTAATTAAAATAGTATCATATAAATTATAAAACCCTGCATTTTTGTAGGGTTTTTTGTTGGGAAAACATCGTATTTGCTATCTTTGATAAAAGATAATAGAAATTTAAGATCTAATATTACAGATGAAACATCCATGTCTAATCTATAGACACAACAGAAGGATTATTTGGATGTTCCGTGCGACCGTTAAAAAACAATAAAAATAAACACATGAAACTTTTAGAAGGTAAAACAGCGATTATCACTGGTGCTAGTCGTGGTATAGGGAAAGGAATAGCAGAAGAATTTGCAAAGCAAGGCGCAAATGTAGCTTTTACATATAGCGCATCCGAAGGCCCAGCTAAGGAATTAGAAGCTCAGTTAATTGCAAGTGGTGTAAAAGCGAAAGCTTATAAAAGTAATGCCGCTAGTTTTTCAGAATCTCAAGAGTTGGTAGATGAAGTTATTAAAGAGTTTGGTGCTATAGATATTCTAGTAAATAATGCAGGAATTACTAAAGACAACCTTTTAATGCGTATTTCTGAAGAAGATTTTGATAAAGTTATCGAAGTAAACCTTAAGTCAGTTTTTAATATGACTAAAGCTGTACAACGTACAATGTTAAAGCAACGTAAAGGCTCTATTATTAACATGAGCTCTGTTGTTGGGGTTAAAGGAAATGCAGGACAAACAAATTATGCGGCTTCTAAAGCTGGAATTATTGGTTTTTCTAAATCTGTTGCTTTAGAGCTTGGTTCTAGAAATATAAGAAGCAATGTGGTAGCTCCAGGGTTTATTGAGACTGAAATGACAGGTGCTTTAGATGAAAAAGTAGTTCAAGGATGGAGAGATGCCATTCCGTTAAAAAGAGGAGGAAACCCAGAAGATATTGCAAATGCTTGTGTATTTTTAGCTTCAGATATGTCAAATTATATTACGGGTCAAGTATTACAAGTGGATGGCGGAATGCTTACCTAAAAATTAGCTTATAAACTTATATTTAGAGCGTAATCTATTGTTTTAGGTTGCGCTCTAAAATTATTTTTCTTTATCTTTTGAAGAAATAAAAACCCTGTTAATGATTGGAGTAAGTCATGTTATTTACATAGTCGTAGCCGCAATTATCTCCCTCTTAATTACGCTGTTTATGTATCGTAAAAATAGAGGTCTTGGAAGGGTTTTTATAATGATGGCATTGTTGCGTTTTGTAAGTATATTTATCGTACTTCTACTTCTCTTAAATTTAAAATTCTCTACTAAAGAATATTACACTCAAAAGCCCAAACTTTTTGTTTTAACCGATAATTCTAGCTCGATACAGGCATTAGGTTATGAAAATATAGCAAAAGATTTTTTAGGTGAAATCATAAATGATGCGGAGTTAAATAATAAGTTTTCTGTTGAAAAATATACATTTAATGAAGAGTTATCTTCTAATGATAGTCTGAGTTTTTCGGGTTCTCAAACAAATATTACCAATGCTTTACAAGCTATAGAGCGTATTAATCAAACTTCAAATAATGCTATTGTAATGCTTTCTGATGGGAATCAAACTTTTGGAACCGATTATCAGTATGCTTCAAAAAGCTTGAAGAATAGCGTTTTTCCAGTTGTTTTAGGAGATTCTATAGTGTTTAACGATTTACGGATTAGTCAATTAAATGTAAATAAATACGCATATTTTAAGAATAAATTTCCTGTAGAGATATTTGTAAATTATGAAGGAGCTTCAGCAGTGAATTCAACTTTAAAAATATATAATGGGAATCAGGTGTTGTTTTCAGAAAAAATATCTTTGACTCCAGAGAATGCTTCCAAAATTGTAAATACAGAACTTTTGGCAAATAAAATAGGAGTTCAAACTTTAAAAGCGGTGATAGAACCGCTTTCAGAAGAGAAAAATAAAACCAATAATAGTAAACTTTTTGCGTTAGAAGTTATCGATCAAAAAAATAAAATTGCTATTGTTACAGATGTGTTACATCCAGATATTGGCGCATTAAAAAAAGCAATAGAGAGCAATGAGTTTAGAACTGCAGATATTCTAAATGTAGAAGAGGAGAGCAAACAAATTAGCGAGTATCAATTAGTAATATTGTACCAACCAAATTCGGCTTTTAAAGAAGTTATTGAGGAAATAAAAACTCAAAAACATAATTATTGGATTATCTCTGGAGTGGATACAGATTGGAACTTTATCAATTCGATGGAGTTAGGATTCGATCGCTCCCTAAGTGCTGGAGAGGAAGATGTGTTGCCTGCTTTTAATGAAAATTATAATACTTTTCAAACAGAAGATATTGGTTTTAACGATTTCCCTCCGCTTTTGGATAATTTAGGAGAAGTTTCTTTTTTGGAATCCTATCAAACGCTGTTGTTTAAGAAAATTGGAAATATTGATACCGCTGAGCCGCAATTAGTGACTATTGAAAATAACGAACAGAAGTCGGCTATTTTATTAGGAGAGGGAATATGGAAGTGGCGTGCTGCTAGTTTTTTGAAAAATGAAAATACAGAAGCTTTTGATGCTTATTTTGGAAAGCTCATCCAATATGTTTCTTCCACTAAGAAAAGAGATAGACTTACTATTGAAAATGAATCGTTTTATTACGGAAATGAATCGATAAAAATCACAGCTTCATATTTTGATAAGAATTTTATCTTTGATGCAAATGCTTCTATGGAGGTTGTTATAAAAGATAAAAATAGTAATACTTCAACTACCTTTCCAATGCTTTTTAAAGGAAATACTTATGAAGTAGATTTAAGTTCTCTAAAAGCATCAGAATACGATTTTACAGTAAAAGTACCTTCAGAAAAAATAGCTAAATCTGGGAGCTTTACCATTTTAGCGTTTGATGTAGAGAAACAATTTGTAAATCCAGATACAGAAAGGCTTAAAATATTGGCGGATAATACAGGAGGAGATATGTATTTTTCTGCTGATTTTTCAGCGTTAAAAGCACAGTTATTGTCGGATGCTAGCTATCAATCCATTCAAAAAAGTAAAGAAAATATTGTATCTTTAATAGGCTGGAAATGGTTGCTTTTTGTGCTAATTGGAACCCTTTCTATTGAATGGTTTTTAAGAAAATATAATGGTTTAATCTAAAAACTTGAAAAAATGGGCTTATTAGAAAATCAAGTTGCTTTAGTTACAGGAGGAAGCTCTGGAATAGGGAAGTCTATTGCTTATTATTTGGCTAAAGAAGGAGCTAATGTAGCTGTTAATTATTATTCTGATAAGGAAGGCGCAGAAGACGTTGTTAAAAGTATAGAAGCTCTAGGTAAAAAAGCGTTTGCAGTTCAAGCAGATGTTGGAGATGAAGCAGATGTAGCTCGGATGTTTGATGCTGTTTTTAATGAATACGGAAATTTAGATATATTAATAAGTAATGCAGGGATTCAAAAAGATGCGCCTTTCCATGAAATGACGTTAAAAGATTGGAATGCTGTAATCCGTACAAATCTTACAGGGGCTTTTTTGTGTGCTAAAGAAGCAGTAAACTACTTTTTAAAACGAGGGGTGGTGGAAGGAATTAGCAAATCTGCTGGAAAAATAATTTTTATGAGTTCTGTGCATCAAGAAATTCCTTGGGCAGGACATATTAATTATTCTGCTTCTAAAGGAGGGTTAACAGAATTGATGCGCTCCCTATCTCAAGAAACTGCAAATAAACTTATTAGAGTGAATAGTATTGCGCCTGGAGCTATTAAAACTCCAATAAATGAAGATGTTTGGAAAGATGATGAAAAACATAAGCATTTATTAAAATTAATTCCTTATAATAGGCTAGGAGAGCCAGAAGATATAGCGGAAGCAGCTATTTGGTTAGCTTCTGATAAATCGGAATATGTAAACGGAACCACTTTATTTGTAGATGGAGGAATGACACTCTATCCTGGGTTTGTAGATAACGGCTAATAATTAATTTTTAAAATGATAAAAACTAACAAATGAACAAATTACCTAAAATTGGAATACCTATTGTTATAATTGCTATTGCAGTTATTATTATACTTTTTAAATCTGCTGTAGATATTGACTCTGGAGAGGCTGGAGTTTTATTCAGACCCTTTGATGGAGGGGTGGTTACAGATGAACCGCCTTTAAGAGAGGGATTTAATATTATAGCGCCTTGGAATAGAGTTACTATTTATGAAGTGCGTCAGCAAGAAGTTTCAGAAAAAATGCAAGTACTTTCTTCAAATGGATTGGAGATTAAATTGGATGCCTCTATTTGGTTTCAACCTCAATATGATAAATTAGGTTCTTTACATCAAGAAAAAGGAGTTGATTATGTTTCTCGAGTTTTACAACCTGCAATAAGGTCTGCAGCAAGAAGTGTGGTTGGGAGATATACTCCAGAACAATTATACTCCAGTAAAAGAGATGCTATTCAAGAAGAAATTTTTGTTGAAACAAAAGAAATACTAAAAAATCAATATGTGCAATTAAATGAAGTATTAGTACGAGATGTTACATTGCCAGCAACAATAAAAGATGCAATTGAGCGTAAATTACGCCAAGAGCAAGAATCTTTGGAATACGAATTTAGAATTGAAAAGGCAGAAAAAGAAGCTAAAAAACAAATAATTGAAGCACAAGGTAAGGCAGATGCAAACCAGATATTGAGTGCGTCTTTAACAGATAAAATTCTTCAAGACAAAGGAATTGAAGCAACAAATAGACTTTCAGAATCTCCAAACTCAAAAGTTATTATAATAGGTGGAGGAGACAAAGGATTGCCTATTATTCTAGGGAATCAATAATGCAGAAATATAAAAACTGAGTTTCTATTTAGAGGCTCAGTTTTTTTTATCCCGATTTTCTTTTAACAACTGTGCTTTTCCTTTCCAATCGTCTCTTTTAATTCGCCCCGGGAAAAATTCAATAAGCTCAGTAACAATTTCAATGTCCTTATCACTAAGTTTACTTAATTGGTCGTATTTATAAATACCAATCCCATTTAATTTTTTTTCAATAAAAGGGCCAATTCCTTCAATTTTTTTAAGATCGTCTTTTGCCTCCTCAGAAGCAATTCCAATAGTGTTAAAATCGAGTTTAAGCGAAGTCGTTGTTTTTTTAACTTTCGCAACTTTTAGATCGCCTTCTAACGCCATCCCGCTTCTTCCACGTGTTTGAATGGCTTTAATTTTATTGTCTTCTTTAAAATTAATGGATTCACTTTTTAAGTTATTAACCAAGGTGCTCTTATCGAGAAGACATTTTTCGAGTTCATTTTTGTATGTATTGTTCTTTAGAGAGCGTCCTATAAATAAACCGACAAAGAAAGCAAAGGTAATGGCAATAGGAATGAAATATGGAATTTCGGTAATGTTTGAGGGGTTAATTTGTGCTATCATTACAAAGAGAATAGAATCATATAAAATTATTGAGTAGGTATGTATTTAGTTGCCACTAATTTATAAAAATAGGGATAAAGTATTTAATTTTTTCCTGAAATAATATAGGATTACTTTAATCGCGCCAAAAAAAATGCCTCTCATTAGAATTATGAGAGGCATTTAAATATTTTAATCAGAAGTAGAAAACGCTATTAGTTAGGGTTTTTCAATTCTTCTCGAACATCAAGATAGAAAGCATTAAAATCTGGGTGTAAAAACACATAAGTTACATTTCCACCGCCTGCTTTTGTAGTAACTTCAAGTCTAGTAGGAGTAACTTCAAACTCTTCTTGTAATAGTTTAGCTACAGAAGAAGCTCTCAAAGCGTTAATTCCCCAATCTCCACCAGCACTTTGGATGGAAACGTTTAGTGCAGGGTATTTGTTAACTGTAGCAGAGATTCTATTTAAAAAGTCTTTTGAAGAAGCTTCTACAGCAGAATTACCTTCTTTAGCTCCAAATAGAAAAGTATTCTCCATTTTTACAATAATGGCTCCTTTTTCAACACCAATTTGAGCGCTTTCTCCTAAAGTTTTTTTTAGGTCGGTAAGTACTAATAAAGCAATAGAATCGTTCGCACTAAAAGAATCTCTGATGCCTTTAATTTGTTTTTCTTTTTTTCTTAAAGCTTCTAAAGTTCTACTAATACTGTTAGATTGTTGAGTGGATGTAGATAAGAAGTTATTCATGTTATCTAAAAGTCCTTGGTTGGTTTCTTCAAGTTGAGTTACTTGAAACTCAAGACTCTTAATCTTATTTTGTGCAACAGTTAAATCGGCTTCGGTTTGTCTTAAAACTTTTAGCTTTTCATTTAACGTAGCAACTTCTTCTTTTAAATCTTTCTTACTTTGAGCAGAAAGGGGGCTGGTAATAGTTAGTATTAATAAAACCAAAATAGTAGTAAAAGTTCTCATTATATAAGTATCATTATTATTTTAAAATGCAGCACAAGATATTATTTTTTAGTAATATGACATAAAGAAGCGTGGAAACCTTTATAATTTTATTTTTTTGATAGAGGAATTATCAATTTTGAATACAGAAATAAGAAAAATATAACTTTTTACGTTAAAATAGATAGATTTTATAATTTTCTGATAAAAAACAAAATATAATTTGCATATATTTTTTAGAATGATTTAAATTTGTAGGATATAAAAGAGACAATGACATTATATACATCACATCATCATCATTTTCATACTTGCGCTCAAGCGAGGTGAGATTGTTATGTGTGATTTTAACATAATAAAAACCCGTTTGAGTAATCAAACGGGTTTTTTTATTGAAAAATTTTAAAAAGAATCATACCAAAATTTAAAGTATATTATTAGAACTAATGGAAGAAAGAAAAATAAAAATTGCAATTCAGAAATCAGGAAGATTGAACGAAGATTCTCTAAAGATTCTAAAAGATTGTGGTATTTCTATAGAAAATGGAATAGACCAATTAAAGGCATCGGCAAGAAACTTTCCTCTGGAAGTAATGTATTTACGAAATGGAGATATTCCTCAGTATTTAAGAGATGGAGTAGTAGATTTAGCAATTGTTGGAGAGAATTTATTAATAGAGAAGGGGAAAGATTTACAGATAGTAGAGAAATTAGGTTTTTCTAAGTGTAAAGTGTCCTTGGCAGTTCCTAAAAACACTGACTTTAAATCGGTTAAAGATTTAGAAGGAAAGCGTATAGCAACTTCATATCCAAATACGGTAAACGAATTCTTACAACGAGAAAGAATAAATGCCGAGCTTCATATTATCAATGGTTCTGTAGAGATTGCTCCAAACATTGGATTAGCAGATGCTATTGTAGATATTGTTTCGAGTGGGAGCACTTTGTTTAAAAACAATTTAAAAGAAGTAATATCTATATTAAACAGTGAAGCAGTTTTGGTTGCGCCTCCGCAAATTGAAGATGAAATTAGACCCATTGTTGAAAGATTAAAATTCAGAATACAATCGGTTTTAAAGGCTAGGGATTCTAAGTATGTGCTTTTAAATGCGCCAAATGAGAAGATTGATAAAATTATAGAACTGCTGCCTGGAATGCGTAGTCCTACAGTTTTACCTTTAGCGGAAGAGGGATGGAGTTCAATCCATACCGTAATAAATAAAGACCGTTTTTGGGAGATTATAGATGAGCTAAAAGTTGTTGGTGCTGAAGGAATTTTAGTATGTCCAATTGAAAAAATGGTAATGTAGTTGTTGGAAAACCAACAACCAAAATATTAGTTGGCGAGTTCCATCTGACCAATTAAAAAAATAAACATTAATGTTCGAGTAAAAATGCAAGATTGCTTTGGTGTAAGAAAAAAGAGTAAATCATAACTATTAAAAAATATACTTTTTAATAACAAGGAGTTATTTTGAAAATCTATTTTAAACCTTGATATAACTGGAGTTTAATAAAATCAGGTTACTTTTTATTGGGCAATAATGAAAAATAAAAAAATAGCAACAGATGAATAAAATATACAATCCGAAACAAGAAGATTGGGCGGAGATATTAAAGCGTCCAACGCAAACAATAGACGATATTGAAGCTACAGTAAGTGAAGTTTTTAAGGAGGTAAGGCAAAAAGGCGATGAAGCGATTAAGAAATACACGAGTCTTTTTGATGGAGTAGCATTAGATACAAATATAGTTTCCGAAGTAGAATTTAAAGAAGCTAGCAAATCTATATCAGAAGACTTAAAGGCAGCTATTGCCCTAGCAAAAGAGAATATTACTAATTTTCATGCAGCACAAAAAACAGACAAGGTAAAGATTGAGACAACCAATGGAGTTTTGTGTTGGCAAGAAAAAAGACCTATTGAAAAAGTAGGTTTGTATATTCCAGGAGGAACAGCTCCCTTGTTTTCTACAATTCTAATGTTGGCTGTGCCTGCGCAAATTGCAGGCTGTAAAGAAGTAGTTTTATGTACTCCACCCAACAAAGAAGGAAAGGTAAATCCTGCAATATTATATACCGCCAAACTATGTGGGGTTAATAAGGTAATCAAGGTTGGAGGGATTCAGGCTATTGCGGGGATGACTTTTGGGACCGAGACTATGTCTAAAGTTTATAAAATTTTTGGTCCAGGGAATCAGTTTGTAACGGTAGCAAAACAATTGGCAACACGGTATAATGTGGCAATCGATATGCCTGCTGGACCGTCGGAATTATTGGTTGTTGCAGATGAAACAGCGAATGCAAGATATGTAGCCTCCGATTTACTTTCGCAAGCCGAACACGGTACTGATAGTCAGGTTATTTTAGTTTCTACCTCAAAAGATTTAATAGATGCGGTTTCCGAAGAAATAGAAACGCAAATAAAAGAATTGCCAAGAGTTGAAATTGCAAACAAAGCTATAGAGAATTCTCGTTTTATTTTAGTTGAAAATGATAAAGAAGCGCTAAAACTTATTAATGAGTATGGTCCGGAACATTTTATAGTTGTAACAAGTAACGAAGATTTTTATGTAAATGGTGTTACCAATGCGGGTTCGGTTTTTATAGGAGATTACACGCCTGAGAGTGCTGGAGATTATGCTTCAGGAACCAATCATACGTTGCCAACTAATGGATATGCAAAACAGTATAGCGGCGTTAATTTGGATAGTTTTATGAAGAGTATGACTTTTCAGAAAATAACTAAAGAGGGAATAAAAAACATAGGATCAGCTATTGAATTAATGGCGGAGGCAGAAGGTTTACAAGCACATAAAAATGCTGTAACATTACGTCTTAAAGATTTGCAGTAGCAAAAGACAAGTCAAGAGAGGTAGGTTATAAACAAATAATTATAAATGACATTCAATATAAATAACTTAGTTCGAGAGAACGTTAAGAAACTAAAACCTTATTCGTCCGCGAGGGATGAATTTAAGGACTTTGATAAGGATATGGTGTTTTTAGATGCGAATGAAAACCCGTATAATAATGGGGTGAATCGGTATCCAGACCCACAGCAACGCTCTCTAAAGGGAGAATTGGCTTTACAGAGACAAATAAAAGCTTCTCAAATACTTTTAGGTAACGGAAGTGATGAAGTGCTCGATCTTATCTATAGAGCCTTTTGCGAGCCCAAAATTGATAATGTCATTACACTTCCTCCAACTTATGGGATGTATAAAGTACTGGCTGAAACTAACGATGTGGAGAATAGAGAAGTTCTACTCACAGAAGATTACGAGCCAGATGTAACAGAGATTTTGAGAGTGGCAGATGCTAATTCTAAGTTGTTATTTATTTGTTCACCTAATAATCCTACAGGGAATGCTTTTAAAGCAGATAAAATTGAAATTTTGTTGAAAAGCTTTCCTGGAATTGTTGTTATAGATGAGGCGTATATAGATTTTTCTGAGTCGCAAACTTGGGTGTCAAAACTTTCAGAGTATCCTAATTTAATAGTTGCGCAAACTTTGTCTAAAGCTTATGGAATGGCTGGAATTAGATTGGGGATTTGTTATGCTTCAGAAGAAATTATTTCAGTAATAAATAAAATTAAACCTCCTTATAATGTAAATGAGTTAACTCAAAAAAAAGCTTTAGATAGAGTTTTAGACAAAGAGTCTGTTAAAAATGAAATAAGCTCTATTTTAATTGAAAGAAGTGCTTTATATGAAGTTTTACTTGAAGTTAATTTTGTGCAAAAAATATATCCGTCGGATGCTAATTTTGTGTTGGTAAAAGTTGATAATGCTAATTTACGTTATCAACAATTGCTAGATAAAGGTATTGTAATTCGTAATCGTTCTACGCAGCCTTTATGTGAAAACACTCTCCGATTTACAATAGGAACTCCTTCAGAAAACAAAAAATTAATAAAAGTTTTAAAAGAATTATAATGGCTAAAAAAGTACTTTTTATAGATCGTGATGGAACGCTTATAAAAGAACCTGCTGATGAGCAAATAGATGCCTTTGATAAATTGGATTTCTATCCCGAAGCATTTACATACATGAAAAAAATAGCAAACGAGTTTGATTATGAGCTGGTAATGATAACAAATCAAGACGGACTAGGGACTGAAGTGTATCCTGAAAACACGTTTTGGCCAGTGCATAACTTTATAATGCGTGCTTTTGAAAATGAAGGAGTGACTTTTGATGAAGTCTTTATTGATAAAACCTTTGCAAAAGATAATGCTCCTACAAGAAAACCCAATACAGGACTCCTTACTAAGTATTTCTCAGAAGCATATAATTTAAAGGATTCTTATGTAATAGGCGACCGTCTTACCGATGTGGAACTTGCTAAAAACCTAGGGTCTAAAGCTATTTTTATTAATGATGAAAGCTATTTGGGAGCTGATGAAATTTCGGTTAAAAGAACTGATTTAGATTCTTTTATAGCGTTGGAAACAGCAAGTTGGAAAGCTATTTATGAGTTTTTAAAACTAGATAATCGTACTGCTCAGATTGAAAGAAAAACTAACGAGACAGACATTTTTATCAATTTGAATCTTGATGGAACAGGAAAGAGCGATATTAATACAGGCTTGTCTTTCTTTGACCATATGTTGGATCAAATAGCACGTCATGGGCAAATGGATCTTGTAGTTAAAGTTAATGGGGACTTAGAGGTAGATGAGCATCATACTATTGAAGATACTGCTATTGCATTAGGTGAAGTTTTTAGTAAAGCTTTAGGAAATAAGTTGGGAATTGAACGTTACGGATTTTGTCTTCCAATGGACGATTGTTTAGCGCAAGTTGCTATTGATTTTGGAGGGAGAAATTGGTTGGTTTGGGAAGCCGATTTTAAAAGAGAGATGATAGGGCAGATGCCAACAGAAATGTTTTATCACTTTTTTAAATCGTTTACAGATGGAGCAAAAGCCAATTTAAATATCAAAGCAGAAGGCCAAAATGAGCATCATAAAATAGAGGCTATTTTTAAGGCTTTTGCTAAAGCAATTAAGGTGGCTGTTAAAAGAGACTCAGAAAAAATGATTTTACCATCTACTAAAGGAATGCTTTAGATTAAAAGTGTATGTAGCTGGTGATTAATTAATTAAATATCAACGTAGAAAATATACACATAGCTTATTTTTTACTTTTTTAATAGAATTTTTAAAATATAATAGTGGAAATAGCAATCATAGATTACGGAGCTGGAAACATTCAAAGTATAAAATTTGCTTTTCAGAGAATAGGAATTAATCCAGTATTAACTCATAACTCTGAAACAATATTGAAAGCAGATAAAGTTATTTTTCCAGGAGTTGGAGAAGCAAGCAGTGCTATGAAAAAATTAAAAGCAACTGGATTAGATGTTTTAATTCCGACTCTTAACCAACCCGTTTTAGGAATTTGTTTAGGGATGCAATTAATGTGTAAATTTTCTGAAGAAGGAAATACCAATGGACTAGGTATTTTTGATGCTGAAGTAAAGAAATTTAGCAACAAAGTAAAAGTTCCTCAAATTGGATGGAACCAAATATCAGCATTAAAAACAGATTTATTTGATGGGATATCTGAAAATGAATACATGTATTTAGTTCATAGTTTTTATGCACCCATTTGTTCGGAAACTATAGCCATTTCTAATTATGAACTGGATTATTCGTCAGCTTTGCAAAAAGAAAATTTTTATGGAACTCAATTTCATCCAGAAAAAAGTAGTAGTGCAGGACAGCGGGTGTTGGAGAATTTTTTGAAGTTGTAGATGAGATTAAAAGTACAAAGTATTTAGTACAAAGAATAAAGATAAGAGAGTATAGAACAAAGAATTTAGAGCAATGAGAATAATACCTGCAATAGATATAATAGATGGGAAATGTGTACGACTTTCTAAAGGCGATTACAATACCAAGAAAATATATAACGAGCATCCTTTGGAGGTTGCTAAAGAGTTTGAGGCTCACGGAATAGAGCACTTGCATTTGGTGGATCTTGATGGCGCTAAAAGCAAGCATATAGTAAATTATAAGGTTTTGGAAGCTATTGCTTCTAAAACAAGCTTAAAAGTAGATTTTGGAGGCGGATTAAAATCGGATGAGGATTTGAAAATAGCTTTTGAAAGTGGCGCTAATCAAATTACTGGGGGAAGTATTGCGGTTAAAGAGCCTGAAATTTTTGAAAATTGGATTAACACATATGGCAATGATAAAATTATTTTAGGAGCCGATGCCGACAAAGAGAAAGTAGCCATTTCTGGCTGGCAAGAAGAATCTGAGGAAAAATTAGTGCCTTTTATCGCTAAATACTTACAAAAAGGAATAGAATATGTAATTTGTACCGATATAAGTAAAGACGGGATGCTAGAAGGACCTTCGTTTGATTTATATAAGCGAATTATAGAAAATTCAGAAAAAATAAAACTGATTGCATCTGGAGGAATTTCAACCTTTGATGAGTTGCCAAAATTAGCGGAGATTGGTTGTGAAGGAACTATTATTGGAAAAGCTATTTACGAAGGAAGAATTAGTTTAAAACAATTAGAAAACTATATACTTAACAAGTAATTTTTAAACGCTGTCTTTTTCTCTGAAATCCTATCGGGAGGAATTGGAAAGTTAGTAGTAGTTCAGTATCGTTCAATATAACAGAACGTTTTATAAGTATCAAAATATAAATAGTATGGAAGTAAAAGACAGTAATGGAAATGTGTTAAACGACGGAGACTCGGTTCATTTAACAAAGGATTTAAAAGTTAAAGGGATGTCTAAAACCCTAAAACGAGGAAATGTTATTAAAAATATTAGGTTAACAGGCTCTCCAGATGAAGTAGAATGTAGAGTAGGAAAAAGTACTATTGTTCTAAAAACTCAATTTTTAAAGAAATCGTAAATGCTTACAAAACGGATAATCCCTTGTTTGGATATTAAGAACGGACGCACTGTAAAAGGTGTGAACTTTGTTGATTTAAGAGATGCTGGTGATCCTGTTGAACTGGCAAAATTATATGCAGAGAATGGAGCAGATGAGTTGGTGTTTCTAGATATTTCTGCTACAGAAGAGCGTAGAAAAACCTTAATAGATTTAGTGCTTCGTGTGGCAGAAAATGTAAATATTCCCTTTACTGTTGGAGGCGGAATTTCTTCGGTGGAAGATGTGGATGTATTATTGAAATCGGGTGCCGATAAGGTTTCTGTTAATTCTTCCGCAGTTAAAAATCCGCAGTTAATTAACGATTTGTCAGCTAAATTTGGAAGTCAGTGTGTAGTGGTTGCTATTGATGCTAAACAGATTAATGGTCAATGGAAAGTGCATTTGGTAGGAGGGAAAGTTCCTACCGATCTTAATCTGTTTGAATGGGCTAAAGAAGTGGAACAACGTGGAGCAGGAGAAATACTATTTACTTCTATGGATAATGATGGAACAAAAGATGGTTTTGCAAATGAAGCGTTGGCAAAACTTTCTACGGAATTAAATATTCCAATTATTGCTTCTGGAGGAGCAGGGAAAATAGCACATTTTACAGATACTTTTATTAAGGGAAAAGCAGATGCAGCACTGGCAGCTAGTGTTTTTCATTTTAAAGAAATAGAAATTAACGATTTAAAAGAAGTTTTAAGAACGAATAATATTCCAGTTCGATTATAAATTGAAACTCTTTTTGCGAATATCAAAAAATAAGAATTTAAGGATAGAAAATGGAAATTGATTTTAATAAAAATAACGATACATTGGTTCCTGCAGTAATTCAAGATGCCAATACAAAGCAAGTATTAATGCTTGGGTACATGAATGAGGAGGCTTATAAAAAAACTGTAGCGACACAAAAAGTTACCTTTTATAGTAGAACTAAACAGCGTTTGTGGACCAAAGGTGAAGAAAGTGGGAATTTTTTAATGCTAAAAGACATAAAGGTTGATTGTGATAACGATACTCTTTTAATTCAAGTAAATCCTGTTGGGCCTGTTTGCCATAAAGGGACCGATACCTGTTGGGCGGAAAAAAATGAAACCAGTTTTGGTTTTTTAAGCGAATTGGAAAAAATAATTTCTGATAGAAAAGAAAACCAAAATAATGAAAAGAGTTATGTAGCTTCTCTCTTTAGAAGTGGAATAAATAAGATTGCTCAAAAAGTAGGAGAGGAAGCTGTGGAGACAGTTATTGAAGCTAAAGATGATAATGAAGAATTGTTTTTAAATGAAAGTGCCGATTTACTTTTTCATTATTTAATTCTACTTCAAGCTAAGGGTTACACATTAAAAGACATTGCAAGAGTGCTTGAAGAGAGACATTAAGTTTTTCATATCTTTATAAAAAGCATTATTAGAATATGACTAAAAGAAAGCTAAATCTAAAAGATAAAATTCGACGTCCTTTTAAATCTATTCAAAAAGTTGGTAAAGCTCCTGGTACTGTTACCTATATGGGGCTTCGTAAAGATGGTACTTACAAAGTCTCTGTAACAGATTATGCGGACGATTTTTACCAAGCCGAAACACTTGCAAAAGTTGAAGACGCTTTTAAGTTTAGAGATACCGATACAGTTTCTTGGATAAATGTACAGGGTTTAAGCAACGAGGCAGAGATTGAGAAACTAGGAAAATACTACAATATTAATCCGCTTGTTTTAGAAGATTTAGTAAATACCAATCAGCGTCCAAAAGTAGATGAGTACGACGATTATGTGTTTTGTGTTTTAAAGATGCTTTATTTAGATGATAATTATAAGCTTATAACCGAACATGTAGCTTTGATTCTTACAGAGCATGCGGTATTGCTGTTTCAAGAAGTGGAGGATGATGTTTTTAAAGGCGTTAGAGAGCGTTTAGCTAATAAATTTGGTCGTATTCGAACTAGAGGAGCCGATTATCTTTTTTTTGCTTTAATTGATGCTATTATAGATCAATATTTTGTTATTCTAGAAGAATTAACAAATCAAACGGAGCTATTAGAAGAGCGTGTTTATAATAATCCGGAACAAGAAATAGCCTCTAATATTCAGGCTTTGCGTAAAGAAGTGCTAGCAATTAGAAGAAATGTATTTCCTGTAAGAGAGATCTCAAATAGGTTAGTAAAAACCGATCATCGTTTATTTCATCCAGAGACAAAACTTTTTTTAAGTGATGTAAACGACCATAGCATTCAAATACATGAAACCATTGAAATGCTTCGAGAAATGAGTATGAGTTTGATGGAAATGTATATGAGTAATGTGAGTAATAAAATGAATGAAGTAATGAAAGTACTTACAATTATGGCGAGTATTTTTATACCGTTAACCTTTATTGCAGGAATTTATGGGATGAATTTTGATTATATGCCCGAATTGCATAATAAATACTCGTATTTTATTGTATTGGGAATTATGTTTTTAATTCTAGTATTAATGCTGGTGTATTTTAAAAGGAAGAAGTGGTTGTGAATTAAAACTACTTTATAATAAAATTAGACATCATAACTAAAGCGGCTAGTACCAACCCCATTCCTATAAGCTTTTCTAGGGTTTTATTTTTCATTTTTAAATTTAATCGCTGACCTCCTAAAGCACCAGCTGCAAAACCGAGCATAATTGGCCATGCTTTATCAAATTGGATATGACCGAGTATAAAATGACTAAATGTTCCTGTAGTACTAGTAATAACAATCATAAATAGGGCAGTAGCGGTAGCAATTTTGGCAGGCATTTTAAATACTTTTAGCATAATAGGTGTTTTTAAAAATCCGCCTCCTATTCCAAAAAGCCCTGCTAGTGTACCTGCTAAAAGCCCAAAAAATAAAACCATCCAAACACTAAAACGGTAGGCAACGTGGTTTTTTGTGTTTTTAATAATGTATCGAGGTTTGTATTTATTTAAATGATAGAAAAAACCTCCGTTTCCTTTTTTGTCTTTTTTCCCTTTTTTTAAGAAGAAAGAGATTCCAAGAAAAAGAACTAAAATTGCAAATAATATTTCTAAATGTTCTGCTGAAATATAGGAGAGTAGTAAGGTTCCTAATACGACTCCAAAAATAGTTGGGATTTCCAAAAGGATTCCCATTTTAAAATCCACAAAACCTTCCTTTCGGTTTAAATAAGTAGAAATTAAGGAAGAGGGAATTAGAGAAATCATTACCGAACCCACTGCCGTTGTTAGTGGGAAATGAAAAACAGTAATTAAAATAGGAACCATAAATATTCCACCACCAAAACCAACTACAGATCCAAACATACTAATGGTAAAACTGATTAAAATAAGGATAATGGTTATAATGATTACTGTTTCCATAGTTGTAAATTGTTGTATTACTACAAATTTAGAACATTTCTTTTGTAAGAAAATCTATTAGCTTAATAGGGAGTGTTAGTAGCAAGTACAAAATCACTTCAAATGTCTTTTCAGAATAGTTATTTTGTAACTTAATTATTTTAAATAGTGTTTGGCTTTATGGTTTTTTTAGTAGGGTTTAGGAATCTAATTTATAAATTATTGTTGTGCTATAAAAGTTAACGGAATTTATTGAACCAAAGAATTACATGCTTTAAATGAGGATTTTAGTAATATGGTTTCTTTAAACAGCTTATTTTTTATGGTAGCTAAGATTTAGTCTTTTCTCATATAACGAAGCGGTCTTGTATTTTCACTCGGACATATATGTTTATAAATATGAATTTTTTAACAATCATTCTTATTTATAAACTTATTTTTGCGATAGTGATGTTAAAGGGCTATAAAATAAAATTTGAGGCACATTATTTTGTGCTTATACTGCTAAGTATTTTACTTTTAAGCTCTCCATGTTCTGCTAGAAACTCCATGCAGGATTTTGCAGGTTTGGAAAAAACTTCTACGCTTAATAAAAGCAAAACAGCACAAACCTTTAATAGATGCGTAGCAATAAGTAAGCATTATAAAGAAGGAAGATCTAAGGTTAAAAGAGTACAAATAGCACTTACTAAACTTTATTTCTTCAAATTTTCTATAATTACTTTTTCAGCAAGAAATCAAAATGGGAAATTTGATTCTTCAATACTGTATTGTTACAATCATTTAGGGGTTCCTATGTATATTTTGTATGAGAATATGCAAACTTACCTTATGTAAATACCAGCATTTTGAAGAGGATTTTATTCCTCAGGAAGACTTTCTAATTATTCTATTAAGTTAATTAGAGATGAATATTGGTCTTCCTATGCAATTGTTTTTATAAGGAAAGCAAAATATTCTAACACAAAATTTAAATTGATGAATAAAATTAATAAGCAGTCATTTTCTATGGCTGGACTTTTTACACTCTCGCTGCGCTTGGTGGTAGGGTGGACATATTTTTCTGCCTTTTGGAGGCGATTAATACTAAAGGATAAATTAGATCCAGAACTTCCGGGATATATAGGGGAGAAGTTTAATCATTTTCTTCCTAATGCCTTAGGTATAAAGCCGATTATTCAGTTTTTAGTTGAAACCCCAGATCATTTATGGTTCGCAATGATGAGCTTTACTATTATTGAAGGAATAGTAGGGCTGTTTATAATGTTTGGGTTATTTACGCGCGCTATGAGTGTAGGAGTTTTTGGCTTGGCAATGGGGATTTTACTTGGTTCTGGATGGATTGGTACAACATGCTTAGACGAGTGGCAAATTGGCGTTTTAGGAATTGCAACTGGCTTTACTCTGTTTTTGAGTGGTAGCGGATATTTTTCGTTCGACCAATATCTTATGAAAAAAGAATTCCGAATTACTAAATGGAGGTATTGGAATTGGATTGGATCGGGCAGGTTACCCATTAACCTTGCTGTTTATAAGCGGATTGGCTTAGTGGGAGCTTTTATTATACTTTTTATAACGCTTTATACTAATCAATACTTTCATGGAGGACTCTGGGGAACATTACATAATAAATCTGTGAAACCTAAAGTAGAGATTTATGAGGCATCTATTAAAGAATCTAGTTTAGTATTTGATGTTTATAGAGTGGAAGGTGTTGATGTTTACGGCTCATTTTTAATTAGTGTTTCTTTAAAAGATAGTAATGAGAATGACATTTACCGTATAAATGGCGAAGCATTAGCAGCTTTAAAAAAGGATCAAATTAAAAATTACTATATCGCTAAGGTAAAACCAGGAAAGCATAGCTTAATAATACCATTAGGGGCTAAGGCTACTATAAATTTGAATGATAATAAATTTAATCAACTCTCAAAAGGAAAGTATACATTAACTCTTACTGATGTTAGTGGGATTTTTTGGGAAAAAGAAATAATAATTAAATAAAATGATAAGAAAAGTAATAATTTTAAGATTGATAATAATACTAACTTTTATAGGAAGTATGGCAAATGCACAAGAAGTAGAGAAAGATGTATTGCATAACTATTTTGTTTTAACCAGAAAGATAGAGCAACTAAAACCAATAGCTTTAGCTGCTAAAAAACTTAAATTAGAAGATGGGAATAGTTATGGGGAATTTCATGTGGTTATCTGCGGAAAGGCAGTAGAGCAATTGGTGGATAAAAAACTTATAAATCCATATCTAGATTTACTATTAAAAAATGAAATTAAAGTTTTTGCCTGTGGATTCTCTTTACAGAAGTTTAATGTAAAAGAGGAAGAATTGCCTATTGGTATTAATGTGAAAGAAAATGGAATTTTATACGCGTTTCAAGTTCAGAAAAAAGGATTTTTGAGTGTAAGTTTATAATTATTAAAGAGGCTGTTACTAAACAGTCTCTTTTTTAAAGGTATTTAGCGGTAACACCAAAACTACTTTAAATGTCCTTCCAAAGTAGCCCATTCTGTCCATGAGCCATCATAAATAGATTTTTTGCAGTTTATGATACCTTCAGAAGCTAATAAAACTATGCATGCAGTAATTCCAGAACCACAGGAAAAAACTAATTCTGAAGGGTTTATTGCTGAAATATGTTTAAAAACAACCTCTAATTCAGCTTCAGACTTAAAGCATCCATTTTTTAATATTTCAGAATAAGGAATATTGATAGAATTTGGAATAGCCCCACTTTTTAATTCCTTCCGCGGATCGTCTTCAGTATTATTGAATCTTCCTTTAGACCTTGCATCAATAGTAATAATTTTTTCAGAAGAAATATGCTTTTTAATAAATAGATAACTCCTCAGCGCATCTGTTTTTAGAAAATCTGCTTTAAAATTACTTGTTGCTACATCGGTTTTATAGTTATTAATTACTTCAAATCCGTCAGCTATCCATTTAGTGAGTCCTCCATTAAGTACATATACATTGTCAAATCCTATAGTTTTAAGCATCCACCAAACTCTAGGACTCGTATAAATACCATCTATATCATAAACAATAATGTCACTATTTTTATGAATTCCGAGTTTTCTACATCCTTTTTCAAACTTTTCTATGGAAGGAAATGTATTCGGAAACCTTGCTTCTGGATTGCTAAAATCATTTTTTAAATCAAAATACTGAGCATTTTTGATACACTTTCCTTCTAACTCCATTGGAACTTTAGAAGGAAATGTAGCATCTAGAATAATAAGATTAGGATTATCTATTCTTTTAGCAAGCCAAGTTGTGGAAACAATATTTTTACTCACAAGCTAAGAGATTAATCAAATAAATCGGACGATAAATAACGATCCCCACGGTCGCAAATAATGGCAACAATAACCCCTTTTTCTATGGTTTCAGCAAGTTTTAATGCGGCAGCTACGGCACCTCCGCTACTCATTCCAGCAAAAATCCCTTCTTTTTTTGCAAGTTCTTTAGCCATATTTCTAGCCTCTTCCTCACTTACTTCAATAACTTGATCTACTTTTTTTGGATTAAATATTTTTGGAAGGTAAGCTTCTGGCCATTTTCTAATTCCTGGAATTTTAGCTTCGTCTGTAGGTTGTACACCTACAATTTGTATTTGATGATTTTGTTCTTTTAAATAAGAGGAAGTTCCCATAATAGTTCCTGTAGTCCCCATGGACGACACAAAATGGGTGATTTTCCCATCGGTATCACGCCAGATTTCAGGCCCTGTAGTTTTATAATGTGCTTTCCAATTATCGTCATTTCCAAACTGATTAAGCATTACGTAACCTTCATTCTTAACCTTATTTTCGGCATAATCTCTAGCGCCCTCAATACCAACTTCAGAAGAAGTTAGCGTTAATTTTGCCCCATAAGCACGCATTGTTTGGACACGTTCCTTAGTGGAGTTTTCTGGCATTACCAGTTCTAAATCTAAATGAAACAAACTAGCAATCATGGCAAGTGCAATTCCTGTATTGCCACTTGTAGCTTCAATTAGCTTTGTGTTTTCTGTGATATCGCCTCTTTCAAGAGCACTTTTTATCATATTATAAGCGGGGCGGTCTTTTACACTCCCACCAGGATTATTGCCTTCTAATTTTAAAAGTAGTTTTACGTTTGGGTTTTTTATTAATACTTTGGCTTCTACCAAAGGGGTATTTCCTATTTGATCTAATATTGAGGTACTATTCATTAGTAACAGTTTTTATTTTAATATCTGGAGTGTGAGAAACTATAGAATTGGCGGGAATTGATTTTGTTAACCATACATTTCCTCCAATAATGCTATTTTCTCCAATAACAGTATTTCCTCCTAGAATAGTTGCATTTGCATATATAGTAACGTTTTTTTCTATTGTAGGATGTCTTTTTGTGTTTTGTAGGTTTTTAGCAACATACAATGCTCCTAAAGTAACACCTTGGTAAATTCTTACATGGTCTTTAATCACAGCAGTTTCTCCAATTACAATCCCAGTAGCATGGTCTATAAAAAAAGACTTTCCTATCTCCGCACCAGGGTTAATATCTACCCCTGTAAGTCTATGTGCATATTCTGTCATGAGTCTTGGTACTAAAGGAAAACCAACAGCATAAAGTTCATGCGCTAATCTATATATTGCAATAGCATAAAAACCTGGGTAGCATAAATAAACTTCTTCTTTAGAAAGTGCTGCAGGGTCATCTTCTACAAATGCTTTAGCATCTAGATTTAGTAATTCTAATATATAAGGAAGCTTTTTAATGTAATTATCCCACAATTTTGCGCAAGGCTTTTCAACATCCCAACATGCTAAATCTACCAATTCTTCAAAGGTATCTTCTAGCTTCTTCATGTTTTCTTCCACTGGAGTTTCTGCGTCAAAAAGCGTATAAAATAAGATATCTGTAAATCTTTCGGCTGTTTCTTTTAATCTAAATTTTAAATTTGGTTGTTGTTTATGCTCTTTTATACTTTCAATAATAGATGTTCCCATATTTCGCAATTTACATTTTATATGCGTTACTCGATAATCGAGATTTTAATGCCTCGACGCTTATATCGAAATATTTATATCTTCCCTTTCAAGCCATATTTAGGCTTGCTCGAGGGAGTTTGTTTTATAATTTCAGGTATTCACTTTAAATACTCTCTAATTACTCGGTAGAGTAACTTCTCTAATTGATATTTCAAAATTAAGAATTATTACTACTTAAACACATTCTATTTGTATAACTTTATCGAAGTTTCACAAAACAGTTAAGTCGTATGTCCAATACTCACATTTCAAAATCTACCTATAATTTTTTAAATGAATTGAAAAAAAATAATAACCGAGAATGGTTTAATGAGCATAAAAAGGAGTTTAAAGCTGAAGAAAAGAAGGTGAAAGGATTTTATCAAGAATTAATGATAAAAATGAGAATGCATGATGAGATTGATGATTTAAAGATGTTTAGAATATATAGAGATGTTCGGTTTTCGGCTAATAAACAACCTTATAAAGAGCATTTATCGGGGTCTTTTAGTAGAGTGAAGCCACGCTTAAGAGGCGGGTATTATTTACATATAGAACCTGGGAATACTTTTTTAGCATGTGGATTTTGGGCTCCCGAAAAAGAAGACTTACAAAGAATTAGAAAAGAGCTTGAGTTGGACGATCAAGAGATTCGAGAAATATTAAATGAGGACAGTTTTAAAAAGCAATTTGGAAGCATAGAAGGAGAGGAGCTTAAAACTGCTCCTAGAGGTTTTGATAAAGAGCATCCAGCAATAGATTTAATACGCAAAAAGCAGTATATCGTTATTAAAAAATTTACAGATAACGATGCATTGGATGTTAACTTTATTGATAAAATAGATGAAGCTTTTAAAACAGTTCGCCCATTTTTTGATTATATGAGCGATGTTTTAACAACCGACTTAAATGGGGTTTCGTTATTAGATTAATAAATCTTTATAATCTTAAATGTGTTATTGTTAAAGCTTATAGATTCTCCTACTTTTTTATCTATTAAAAGTTGACCTACAGGAGCTTCTTTAGAGATAGCAAAATAAGTGGTATTATCTAAGGTAATTTTTCCTAAAGGAATAGAAAGAAAGAAATTTCCATTGCTGCATTCCACTAAACTCCCTTGTTTGACAACTTCATTAGATTGAAAAATATCAACTTGTTTAAGTTTTGATTTCAGCTTATTTGCTTCGTCTAAATATTCTAATATTTTAGTGAAATTACTGCCATATCCACTGCCGCTGCTTCCTTCATCTTCATCGCCTTTTGTTTTGTCTTCATTCTCTACAGACTCTTTAATTATATTTATTTCTGTTCTATAGCGTTCTATTCTTTCATTTAAAATGTCTAAGCATTTACGGTATAATTGTTCTTTAATCATTAGTTATATTCATTAATATCTATTGTAAAAATAGCGTATAATAAGCTTCTATTTTCTAAAATTTATTTAAAAAATAGTTATTTTGAGTTTTTATTGGTCTCTAATATGGTCTAAAACTTTGCAATTTTATTACAGCCCTTTTTAGGTATTAAAAATTTAGCTGCAAATATTACAAATGCATAATTCTCTCCATTGTTGGGTTGCAGATATGGAATGATATGGGGTAAAGAGGTGTTTGTAAATTTGTTGCAAACACGTTTTAAGTCCGCTACAAACCTCTGCAACTATTGTAGAGAGTTTTTAGTTGTTTAATTAGTATAAAATCAATGATATACTATACACTACTCCCCATCTGTAAGACAGTTTAAATATATATCTAATTATTTATGATGCTATTCTTTTTGTATTATAAATTTGATCAGGTGGTACTTTTC
>Ga0208029_1000287_pt1 | contig 34291 bp, 49 predicted proteins | sample MalvireepMed_s12_FD_184242 | JGI IMG/M metagenome (GOLD analysis project Ga0208029, IMG submission 184242) | Marine viral communities from the Global Malaspina Expedition - Malaspina viral metaG DeepMed_s12 (SPAdes) (version 2) | ecosystem: Environmental > Aquatic > Marine > Oceanic | place... | reverse complement strand
GAGAACCAATCAACCATCAACAGCAACGCCTATGAGGGGCGTTACGAAGGCTGGGCGGCTTACCTGCGAAATAGGGGGGTCGAAGGCTACGCATAGCCAGCGGCTAACGCTACCGGACGGCCCGCCTTTGCGCGGGCCTTCTGGGTAGAGGAACCGACAACCTAACTGGAGACCGAACCGATGACCACGACCACCTTAATTGACCTTGGCCTGACCTGGGCAACGAAAACCCTCAGAGATGGCCGCGTAATTCGATCCGCTCCAGCAACGGAGGCGTTCTGGAAGCTGTGGCGAGCCTCGAAATCCTCAGTCAAAGGGGCCGGGTATGGCGTGAGCGAGTATCCGAAGGGGAGCGGTAACTGGGTCGTCACCGACTGGAACGACCGGCGCGACTCCGCCGAGCTTTCTGCCAATGCCGACCGCATAGCCGCCTCCCGCAACGTGACGCCCTCTGCCGGGTTTTCGGCACCCTCCCCAGAGGGTTGGGACTACTACCCCTACCAGCTCGCCGGAATCGAGTTCTTGGTTAAACACGCGACCGAGTCGTGCTTGATTGGGGATCCAATGGGCACCGGGAAATCCATAATCTGCGCTGGTGTTCTGAATGTAGAGCGGCCCTCGAAGGTTCTCATCATCTGCCCGAATACAGTCAAAATTAATTGGTTTCGGGAGCTGTCCCGCTGGCTCGTCGTTCCGCGTCGGATTGACCTGGTCAACGGTACCAGCCAGATCCCAGGAATTGACCGGGCGAACCAACTGCAAAGCATCCCCAAGAATCCCGACATCATCATCATCCACTACGACGCTCTCTCAAAGCATCAAGACGCCATCCACCGAATCCGGTGGGGCTGCGTCATCATGGACGAGGGCCACTATCTGAAAACCCCAGACAGCGCACGCAGCAAAGTAGCCCTGGCTATCAAGGCTGACCGAAGGCTCATTCTTACAGGAACGCCGCTTCCGAATAGACCCCGAGAGATCCAACCGCTCGCCGGGTATCTCGACCCTGAGAATTTCGGAGATGCCTGGGGCTTCAAATACCGATATTGCGATCCCCAGAAAAACCGCTGGGGCACGACCTTCGACGGAGCTACCAACATGGCGGAACTCCAAGACCGCCTCCGTAGCACCATCATGCTCCGCCGTGATAAGGCCGCTGTCCTCCCCGACCTTCCCCCGAAGATTCGCCAGGTGCTCGTCCTCGATCCATCGAAATACTCGAAGGTTCTGAAAGCCGAAGCACAATACGATTCCCTCGGAGAAGCCCTGAAGGATATGGACTCGAACTCAGCCGAGTTCGAGGAAATGTCCAAGGTACGCCATGAGACCGGGCTGGCGAAGGTGGATGATGTCGTGGAACATCTTCTGGGAACTGATGAAGCTGTGGTCGTGTTTGCCCACCATCAAGATGTGATCGAAAACATTACGCAAGCCCTTATCGACGCAGGGCGAACCGCTGTTAGTGTCAGCGGCCCCGACTCAATTGATAAGCGACAGCAAGCCATCGACGCATTCCAGAATGGCGAGGTGCAATACTTCGTCGGATCGATCTCCACAACGGGCGAAGGAATCACCCTGACGCGGGCCTCGCATTGCCTGTTCGCAGAGATAGATTTCGTGCCAGGACGTTTGCGACAATGTGAGGATCGCCTCTGTCGTATAGGCCAGCAGTCCAAGGTTCTCGTCCAGCACATTGTGGTCAGCGGTTCATTGGACGGGCGCATGATCGAGCATCTGGTAGAAAAACAGGCGGTCATTGATGCGGCCTTAGATGCTGAAACACCGCAGAAAGAGCCGCGCAATGTGGGGAGCTTGCCCAGCGTCCACGACGCTGGCTCAGATCCGATTCGGAGCCTGGAGGAAATCGCCGCCGAGATGCCCACGACCGCCAGCCTTGCGAACCTCGTCACGGCTGTGACTGAGGCCAATGTATACCTCCAAGCCGAAGGGCTGACCATCTATGCGGCCTCGAAGCACTCCACGAACCCCGGTTGTCTTTATGTGAAAAATGCCAAGGACGAGTATCAGGGCAAGGTCACCCCCGACGGTGAGTTCCGCGCTTCCCGTGACGCGCACCGCTCGACCGCCTCTAAGCTGGCCTTAGTCAACGCGGACACCGAAGCCTATATGAAAGCCAACGCGGAGCGGATCGCTGATCTCAGCGCCTCCCAGAGAGACGCGAAGCCGCACAGCTTCGACGACTACCGGGGGACGGTCACCGACATTGACCTCACGAACCTACCGAATGGCCTCTATGCGGTCCCTCAAGGCGACAGCCGCCTGAAGGTGCGCATTAGCCGAGGGCGTCAGGGCGGGAAGTGGGCCGGAACCATCTTCGTTGAGGATGCCGCAGTCTACGGACAGCGCCAACGGTACGGGATGCAACGCCTAGAGGAGACTTACCAGGGGGGCATCGCTGACCCGCTGCGAGCTATCCTGGCTGACCCCTTCGAGGCGAGCAAGGAGTACGGGCGATTGACATCCACATGCGGCGTGTGCGGCAAGGCGCTCGAAGATGAGATAAGCGTGGCGAACGGCATCGGGCCGATCTGCGCGGGGAAATTCGGGTAGACCCTAGCCACATATCCGCCCCCAGAACCCGGCCTAGCGTCGGGTTTCTGGGTAGAGGAACCTATCAATCAGCAGAGGAGACCTAGACCAATGGTTAACATAATCGAAGCACTGACCGCTTTTGTGAATAAAGGCCCAGGATTAGAGTTCTGGGATTATCGTGACGTTAAGGCATACCGCAAAGCATCACGCCGCATAACTAAGCAACTGCACGACTTTCGGGCGCTGGCTTCCAGGGTAGTGGGAACGGCGGCTATAGATTCGCCAATCACCGAGGACGACCTGCTGGAAGCGTCCCGGAATGCGTTCTCTGGGAGGCTGACGCTTATCAAGAACGTCGAGGATGGCACCTATAAGGTTGACTACTGCACCGGGCAGTATTGGTGCGTTGAGTATCGTGCGGCGGCTTGCGCGGTATTAGCCGAGGCGCTGCGAATGTTCTGGAACGAAGACAACCCCAGAGAATACGGCGACGGGCACGATATGACCCCGAACGATTGGTTGGTAAACCAAGCGCGCCTAGCAATGGGTCGCGGCATTGCTGACCGTTGGTTTCGATAAGTTCCAACTGATGAGGTGCGGGTGGTCCCCGCGCCGAAACCCCGGCGGAGGCGGGGGTCTTGGATAACCAAACGAGGACTGACCAATGACCGACCAGGAACTAGAACGAATGAGCGGCGAGTGCGCTGTAACCTATGCGCTTGCGCAAGCAATCACGGCGATCAGCCACGATAAGGCTATGGAATTCGCCGACCTTGCATCTACAATCGCCGATAAGTGCGGCATGAGCGTCGCAGACCTTCGGCGCTGCGGCAATGACGCAAAGCAAGCTATCGACGCGGAGGTGCCGCAATGCTAACCACCACCGCCATCTTGATATGCCTATACCTGGCCGTCTGTTTGGCCGTCTTAGCCGTGATCGTCGCGGCTTCGAGGAATTCCCGCTCGCCGTGGATTCCGCTTTGGGTGCTACTCATCGGGGTTCTGATCGTGATGCTCGGCGGCTGGATGGAATTCGCCGCGCATCCCTGGACCGTCTAACCCAGACCGCTCGACCGACTCAGCGGGGCTTCGGCCCCGCTTTTCTTTGCCCGCCCTCAGACTCTCAAGCTCTCAAGCTCTCAAGCTCTCAGACTCTCAAGCTCTCAAGCTCTCAGATTCTCTAGCTCTCAAGCTCTCAAGCTGCTGATTCTCAAGAACTTAAACTATCATTCTCCACCCTATATATATGAGAGAATGTGTTCTTGAGTGTCAGTGTTGCGTTGACCAGAAAAAGGGTGTACAGTCCGCATTCTGGATAGGCGAACCGAGGAACTAGACTAATGACCAAACAGCAACGTCAGATCGTTCGAGAATTCATCGAACTGCACAACAGCAAGGTCAGCACTCATCTGCGCTCGCTCGGCCTTCTCAACAACAACGGCACCCTCCCCAGTGGTGAGGGCGCTCAGATCAACCTGGAGCGATGGTTCTTCGATGTCATCAATTCTGATAATTACACCCTCCGCGTCACCGACGCTGGAAACGTAGAAGCGTATTTGGAAATAGGCAGCTTCTATAGTCACAGCGGCAACCCGGTGATCTTCGAGTTCGATGCCGCCGCATGGCCTTCTCTATTCGAGGAGGCCGTGTTGGTTTCGGTTGAGAAGGGCGTGGTCAGTAGGCCGGATGTCTTCATCGAACCGCACATCATGGTTGATATTTGCGGTGACAGCCTAGCCGCGTCTTATGAAGACCTTTTTATCAACGATGACCTCGGCGCAATCGCCGATCTCCCCGGCATGACAAATGCCCTGCAAGTATTCATTTGGAAGTTGATCGATGCGGAGCAAGACAGTCTGATAAAGGCTGTCCTCCAGTACGCGGCTGATCTCGTCAATTTCGACGAGGATGGCAACGTCACGCCAGAATCCCGAATAGAGGTAGCCGAGTGGCTTGAAAAAAACGATGACAAGAACGAGGACAAGAACGAGGCCACGATTGAGCTAAAAAAAGGTCTCGGTAGAATCATCGAGTCGGGGGTGGTGGGATGAGATACGACTACTGCCTGTTAGCTGTGGATGGTGACTGTTCAGCGGGTGCAATGGCTGACAAGAATTCTGTTTTACCCGTTCAGAAAAGGCACCTAAAGGCTGTCGCTAAGTTCTTGAGAGCCGATCTTGAGTGGTCTCTCGCTGTTGCTCTCGATGACATCAACTATTCAGAAGGCTACCGAGACCCTAGATTCACCGCTGTAAGTAAAACATCGTGGCGGTTGCGAGAGCTAGGGGTGTTCCACCACAAATGGCATGCAAGAACCGAGTGGATTCTGGTGGAACGCGATTGCCTGGAAGCTGGGAGTCATGGCAACGATTGGCAGTACGCGGAGCGTCAGGAGGAAGCGGCATGAGATATCACATTAACCAAGATTCTCTGGGCGAAACCTCCGAATTTCAGGCCGAGGCGTTTGCGGCAGCAGTGCAGAAATCGTTGCCGAGAGTTGAAATCATCCTCTGTGAAGAGGGCCAGCCCCAATCCAATACTGAAGAAGCGGAGAATCTCTGCGAATCAGAGGTGAGCCGCATTTGGGATTCGATGGAATGGTTCAGGCGAGAAGGGGCTGGCAGCGTGACCATCAACCGCAACTCTCAGGGTGGCTGGACTGTGCGCTGGCCCTCAGCCGAGAACCCTGGCTTATCTCACGAAAAACATTTCACCCCGGCAGTCGGTTATCGATGCCGGGAAGAGGCCATTTCATTCGCTAAGTCTAAAAGAGAGCAACACTAATGAAAACCATCACTCTGATTCTCACCGACGAGGAGATCGAACAACTCACCACCCTGGTGCAATTTATGGTGCGCGACATTGAGGACGATCTTCACAACGAACCAGATAATTCTCTGTCTGGTGTGAGCGCGTACTTTTTGAGCAATGCCTTCAGGTTGGTTGGCAACTTGTCAAAAAAGATATCCGCTGCTGCGAAAAAAGCGAACGAAGGGGGTGAGGTATGAAATACATTCCATTCGCGCTCGTTGCTTGCGGTTACCTGTGGGTTTCTAACGGATCGTATTCTGACGAAATAGCGGCACAAAAACATTACTGCTCTATGCTGGCTATTTATGAGTCCAGCGAGGGTCAGCATGGCTGGCCTAATTTCAAACAACTAGATTGTAAAAAGGGGAACTGAGATGACCAAAAAAAACACTGTTGAACTGGACGCTTCGTTACAAGCGAATAAAAAGCTGGCTGAAAACTGGCTCTGGAATCCTTCTCTGATAGCTGATGTTACACACGCAGTGTCTCAGACGATTGGATGCCGACAGACGGTTCAAAGCGAGGACTTCCACCATCTGACTTGGTGCTGTTCAGACGGTAAGAGTGATGTGATGGTTGAAATTCGTGACGGCACGCAATCTCTGCTCATGAACACTGACCGCTACAGGAGCCACCAGGAAAATTTCGCCCTGGAAGGCATTGCCGCGAGGTATGGGCTTCAGCTTGGAGAGTTCACCGATGATTGTTAAGTCTCTGTTGAAGAAGTTGGGGGGAGAAAGGGGAAAATAATGGGATGTTGGGTAATGCCAGAAACGCAATCTGATCGAGATCAGGTGGATGAAATCCTGAGCAAGCCCCTCCCTTGCGGGAAGGATGGTCAGAACGCAATGGACGCAATCTCTAACCTAATCGGTGATGACAAGCTCTGTGATGACATCATTGGGCTAGCGGCAAGAAACCCGCGCTACACAGAGAATTTTCTGATATTGGAAAAACTGCGCGAGTGGCATGAGAGAGCGTTGGGAAAAGGTCACTGAAACGGGCAAAGATAAATAATGAGCAAAGATAAGAATCAGAACGAAGAAGCACACGCTTTTTCTTTCGCGGTCATCACAGAAGAAGTGGTCCGGCTAAAGGCTCTTCAGATCGTGATTCACAATGAAGACAGGATTGACCTACAAAAAATCATGTCCACGGTAGCAAGGCATTACATCGTGCAAGCCTTGGATAGAGCTAGAGGAAACAAGTCTCAGGCTGCAAAAATGCTTGGTTTACCGAGCTACCAGACACTGGACAACTGGATGAAAAAGCATGAGGTCGTTATTTTCGCTGGCTCGGACTCATGAAGGAGATGAGGGCAGCACATAGCGAAGACAGAACGGTATCACCGTTGGCCCCGTCCGACCGGACGGGGTTCCATATTCACTTTACAAGGACATCAAATGAAAGACCCAGATGATCGGATGATTACCGAAGAAAATAATTCTTATGCGTGGGAAGCCCACCAGCATCTTGAGGAGCGACAACGATCAGAGGAGGAACGTTCTAGCCTCAGAGAACTCACTGAACGGCTTGGACAGGCAATAGCTATTCTCAACGTGCTGGACCCGCAAGTTCTCAAGCTCCGAAAACAGCTTATTCGACTTCGGGATGACCTCAAAAAAGAAAACCTGAAGCTAGGTCAGCGAGCAGTTGATGCTGCTAGAAAGGCTGGTCTTTGAGGGCTTTACAACTCTCTAGGTTTTGAGACTCTATTCTCAAGATTTCAAACTGTTTTGACTTTGAGACTCTATTCTCAAGGTTTGAAAGCATTTGGCTTTTCAGACATATCATCACCTAACGACCAGTCGAAATCCTCTTCTTCGAGGTCGCTGAACCTGCCTGTGGCAACGTGATACTGGAGCTTCTGTTGGCCTCGCTTTGCGATCCAGTGGAAACGACTTTTCCAGATATTCACTATCGGTTGGTTATCGTTGCCTTCCAAGAACAGAGAGATCCCCACGTCAGCTTTACTATTAAAACTGTGAGATCCCGAAATCGCATTCCCGTCCAGTGGCTTAGACTTCGCATCGTAAGGTTGCTTCGTTGGGTGAGCTACCAGGAAGGTGCTTAACTGATGAGCAGCACTGAAGCTGGTGATGCGTGAGAGCATCTCGCTGATGCCAAGATGCTCTGACTCATGTTTGGATTCCAAACAGTTATATGGATCAATCACCAGACCACTGACCGATTTTCTGAGTATCGCGCTCTTGGTCCGATCAATGATGCTTTGCAGAGTGGCAACCTCACCATCTAGATTCTCAAGAAACACAAAATGTTCATCGATCCATTGCATTGCGGTTCGCAATTCATCCTTGCTCATGCGCTCAGTCGGCCCCTCAAAAAAAGGCTTGCCGTTATAGAGGGAAGCGAGCTTCAACACAAAAATTTTCACGGGGGTTTCCATCGAACAAATGGCCCAGCGCATCCCGTGGAGCTTTGCCGTGTTGACTGCGAGTGCGGATATCCAGGTTGACTTGCCATGCCCAGGCATTCCAGTAACCACATACAAGCCTGGGGCAATGGTGATTAGATCATCGAGAGAATCAAAACCAGTGCTCAGACCCTTCCCGGTTCCCCCAGCCTCATACAACTCCTGAACCTCATCGCTATAATCAGAAGCTCGGTAGACTCCAGCCAGCGGCATGGGGGTAGCGGCCTCAATAATCTCTTTTAGACGCCCTGGCCCCTCGGCACATAGCACAGCGTTGGCATCCTTCAGTTCCGTGGTGAACTTCACCTCCCAGCATTTTCCCAAGCCAACACGCCGCCCAATTTCCTGCTTCAAAATATCGCCGGGACCGTCATGGTCGGTAGCTAAAATAATCTTGCTACATGACTCCAGCAACTCTCTAGCTTCCCAGAGGTAATTGAACTTGGTGCCGTCGTCATTTCTAATGTGTTTCGCTGGTGCTCCATTGGGTACACTCACAACCGCCATCTTGGTATCAGAGTCAGCAAAGGCTTGCGCCACTGAAAGACAATCGATTTCCCCTTCACATATCACCAAAGGCACATCCGTCATGTCCTCTGGCAGATTCTCAAGCCCGTAGAACGTCTGTGCTGCCCCGCTCTGGGTGAATGCCTTACCCTTCAGGGAGCGCCATTTCACGGCGCTAGGCTCCTCTGAGGAGCCGTAGACGAAGCCCATAGCCAATGCCTCGCCCTGTTTCTTGCCAAACCATCGGATATCGGTGACCACGCCGTACTTCCGATAGGTAGCCTCAGAAATCTTGCGAGACCCCATGAACTCCCGAAGCTCCCTGTCGTGAGTTGCCGAAGGCATTTCAATGACATTGGGTTGGCCTGGGGCTTTCAGGAATTCTTCAAGCTCATCTCTAAGGCTTGCGGTTGGCGGCTTTGTAGATACTTTTCCAGCCGCTTCACAATGGAAGCAATGATATATTTTGTCAGGGCCATCAATCTTGACGGAAAGGGTCTTCTCTTTTGATTTTTTACGAGATCCTGAACAGGCGGGACAGAGAATGCGGGTGTCTTGAAAGCAGTTCATCACTGCAAGTTCTAGGTCGTCAATCATTTCTCGGTCTCCTCGCTGGTGTCTTTTTCTCGAATTTTCAATATAATCGCGTTGAGGTCCGGTTTGGTCACCTAACCTCGCTGGTCAGTTCCTCGCTGACAGAACCCCTGCCAGTCTTTCGGAGACTGGTGGGGGTTCTTTATTTCGATCTCCTTAATTATGATCTCGGATCGGGGATTCTCCCGGTCCAATCTCCAGAATAAATGTTGTTCCTTAACTTGTCTATCGTTCTTGAATAAATAATTCTGAGCCGAGTCGAGCAGGAGGCTGATATCCAGGTCGGGTCTCCTAGAGCCGTAGAAAACAGTGACCCACATAGCTAAATCACCCTCTAGCAAAGGGTCCAATATAGGGCATTGTGCTTGAAAATCAGTGACATAGCGTCTTGCTGGGGCGCTCTTGATAAACCTTGGTTTGCCCCCAATAGTAACTAGCTTGCGGCTATTCGCCTTGCTATAGGGCTGTCCTTGGACGGTAATAGACACTACTCGCTGTTCTTTGCTATGCAACTAGATAACCTGTATAGTCGAAAATTGAAATAGTAAACAAAGCTACTAAATGGAGAGGATATGAAGATCGAGCGCGGCATACCTATGCCTTCTAGGCTAAGTGATCGTGTGGAGGTTGGGCCTCTGCCCCTTAGCGAAATGAAGGTAAACGAGTCAGTCCGAGTGGACGCGAAAAATGGTCGTGAATTGGAGCGGAAGTACAATTCGTGTCGCATAAGGTGTCAGAGATTCTCACGGAAACACCCTCATATCAAATTCAAAATAGCGAAAGATTCGGATTCTAAGGGTCAATATCTTCGCATCTGGCGGGTATCGCGTGCCAATTAGAAACGATCTGGGGCTGCTGGAGCCTATCTATCAGGCTCTCGCGCATGATTCCTACGACTCTGGTGGCGCTGATATCACGCCTACCGCATGGATCGATAGCCCTCGAATCGTACAGCTAAAGAAGGCTCATAAGGACGAGATCGAAGAATCTGTAAGCAAACTCGCCTTCAGCGCCCTTGGTACCGGCTTCCATCATGTAATGGAGAAATCTACAGGTGATGATGATGGGGTTGTTAAGGAGGAGCGCATCTTCTGGGACCACCCAAGCGGCCCAAGAACCTCTGGTGCTCCCGACATTAGAATTCTCAAAGACGATGGCACCTGGCAGGTTGCCGATTACAAAGTCACATCAGTCTACAACGCCATGTTCCCCCAGAAACCAGCTTGGGTACAACAACTCAACAGCTACGCATATTTGCTGAAAAAGGCCAAGGACATTGAGGTGTCAGAGCTTTTCGTTCTAGCGATGCTGCGCGATTGGAGGTCTTCTGACGTTGGGAGGCCCAACTACCCTGAAGCACCCATCGTGCAGATGCCCATACCGCTATGGGAGTGGGAAGATATCGAGTCTTTTGTTGATGGGCGCATTGCTCTTCACCAACAAGCGTCCTACTCCGCCTTCATAGGCGAGGAGCTTCCCCTATGCACCGCAGAGGAGATGTGGGAGCGCCCGGAGAAGTTCGCAGTGATGAAGTCTGCGAGTCACAAACGCGCCAGCAGATTGCTGGACTCAATGGAAGAGGCTATCGAATGGGCTTCTGACCCGACCAATGGCATGGACAGTAAACACGTTATCGAACATCGCCCTGGCAAACGGGTGCGGTGCAAGGATTGGTGTGAAGTCGCACCGTTTTGCAATCAGTACAAAGCATACCTGGAGCAGAACAATGACGATTTTTGATCTCGATCAATCGATCACTGTCGAATTTCGCGGTGGTGTTGATGAAATTGAAAAGAAAATGCTGGGTCTCTGGGCTGATCCGAGGTTCAAAGAGGCCAACGTGGGGATGCGCCTAATAAATGAGCATGTCGTAGTCATGATGGGACAAAGAATCGTCACTGAAATTCCGTTTGCTCTATTTGAAAAGCTGGCAGTCAAGGAGCTTGCAGATATCATCATCAACCAAGTGAAGTACAAATATAACTCGTCTTGAAGGAGACAAAATGAGCAGCGAGGAAATGACCTATCAAAACATCTGGAACACACTCAGCAGTGTGGACTGCAATGAACACACCGATAAAAAAGGTGGCCTGACTTACCTGTCATGGGCTTGGGCATGGGGAATCCTGATGGAACACTACCCCATGGCGACTTTCGAGTTTAGTGATAACGAAGCCCATGCCGATGGCAGCATGACGGTCCACTGCACCGTCACTATTGGCGAATGCCAGCGGTCTATGTGGTTGCCCGTAATGGATTACAAGAACGCCGCAATCAAATCGGCCAACAGCAGGGACATCTCTGATAACAAGATGCGCTGCCTGACCAAAGCGTTGGCGCTTTTCGGGCTTGGGCACTATATTTTTGCGGGTGAAGACACCGTGAATGCTGGCTCAAATGCACAGACCGTCAAGGCACAGGCTGAGAAGCCACCTCCTGCTAAAGCAAAACCCAAACCACCTTTGCCTCTGGAGGCGCGCATGTCAAAACAGAAAGAGCTAGTAGCTGGTGCTACTCCAGATAACATAACCAACGTGATGGATTTTGTATTCCGAACCATTTTCCATTTTGCACTGCCGCCTGAAGGAACAGAGCAAAAAGAAGGTGCCCCGGAAACAGTCGCAGGGTGGATCGACCAGTTCACCAGTAGCAACGGCAACAAAAAGACCTTGGTCGAACTTTACAATGCCGGATTCAAAGAAGAGGTTCAGGCGTTGAATAAACGTCTGGACAAAATTCGTTCTCTTGAAATAGAGGAACTTTATCAATTACTGCGAGAGCAGAAGGAGAAAGAGAATGGCTGATAAGTACCCGAAAACCAAACAGGGCGGCCTTTGGAAAAACGATACTGCCACCCCTGAAAACAAGCAACCGCCCTACAGGGGGCACCTCGTCGTCACTGAAGAAATGCTGAAAACGCTCGTTGTTCTGATGCGGAACAATGCTTGGGAAAAGTCTGGGCAGAGTCCAGATCTGGGTCCGAGAATCAATCTGGCAGCTTGGCTCAACACCGCCAAGGAAAGCGGTGATAAATATTTCGGCATCAACGGGGATGTGTATTACCCAAAAGAGTACAACCATCTATTCGATGGCAGTGAAGAGACTCCTGCTGCCCCTGCTGCCCCTGCGCCGAAAGTTGAAAAACCAGACGATGATGATTTCCCGTTTTGATTCGACATCAACTCGGCTTGATGAGATGCGACAGCAAGTCTCAGCCTTCCATGCTAGACACCCGGAAGTCTGGGGCTTGTTTGTCCAGTTCACGATAGAAAAGATAAACCAGGGATTTAAGAATTATTCAGCCAGGGGAATCTTTCATCGAATTCGATGGGAAACCGATCAGCCAAACTACATGGAGGGATGCGAGTTTAAGCTGAACGATCACTACTCGCCCTTCTATGCTAGGAGATTTATGAGAATGTACCCACAGCACGATGGATTCTTCAGAACAAGACGACAGACAAGCCAGGAAGACTACCCATCTCAAATGGCACCTCTGGTCCCGAGAGACTATTTGTGAGTCATTATTCTGTAATTCCTGAACTACCACTTGATCCTCCAGACCACTGGTCATGCGAGGAATGCGGTAAGCATTTCTATCCCGAAGCCTACAAAGAGCCACAAACCGATGAGCCTGTCCTTTGTTACGACTGCAAGAACTTCCATGACTAACTCTCTTCCGAAAATTGATAAAGGCGTACCGCTACCTGTTGCTCGATTCGATGAGGGACATCCCTTTGCTGTGCTTAGGAAGCTGAAGCCTGGAGACAGTGTGTTTTTCCGTGGGGTGATCGCTGGCAGTAACGCTTACAAGGTGCTGTCCAACCGGATGTCATACCTGAAAAACACCTTGGGATTCATGCTCACCGCGAGATCAGTTGTTGAGGATGGATCGAAGGGAGTTCGAGTATGGAGGAGAGCATGAGCGCCAGTGACAGGCAGGTCGGCGGTGACCACTACAAAGACTTAGAAATTCAGCCGCTCGAGTTCATTGAACGTAACGGCCTTGGATATGGGGTAGGGAATGTCATCAAATATCTGTGCCGATACAAAAGCAAGGGCGGCATCGAGGATTTGCAGAAGGCAAGTCACTACATAGATTTGCTTATTGATTTGGAGAAAGGAAAGTGAGACTTACTGAGTACATTGTCAGCACCGCAAAGCCAGCAGAAAAACTCAAAAAGATATTTGATAGCGGAGGCTTGTATCTTGCTGTCTACCCTTCGGGATCGAAAGTCTGGAGACAGAAATATCGTTACGGTGGGAAAGAGAAAACTCTTACCCACGGAAGATACCCTACTACCTCTCTGGAGCAGGCCAGAGAGCGTTGCGCTGAGGCGAGACGATTGCTGGCAAACGATCTTGACCCCAGCGTTCTCAAAAAGTCCCTGAAAAAACTGAAGCGCGATATGTCTAACCGACGTATCACTGATCCACAAGACGATAGGCTCCTAAAACTTTATATCGCTGCTATCAAAGAAGTTCTTATGAAAGAGGCGAAAAAATGATGCTAATTTGGCACTGTTACTCTGAATCAGACTCACCGTCGTGGCGCGTCAAGCACCTGACTCCATACAAGATTACTTTTTACATAACTGACGTACAGGAATCTCTGGCGGTCAAGCTGGGCATATCCGTCAAAGAATATGCAGGAAAACTCGCACAGGAAAAAATAAAAACTTTAGAGGAAGAAGCTAAACAATCAGGAATCTCTCTGTGGCAGCGCATAGAGACATTGAGTTTGGAAGAAACAATGGCGCTACAGATGGAAGCAGAAAATGATGTTCATCTGGAAACGATGGAAACGATGACCGGAAAGCCTTTGCCTGAAACCTATGTCCAGGCACAACTCAGGTACATAAAAAAATTCATTTCCGCACACAAGCCAGAGGTCAGGGAACACCTTTACAGCCTCGGTCTGCTCAAGTCGAAAAAGAAACGCCTGGCGGTTCCCCGCAATGATGAAGCCTATGAACAGCTTTTGAGTTGGTTTCTCCACTGCATCGACCGCGGAGAAGGTGATTTTGTTTTGAACTATGGTCACGTCCCCTATGATGGGCACGGAATTTATTTCCGAGGCGATGATAACGGAGAAAGACGAAGACCTCTCTGGCCCGAATTGAGTCTGAAAATCAGTGGTAGCGATTCCGCAACCGGGAGCGAGACTCCGTTTTCTTTACCAGTCTACTACTTCCCGCATTTCCTGAAGGAGTGCATCAGCGCCAGGGTGGATGATTTCTCAGGTGAGAAAGAACCTGCCATAGAGCTGGATATCTGCGGTGAAAAAGGGCATGAGGTTTGGGAAACGCTTTTTGACGGCAAGAAGGATTTTGGGGAACTGAGAAAGATTCCCGGCTTCATCGAAAGAGGGTTCATCAATAAATATATCCGGGATTGTATTGATGGCTGTCAGAAAGACCTAGACCTCGAAATAATCAAACACGCAATCCTCACCTGCAAAAGTCTGGAATCTATAAGGAGCTACCCCAGACTGAGATCCGTGGGTGAGTCTATTCTGTGTGGTGATGTTTCTGAGAACGATACAATGTTTATCTACTATGCCATGTCGCTGTGGGGAAGAATGAAAAGTACTTCACTGAGGTAGTATTTTAAGGAAAAAAACAATGCAGTGTTCTTGCGGCGGAGAGATGAAAAATCACAAGATACAGAAGCGCCTTCAGGTCGTGGCCGAATTCCAGTCCTGCAAAAGTTGTGGCAGAGTCCACTGGATGTGGGCTGGGCCTGAGATCGACAGAACAGAATATCCGCTGGCTCCTGAGTTCGTCACTGAGGTAGAACAATGACCCAATCCAAACCAGCAGTCCATATTATCAGTCTGGGTGCTGGAGTGCAGAGCAGCACGATGGCGTTGATGTTCGCCAAAGGCGAATTAACTCCGATGCCTGACGGGGCTATATTTGCCGACACAGGGGCAGAACCACAGTATGTTTATGATTGGCTGGATTGGCTGGAAACCCGGTTACCTTTTCCTGTCCATCGAGTGATGCACAAAGAAGGCTTACAGGAAAGCATCACTGAAAACCTGGAAGATGGAAAATTTGTCAGCGTTCCATTTTTCACAGAAAGCATCAGTGGGGGGGGCTGTTGCGCCGCCAGTGTACGAGGGAGTTCAAGCTCTTGCCCTTGACTAAAAAAATCAGGGAATTAGTTGGCCTAAAATATCGTCAGAAAGCGCCGAAAAAAATACTGGCTGTTTCATACATAGGCATTTCGCTGGATGAGAGTATCCGCATGAAGCCTTCAAGAGAACACTGGATTAAGCATGAATGGCCTCTAGTTGATAACAGAATGAGGCGTTTGGATTGTCTCGCATGGATGCAAAAAAATGGCTATCCAGAACCGGGACGGTCAGCTTGCACATTTTGTCCCTACCACTCTGACAAAGAATGGAGTGATCTTAAAAACAATCATCCAGAAGATTTCCAAAGTGCCGTTAAAATCGACGAGATGATACGGGATGGGGTGCGAGGGACGAAAGAAAAACTCTATCTCCACAGGAGTCTCGTTCCTCTAACTGATGCTGATTTTGCTACGCCAGAAGATAGGGGCCAACTGACGATGTTTAACGATGAGTGCGAGGGGATGTGTGGGGTGTGAAATGAAATCAGAGGAATTTGGTGCTGAAAAATCTAAAGAATTACACGAATGGGTATTCACCTCAGAACATACCGAAGTAGTAGATAAATTCTTTGATGAAGAGGGCAAATTTAACCCAGAAATGTTCGCCGCAAAAACTTCTCAGCGGAAGGCGAAGGGGAAGGGGTTTTTGATACCTTGCACGCTGAAAGAACTAATGTCCGTCTACTCCAAAATTGGAATGACACTAGAGTACGGTCTAATAAACTGGTATGCAAAGGTATGGAACTATGAAGAATGCCCAAATGAATTGGCTAAAGAGGTTACTGCGCGGCTCGCGCCAGTCTTTGAGATGGAAAAGATTGAAATAAAATTCATAGAATCATGGTCATCCATGTGGGACGTAGAGTTTGAAATAAGAAATATCAGTGAGCAGTATTGCCCTGAAGAAAAACCATCTCCTAGAGTGTTTTGAGAAGGATAAAATGAAACCAGAAACACTACGCAAGCGCCGTGTTTCCGCTGTACGAGCCGTTCTTAAAAAGAAGAATCTACCGTCCGATATGAGGCGGTATTGGACGCATACCCTTATTGCGTTGAATGGCTGGGAGCTTGAAAAGCGCAACGCCGGTATTAAATGAAGTTTGGGCGCAAGACGTACCAAGGGAGACATTTTGCAAAACTGCTTGATTTCTCTATTTGTCTCCCTAGTGAATGAATTCTGGAAGTCAACCCTTTATCTGTTTTCTTTCACTGCCCAATAATCAGCTAGATGGGCAGCACGGATAGCATCAGCAGATAGCGTGTAGACGTTAAGCCTCTCGCTTTTGCCCTTAACTTCAATAGAATCCAACGGTTGAACCAAGTAGGGATCCACTGCCTTGGCGGTGGTCTCACCGATCAGAACGTCCTGCGTATACTTTCGGGTGCTTGATTCCAACCTGGCTGCGACATTCACCGAATCCCCGATAGCTGAATAGTCAAACCGCTTGTCTCCCCCGACATTCCCGATCACACAGGGGCCAGTATTGACCCCGATCCCAATTCCTAGCTTGGGCAAGCCCTCTGCCTCGATCTCCTTGTTCAACTTCTCAAGCGCGACCAGCATCAAGCCAGCACAGGTCACGGCCCGTTCCTCATGGTCATCGCAATCCACGGGAGCGCCCCAAAAGGCCATCACGCAATCGCCCATGTACTTGTCTATCGTGCCATCGAGAGATAGCACTACATCGGTCAGGGCTGAGAGCAGCCTGTTGATGAGGGCCACTAACCCCTGGGGATCGTTGTTGTTCTTGAAATGCTCTGATATGGGGGTGAAGCCCACGATATCGCAGAACAGGAAACTCAGGGTCTTGGTATCCCCGCCGAGCTTCATCAGGCTGGGGTCATCCACTAGCTGCTGAACCAGCTTGGGGCTGACATACGTCCCAAACATCCCCTTGATCTGGAGCTTCTGTCGATATTCAGAGATCATCCTCTGCCCAACCCCCACCGATCCGACCGTAAGGCTCGAAATCACGGGAAATGCAGCGTCTACCAGCACTCCAAACCGCAAATAGCCCCAGACGGAGCCAGAGGCCGTTAGAACGCCGATAGCCAAAACCCCCACTGGGACACTAAGAACTGGTAAACGGCCCGCTACCAGGGCCGTACATAGCCCCAGTAACAAGATTGCCAAGAATTCTGCCCCCAATGCCCAGTCAGGGCGCACAGGGGAAGTTCCGGCTAACAGGGTCTCAAAAAGGGTGGCTTGGATCTGGTGGGAGTACATCAGCCCCCTCGGGGTGGGGACCAGAGGGGTAATACCAGCCGCAGTCACACCGACAAAGATGATAGTTCCATTGAGAGGTTCCTGAGAAAAGCTGTTTGCCCAGTCTATCCAGACCCTCCCCGCGGCATCGGTATTGATGGTGTCGAAGCTAGGCACCCTGACCGCCTCTATGCCGCTCTCAGAGCCTCTAACCTGATAGGAGGGGTCTCCTGCCAACCCCCGCAGTACATCCAGCCCAAGAGCCGGATATAAAGATTCACCTACTCGAATTACCATCGGCACCCTGCGGACCAGCCCATCCACCTCTGGAGCGGTATTCACGACCCCCGTACCAATAGCCGCCTCTTGCAGCAGAGCTACATTCGGCAGAATGCCAGGGTAATTGATGGCGTTCTCGTGGACTTCGCCCAGCGTTGCCACCCCGATCTGCCAGCCCTCCTGCCGATTTGTGTCAGCAGTCGCTACCGCAGAAAGGAAAGTGGGCATCTGAGCCATGCTCTCAGCAAACTCAGCATCACCCCCAAATCGGTCTGCTTCAGGAAACAACACCGAATACACCACCGCCGCAGCCCCTGCATCGAGAAGATTCCGATTCAACTCTGCAAGCTGCTGCCGGGGCCAGGGCCATTGACCTCCCTCGGCTAGTGCCGCTTCGTCAATGTTGTAGAGGGAAATGGTTTCGCTTTGGACCGGATCGCTGATGGTCAACAACGCATCGAAGTATTTAAGCCTCAGAGTCTCTATAGGCCAAGGATCAATTACCCGCAGGAGTAATAGAGCAACCAGCAAAGCAATCAGGGCTTTCAATGTACCTCAAATTCCCACCAGGCAATGACCGAAGACCAAGGGATAATCATCGGCGTATTGATTGTCTTTTCGTCTTTCTGGTACAAATCAGTAGCAAGAATCAGGCATTCATCAGTATTCCCAACCTTATAACCGACAGTAGACCGGACCACTGGAGATAACATAGCTGCCTCTTTGAGAGGGTAGTCTTTCATTTCAATCCAAGCATCTTCCCAAAGAATCTCAACAATCGGGAATCTCTCTTTGTTGATGGATTTAACTTTTGACACTAAAACTACCCTTTCTTTCTGGCGGTTCTTGTCCTCTTGAATGATCTATTTTTAGCCTTAGAAGTAACCCCCAAGTTACTAGCCTTTCGGTTTTTTGGGTTCCCATCCCTATGATGGACATCCTTTCCGTCACCCTTAGATACCTTACCCTTATTTTTTCATTGCAGCACGACTTGCATTACGAGCAGCACGATTCTTCTTCTGCTCCTCTTTGCTCTGGTAATTATCGTATTCCTTCCGATAATTCCTTTTCTTTTTAGCCATCTAAATCTCCTAGTCGTACTGGTTTACGGTAACAGTTTTATTACAACTCGCCGTACAATCCAGCACAACGGTATAGTTCTTGACCGTGGCTCCCGTTTGAGTTGCATTCACCGTGTAGTTACCTTGCTCAACCCTGATATTTCCAACGTGCGCGCCGTTTCCTGATTGCGTCAGGTTGACCGTCGAGTTGTCGGCAGGATTATTACGGAACTCGATGTCTCCATCCTTTGCGCCACTGCCTGACTGAGTAATGGTTGCGTCGTTGTTGTTGCAGTTGCCACATGACTTTATGTAAGCATTGTGGTTTCCGCTCCCGCTTTGGGTGGCGGTCCAAGTGCTGTCATCACCAAAGGCATAGAACTTGGCGTAATGATCTCCGGTTCCTGATTGGTTGATGGAATATACGTTGTCATCTCCGCTCATGTATATCTCACCATACATATCATCACCATCCTGGGTGATGGTCATTTCGTTATTGTCCTCATCGGCATCAATGTAGCCCACATTGTCATTGCCATCCTGAGTGATGGTGTACTCGTTTCCCGTGTGATTCGTGTACTGTGAATAGGCTTTGGCAAGATTCCCTGTGCCGTCCTGATCTATATCTATGGTCGCGCTACTACAGGTATGAGTATCGTAGGTTCCATTAGATAACCCACACCAGACTCTAGCCGTGTTACTTCCAATCTGGTCAATGTAGATACTGGTATTGGAGCCTTTGGTATCTATCTCAACTGAATTGTCCGCTGCAAAAACGGGTAGGCTAAGGAGACTGATGAATATAAATCGCATTCTCCCCTCCTCCGTTCACCGTGATGTCCATCGCCTTTCCAGCAGTTAGCACCGAGATGTTATAAGCGCCCGACTTGTCAAGCTCAAGATCAAAGGTATTCTCAACGCTTCTGAAGATGGTCAATGCCTCCCCTTCAACGAAGGTGTAAGTCTGATTCTGCTGATCGAACCCAGCGAGGATTCCTTCGAGCTTTACCCCGTCAATCTCTGATACTCTGGCATCTTCTTTGGTGACAGACACCTCGATAATCGCAAGTAGGTCGGTCAGAAAATCCACATTCAGTAAATCAATATCAAGCCTGTCTATCTCCTCCTGTAATTCATCCTCATCCAGTTCGTTTTCATCAAGCTCTGTCTCTTCCAGAAGATCAACATCGAGGATGTTAGAGGCCGTACCTGACTGCTCATCAACCGCTTCAACAATCTCATCGGGTGGGCTAACGATCAGCAGATTATCTATAAACCCAAGCGTCATGCCCGTGAGAACCACAGGCGGTGTGGGGGCGGCTTCTGCAACGGTAGTCATCGTGGCCTGAAAGGGCTGGTTCAGAACCACCAGACTTGCGGCAGTCTCAACCGTTATCTCACCACTGGCGCTGCCATCCTCGTTAGGTAGCAGGATAACTAGGCTTCTACCTATCTCATCTACAGTTGTAGTGAAGTCGGTGCCTCGTATGGCAATCGTTGCCGTAGGGGTGCGTATGGAAATGTTCTCGCGGTTGATGCGACCTAGAGCGCCCGTAAGGAACCGAGCAGTTCCAGAAGCCATATTAAGAGCAAGGCGAGACTGTGAAGGATCAGGATCAAATACAAACTCGTCTATGACGATCTTGCTGTGTTCAGTAAGCCTCAGAATGGAGTCATCGAGGAAAGATATAGCCAGCCTGCCGTTGCCGGTACGGACATCATCAAAACTGGCAATCCCAAGCTCTAGCTCTGCTGTCAGGGAATCTGTCGTGTCTTGGCGAACGACCTCGCCTATTCCACGAAGCTCAGTGATTGAGCCAACTTGTGCCTGCGCTACAAGCGGAAAGAATATCAGCAGCCACTTGTGCATTGGTCAATATCAATCAGACCGCCGGTCGTGATGGCAACTATGTCAACTATTCCAGATGTACTGCCGCCTGAGTTCGTCTGATCTATGTCGATGTTATTAGTATTACCCGTGATATCTGCGGTGATGCTGTGATTTGCATTTCCCGTTTGGCTCGTGTCGATATCGTTGGAATCTCCGTCCACGTCCCAGTTATTGGTTGCACCCACAACTTCACTGACTATATTGAGATTGTTACTGGTTCCAGCAATAACGATATCGGTATTTCCTGATGTGGCTGTCGCTGCTGCTCCCGCTGTGTATGTCAACACATTGGAATCTCCGACAGCGGCAAAGTCAAAATCAGAACCTTGTACATCCCCTGTAGCTCCGACTGCGAGAGTTTGCGTATTGGAATCCCCGGTACTTCTCAACGTAAAGGAGCTGCTGTTTCCTTGGGCGATGGTAGCTGCGATCACATTTGAGTCACCTACCTGATCCACATCAACAGTCATGCTCGTACCTGTTAATGACACTCTCGCCTGAGAGGTTCCAATTATATTGGAGTTTCCGATCTGATCCAGATTCATTGTCAGAGCTGACGAGCCGCCGCTCTGGGTGATATATATCGAATTATTGGCGCTATGTGCTGACACCATATACGCCATAGAATACAAAAAGATAAGATAGCCTACCGACCATTTAATTATTAGCATCTGCATCAGATACCTCCTCTGTGTAATCCCACAGTTCAAGTTCCATGCCTCGGCGTATTGTCTCATAGACCGCCGCCTCAATCGCAGAACGTACTGCATACGTCTGGGTCTCGTTGGAGCTGACCCCTGCCTCTAGCTCAAAAAATTCAGTTCCATTGGATGTTGCCCGAAATGTATCAAATCCTGTAGCGGCAGAATAGATGCTCTTGCTAGTCACGACATTCAGAAGGATCTGCCCCGTTTGCACCAAGATCGTCCTCAAAGAGATAGTCACTTCATCAGCGCGATACTGAGTGTTCAAGCCAATCCCAAGGTATCTCGCACCTATCCCACCAGAACTCAAGTTTGTGTCGTAACCTATGATTCCACCTGACATGATTAACCCACTAAATAATAGTGGCTCAAGCTGGTTAGCCCCCTCCCCGTCATAACTATTTCGTGTTGAAATAATAAGCTGTCGTTCACGGGTCAAAGCGTCCAGATCACCTCTTTCCGCCACTAGGAACCACGTTCCATTTCCAGCCGCTAACAGCGCATCTATAAGAAAAGAATCCGCCCCCTGAGTCACAGCCGTTGAGAACAGAGCCATATTGTCGGCGGTAGCTCTCTGACCAGTTAAATCAAGAAAACTATATACGCTTACAACGGCTTTCTGTCGTGGGCTAGGTAGATCAATTAGATCCCTAAGAGTAGGGCGCTCTATCCGTGGACCGCGAGGACAATCATTGGACTCGATCCCATACTCATTGATGTAATCTCGACTGATATCTGCACATTCACGGGCCGAATTTACACTTGCACATCCGGCTACCAGAACCACTGAGCATAAGGTTAGATTCCGCACTCGTCCGTACTGCAAATACCGAATGACCCAACGGGTATACGGATTTCAGTTATGCCCCCATCTGTATCAGCAACAGTAAGAATAATCTCGGTTCCTGTGTTGATGAAACTTATCTGATTCCCTTCCAGATCAAATACGCCGCCCGATCCTCCTGTCTCTGAGTTGAACAGGCTCTCTGCGAGATCGCGCGATAGCTGGCTGAAAATTCTGCTTTCCAAATTTCTGACGAATTTAGCGAGCGTTGTGTTTTCCTGATCCCGCAATAACTGATCCGCCTTGGACTCGATCTCCTCCAAAATAGCCGCTTTTCGAGTTCTCTCCTGCTCGTCAATCGTCAGATAATGGGCCGACTGCCCAATACCGCTGAACGATGGACTGTTGAACTGAAACGTGAGATCAGTTGCCGATCCCGGGAACGATAGAAAAATAGCCGCTACCACAGCCACCACAATCGCAATCCTAGCTATCAATATGGGCATCATTTTTACTTACCTCTCTCATCTCAATCACTGTATCCAGTTTCTGCTGCAACCTTATGATATCGTTATCCAACATCCGTATACGATCAATCAAGGCAATTAAAGTTACATTAGCTTCCGCGAGTTTCGCCTTGATATTGTTGGTAATAAAATTCCATATGTAATAGATCATGTACAGGAGGCCGACTGCCGAGACTATGGGAAACCCATATTCGCTGACTGCTGCACCAATACCTTCCATCAGTCTCGCCGTGCATCTTCTTTCCCATCTGCTCTGGCGATCCGATTTAGATCGGGTCTAATCCCAAGCACAGAGCACATCGTCGCATCGAGGCGAATGATGTCGTGGTTCATGGTTTTAACCCGGTTATCGAGAGATTGAACAATGCCATGTATCCCGTTCACTTGGCCGATGACTGACTCCAGTATGTATTTGATGGTGAGAAATATAAAAAACCCTGCAATCAGAGCAATCGCAATGGGGAACCCTACGTCACCGATCAGTGAGAGGGCTTCATTCATCTTCGTTATTGCCCTTGAAAGCCTTGCTCTGCCCAGAGGTTCCAGCGTATATGCCGAAAACTGCCGCCATCGCTCCGACTACAATTGATACCAACGCTGATTGCTCAAGATTGGGTTCTGGAATAGTCATAAACCAAGTTACAACATCATAGAGCAAGACTATGTAAACACTTACAAAAATGCGGGGGAAAATACGCCAAGCATCGACAGTTCTAGCCAGATGTATCCAGCGGTGAAAAGGATTAACACCAAGATTATTAGGAGTAATTTCCAATTCAAGATCAACCTTTTTCTTAATCGGTTCTTCCATGGGTCATTCTTCCTCATTGTCCCTCGTCGGATCATTATCCCGATAGTATTTAATGATGTTAAGCGTTTGTCGAATATAGCGTCTAATATCAGCCAGATTATTGGCAAGGTTCTCATACGCTTGGGCAGTCAAACCGTAATACGCTACCGCAGGGGCATCGCCAGCATCATAGTTCTCAATGTACTCACGCATCACAGAAGGATTTAGAACGGTCCATTCAATCTCAGCCGGATTAACTCCTTCGGGTAAAGTCGGGTGGTACATTGGAGCTGGCTCTGTGATCGTCACAATTTCAACCGGAGCAACCACTGGAACTGCTGGAGGACTGCTGAACAGATTGCCCAGAGTGGAGCATCCACTGAGAGCCGCAAGACTACTCAGCAGCAGGAACTTCATCGAACTGGCGCGGGTTGGTTAGATCAACAAACTGTTGGTGTACCTGTGCTGTGCCTCTATTGACTACCCCCTCTATCAATCCGGGTCGGGCAATAGCGAGGTTATTCAGGTCATGTCGAGCGAACGTGTTACGCATCTCAGTGACCTCCTGACGAGCCTCATCATTGGCTTCTGAAAGCTCTGCGATACGCGCTTGGTTCTGACGTTGAGATTCTAGTTGTTCCTGTAGCTGGTTATTTTGATTGGCTATGGTGTTCTCCAGAACCTGCTGGTTATTAACCGAAGTCTGAAGCTCAACCTGAAGCTGACTGATCTGGGCCTTCTGCATATTGATATAGAAATAGGAGCCGCTGACAGAGGCTACCAAGAGAAATCCAAAAAGTAGGCTAAGTTTCATATAGCCACGCCATAGCAACAATTACAGCAAACCAATATAGCGCCCGATTAGCATCGTGAGAAGATAGACAGCAGGCAAGGCACCGACATTTCCGTATGCCATGCAATGCCGTTCCCCTGTTATTTGAGCCAGCCAAGAATTTTCTTGCCCACTTTATCGACCACGGCAACACCTTGAGTCAGTACCTTTGGGGGCTTATCGGCTATCCCGAAAGTCGCTCCTTCAGTAAAGCCCTTGGCAAACGCCTTGTCCGCCGAGGTGGGCTTTTCCAGATCCTCAACCGTCTTGGGGTTGATCGTTACTTCAGCACCAAAGGCCATGTGCGGGACAACGCCAGATGTGGAGATTTTCAGATGCAAGTCGCCGTCCTTGTCGTACCAGACTCCTGCATCCATGCTGACACCATCGCCTACGCCGCCTGTAGGTCCGGCCCAAACTTTCGCCTGGTTGCCGTCAGGATTCACATAGCTCCACTTCATTACGTTGGAAACTGTGACTCCGATATGGGCGCTGACGCTAACCTCAAGACCTCTGCCATCGTGGGTGTCCACATCACCGCTGACACCCTGCTCTTCGTTGACCGTCGTTACATCACAGACATTGTCGAAGTTCCACTTGTCTGTATATGACCACTTCTTTCCTGATTCTTTTTTGAAGTAGTAGTTACCCTTGGCATCAACGAAGAAAACATCTTCATCCTTGGAGTTGCTGACGTAGTACCCAGCGGGAACCTTTTGTCCTGTGGTCATGTTATTTTTTTGGCATCCGACAGTAGAAACAGACTTACTGTAATTGCTCATTTTCACCTGTTAAAGAAAAGGTAATTCCATCATTAGAAAGTCGTCTGACTATTTCTGGGTTTACATCCTCTGTTAACGGAATATCACCATACAAATCAGGATGATCTTTCTGTAAATTCAAAATCTGTTCTCTTTGCGAACGAGATAGGATAGATCCTAATTGTATTCTTAACACATCTCTGGCATAGCCTCTGGTATTGTTTATTGTTTGTCTAAAAACTTCTTTTTGCTCGTATGATGAAGCGTTTTTATATCCTGGGGTTTGTATTGTTTCAGATAAAATCCTATGGGCTAACTGACCCGATCTTGCTTGATACTCCAAATACAAATCAGTAGGTATTTCCTCTCCATCAAGACTCCTCTGAGGAAGTGCAGGCCAATAATTTTGCCCTTCATCCATGGACAGTCTGACCAACTCATCAGAAACCGGGTCTTCTCTGGAAAAAGAAGAATAAATAGGAGAGATAAAATCTGGGCCGAGACCTCCCGTCAATAAGATCGGCTCCCCCCAGAGATTGCGCCTTGCAGGAACGTCTTGAGAATAACCTGGAATCCTAGATTTAATACGATCCAAAGCCGTTCTTGTGTCTCTCAACATAGGGTCCATATTTTGCGCTGTTTGAGCAAAAAATGTCGGCACTAAAGTCCCTAACTGATTATTATAATAAGTGGAAAAGAACCTGTCAGGTTCGTTAATAGCCTCCATAAAATCTGATATTCCCTTGAAAAAGGTTTTGTTCAGAAGGTTCTGAGAAACAGAAGCTGACAACATAGCTGCTAATTCTTCTTTTTCTCCACCAGATATTTCTCCAAAAATGTCTGCGCTGTCAGCAGCTAGCCCAAACAAAATTCCTAATGGCTCAACACGGTTATACGCTAAATACCGAGTTCTCCCGTCTTCCTGTTCTATAGCAAATGAATAAGGTTGCCAGCCTGTCTCTCTAAGCCTTGCTCTAGCAGTCGAATCAGAAGGGCCAGAACCAGTTACTTTGCCCTGAGAAGCCATATACATAATCCCTGCCATAGCCGAGCTTCCTAGAGCCATGCGGCCCATTGCCTCATCTCTGGCTATACCTGTTCCAGCTTTGTAATCTGAAGAAAAGCGCCCCAGAAGCGTTCTTCGGCCTGCATATTTCAAAATGTTCAAAGGAGTCCTAATAAAAGGCATTAGAATTCTAGCTAGCGGAGCATCTGCTGCAATTCCTTGAAATTTGCTACCTAAAGAGCCGAGCGGTTTTGTAAAGGTTCGATCCCGAGCGACATCCATTGCCTGCAAATCTAGTTTTTTCGGCGGATTATCAATAATGTTTTGATAATGCTCTGCAAACTTTCTTGGGTTCTTTACCGGGTCAAGGCCCGCTCTAATCGCATCCCTGTAAGCCAGGGAATTAAGCTGCATTCGATACCCTATGCCCTTAAAAAACTCATCTGAAGTCATTAAGAGCCTGCCAGGAATCCTGATGATTTGACCCTTAACCCCTTTGATAGAAGACTGCCTTCTCCCTTCTAATTTAGAAAACAAATCAGAAGGCTCTCCAGTTATCAATGTTTGTTTGGCTAAACGATACCCATCTCGTATTCCTGAAAGCAGAGAAAGAGCATGAGCATTCGCCTCGCCAAAAGTAATTCTTTTTGTTTTGTCAGCACCCCTTAAAGCGCCCCATCCAGCCGCCAAGTATTTTTCTGGAATAGATGTTAATTGAGTCAAAGTATTAGAAAGAAAATTAACAGCATGAGTTTTGTACCCTGACAGCAAGCCATTGATCCAATACTCCAAGAACTTATCGGTCATTGTTGGGTCATTTGCAGCCTTTGTAACCTTATTAAAGTTAGCCAGGTCATTTGGCTCCATAATTGAGATTCTATCTGCTAGATCTCTGAGGCTTTTTCTCCCTCCAGCAGAAGACAAAGTTTCATCTATAGCCATTCCAGGCATAAATCTGAATTGTCTCAAAGCTCGTCCTGCTTCCGCAGCCAATCCCGCAACTTGCCCCTGAATTCCAACATGAACATTAAGAGCGTCTTTTAACGACAGAAAATCCGTATCTGCACCGCTTCTTGATGCGTCTATAGCTGCATTACGCACCCTGGTAGCTGAAGCTAGCATCAACTGCCTTGCTGCAAGTATCTTTTCTGCGCTCCATAATTCTCCAGGTCTTCTAGAAAGCAAGTCCTCAACAGACATATTAAGATCAGAAGCTAATTGGACTAACTGTTCATCCTTTACAACGCCACGCCGATGCCCTTCAAGAAGATCCTCAAAACGATCTGCCGTTGCCTCAATAACACTCTCAATATCACCAGAAGTTTCAATTCTGTCTAGGTTGATATTTCCTGCATATCTTGGCGGTTTTGTTTTAACAACCTGAGAACCAGGAGTTAGAGAAACAGGCACATCTTCAATGTTCTCGGCAGCTTGATCTGCCACTAAACGTCTGGCAGTCTGTTCTACGTTAGCCTCATCGATTTCATCTATTTTAGATGCAGTCGCCTCAGGGTCTAATTTTCCTCCGTTAGATAGAACCTCATCCGGCAACGGAGCTTCTTCTGTTCTTGGCAAATTTGACAAAGCCTCATCAGCATCACTCAACCCTTCTTCTACCTGACCTCTTTTTAACCGTACAAGAGATTTAATTGACTGAACAACTCCTGCTGAAGCAGCGCCAATACCAATATCCTCTAAGGCAAGTTTGAATCTAGCCTCCGCAACAGAATCATCTGGGTCTGCCTGCAAGTATTCAGTCACAGGATTTTCCAATGCTGGAACCGACTGAATTAGATCAGACAGCTTCTCATCAAAAGGATCAAAAACAGCCTGACCTGTTAATACCGCGCCTGCCTCCATCTTCATTGCGGTGCCAAGAGCTGTTTTACCTCGTCCTAGTATTTTCAGAGAACCAAGAAAAGGTACAAAAAATTGTGTCGCTGTTCTAACTAGCTGTCCTGCCCCCGTCTTTGCGGGGGCTACTTCAGGTAATTCGACATCTGATATGTCGGCGGCATGACCCTGTTGCCTTAAAATTTCTAAGTGTTGCCTGTATTCTGGGCCAGAAAGATAATTAGGCAAAGTCATTTTGTTTTGTTCGTCTACCCAAGTTATCCCGCCAACATCAGGCATTTTTTTCTCTAGCCAACCTGCCACATCATCGAACAGCAAATCAAGGGAATTCTGAGTTGCATCACGAATGCCGCCTACCATCTGCGGGATAAACTCTTTTTTCAACTCAAATTCTTCTTCTGAAAGAGGAGCTACCTCTGAAGGTTCCTCTGAAGGAAGAATCGGCCTTGTTACAGCTTCAGGATTTTGACGCAGAAGATTATTTCGGGTATTCAAACTAATTTGCTGTTGCTCCAGAGCCATCATAATCGTTCTGGATTCCTCTGGAGTCGGCACATCTCCTGCTATCTCAACATTGCCAAGACCCTCAACTCTGATTATCCCCATCTATCACCACCAAATGCTTACGGTACATTTTCCCCGGAACCAAGAACACTCCGACCCCGAAGCATCTGAGCAAGAAAATCAAGTTGCAGATAGTCATCGTATACTTCTCGCTGTCCTGGGGTTAGCGCTATACCAGACGATATTTTCTGCATAATTGGGCCTATAACAGCGGCTTGACGCTCACTCATTGACCCGACATCTGAAACTAATTTATTTGCTCTTCTTTGCAACAGACGATATTCTTCAGAATCTTCCTGCCCCGCTCTTTCAAGTCCAGCCATAGACGCAAGTGTTTTCTGGAGTTCTGATTGAGCTTGTGGCGTCAATGGTTTAGGTATAGCAGAAAGTTGTGCGCCAGCAATGGACACATCTCTTGTCAAATCAGCTATTTCTGCTTCAGAAGCCCCTCTTAACTCAGCTAACCGCAAAGCAGTGACAGCATTTCTTTGCTCTTTGTTCATCTCTGTTATTGTGTCTAAGCCTTCTTTCGCTCCTTTTGCAAAGCCCTCTCCACTTGCTATAGAAGCACCGATACTTGTTAAAGCTGTTGCAAGTTTGTCGTCTTCGGTATCAGAAGCAATATCTATAAGTTCACTGTAATCTGGAACAGTAGTTTTCTTTCCATACAAATCACCCAACTTGTCTAAATATGTCTGCAAAATATCGCCTTTAGGAGCGGCAAGCATATTATGACCATCATCATCACCATTATCTCCATTCGAGCCATTATCTCCATTCGAGGAGTCATCAGAAAAATCACCAGAAATTTCCCTTAGTTCATCAATGGTAAATTCACTCTCTGTCGAATCAGGTCTTGCATCATCAAGAGAACCTGTAATATCAGACGTGCCCAAAAGAACATCAGCCATAAAAGGGGAAAGACGAGTCGTATCTGGTGCTGCCTCAAAGTTTTGATTGCTTTGGAATGCCCGTATTAGTTCAGCATGTTCTGGATTTACTTCTTCATCAGGATTGTCCTGATAATAATTTTGAAGCCTTCTTCCTATATCATTCATAGATACAAAATCATTAGTCTCTACTCTAGGAACAGGACCCATATCCTGCATCCTGACAATCCCACCAGAGGCATTCCCTTCAGGAGCATTTTCTTCTAAAAACTCTATTGCCCTTTGAGCGCTAGTAGTGGGAGATACGTTTTCTGCTTCACTAGCCTCTACTGATCTAATTACATCGCCTGATCTAATTACATCGCCTCTATTTGAATAACGCTCATAGGCTGGATATCCGCCTAATCCAATAACCCCTGCTCTCTGTAGTATTTGCGGATTATTTCTGAAAAAATCTGCCACAATACCTGTGACTCTCTTCGGTAATAATCCTTCTTTGAAAATTCTTTCAGCTTGTTTGAAAGTCCCAGAAACTTTAGGAGCAACACTACCTGCCAAAGACATAAGAGGTTTTCTAAAAAAAACGCTTGGCGATAATGTCATAATCCCCGCTTCTAAACCCTTAGCACCCAGATACCTAGATAGACCTTCCGTATCTATATTTCCTTCTTCGTCAGTGAAACGGTTTTCAAGAGCGCGCATTTCTTCGCGTCCAGCCTCATGCTTCTTTCTATACCATTCAGGAACGTCCTCACTGCTTACTGTTCTACCAAAACTTAATGGAATCTCATAAGGAACAGACTCTCCTTCCTGCATCCTGACTACACCACCCCCAGCCATCGGTAAGACGGAAGGGATACCCATATTGGTTGCATTCGCCATTGCCTCCTGCTGCATAGGGCCAACATCATAAAGACTCTCTGGGCTGAACTTTGCAGCATCTTCGATAATCGCATTTGGAATTTGCCCTCCACCAGCCATTCTCAGATAAGGCATCCTTCCGCCTCCTGCCGCCATCATTTGCGGCGGAGGGGCCATAGGAGAGGCTTGAGCAGCCATCATCTCTGGAGGCATCTGAGGTGGCATCTGGGGTGGAGGCATCATCTCTGGCGGCATCTGGGGTGGCGGCATCTGAGGTGGCATAGCCCCCATAGGAGCCTGTGGAGGCATCTGCGGTGGTAACGCAGCGATACCCTGTGGTGGTGCGGCTTCAGAAACAATTTGTTCTGCCACTGTCTGCTGTGGTTGTTCTTCCTCTGCCGCAAAACGATCCCGCATATTCTTTCGACGCTGAATCTCTGAAATAACCAAGAACTGCGGCATTATTCCCGAAGGAGCCTGGGCCTCCTGCAAGAGAACATCGTCAGGAGCGCCTTTTACGACATCTTCCTGCTCAAGAATGTTCATCATCATAATTTAGCCCCCTCTCAGACCACGGTATAAGCCAACACCGGCAATACCGCTACCCAGCATTCTTTCGATTGAACTAGGCCCACCAAAAGTCGCTTGAGTTGTCCCAGGCTGAATCGGTAATCCACGGAGAATCTGGTTATAAAAAGCCACCTGCTCACGCGGATAGGCTTGCTGTCTCAAGAAATCCTGATAGCCCATCGTTAAGCCCTGCTGCGACAACTGTCTCTGCATTTCTCCTGCGGCTTGCATATTCTTCAACCGCTCGTAAGCCATCTGTTGTTCCTGTGAACCATAACCGCCTAATTGCTGCGCTGCTCGAAGTTGTTGATCTCTAGTAGCTTGGTCAAAACCCAAACCCCTAATCCCTAACTCCGCCGCGGCTCTTTGCTGCTGAATATTGAACTGCTGCGCGCCCATTCTGGCTTGATTTTCAGCTTGACGACCTCTGTCTTCGATCTCTTGGGCCGACATACCCATTCTTCCCGCCTGCTGTCGAGCCGATTCTCCTGCTTGATAGACGCTTAAATCTGCCTGTTGTTGCTGCTGACGCAATTGCTCATTAGTTGCAAACTGCTGCTGACCAAACCGTTCCTGCGCCTGACGAGCAGCATCTTCCTGTTGTTGAGCCGTAAGACCCATAGCGCCAGCTTGCTGCCTAGCCTGCTCTCCTGCCTGGTAGACACTTAATCTCGCCTGTTGTTCTGCCTGTCTAGCCCGATCTTCTGCTTGCTGGGCAGTAAGCCCCATTGCTCCGGCCTGTTGTCTTGCCCGCTCTCCGGCCTGATAAACGCCTAATTCTGCCTGCTGCTGTTGCTGACGCAGTTGTTCGTTAGTCATAAACTGCTGCTGACCAAAACGCTCTCCTGCCTGCAAAGCCTGCTCTCTGGCTTGTCCTGTCTGTAATCCAAGCTGCCCTGCCTGCAACCTTGCAGCGCGATCTGCCTCAAATGCCTGCTGTGCCTGCTGAAAAGCTAACTGACTGCCCCTAGACTGAATATCGCCTAGCTGCTGACCAAGATTGCGCTCACGCTCGGCCTGCATAATGGCCTCTCGATAACCACCCATACCGCCGGTCTGCGCTGCCTGTTGCCCTATCTGGCTTCCTGCTATGTCTGATTCTCGCCTCGCCTCACGCTTCTCAATATCCGTAACCATCTGCTGATACGGACTCATGTATCTTTCAAGCGTCTGGGGATCGGCAACCGTACCCGGGGAGAATCCGGGGCCAAACTGTTGAATTCCAAATCCCGGTTGTCCAGTGTACCCAACCATTCTCTGGTCCGCTCGATAGTCTTGCGATATGTCTCCAGCCTGATATCCGGGGTCAAATGGTCCGGCCTCATACCCCTGAGAAATATCTCCAGCCTGATATCCTGGGTCAAATGGCCCTGCTTGATATTCAGCGCCTCGCTGACCAGCTTGATAACCTTGACCGATATCTCCAGCCTGATAACCGGGGTCTATCTGAGGGCCAGTATATTGAGAAATAATAGGTTGTGGCTGAAACTCCCTCGCCATAGACAGCCCCTGACCTACAGGCTGATAACCGATTCTTGAGGCAATATCAGAGGCTTGTCTCATTTGATACGGCGTTCCAGCAGCAGCCATCTCCGTCATGCCCTGCATGGACATTCTTTCTTCCGGCGTGAAATCAGCAATTCTTTGGCCTGGAAACGCCTCATACGGGCGCATGGTTTCATAGGCAGTCCGCTCTAATGCCCTTCTGAAATATGGTTCCGCATACTCAGGAAGATTACTCGTTACCTGAGTAACTTCTTGGGGACCAGATGGCCTGCCTCCGCTCTTACCGCCCATAATTAAACCTCTTTCTCATAAGTTGTATACGACCGGATAAACCCATCTTGTTCTAACCATTTCCAGAACCCATGCCTTGCCGTGCCTTCGATGCCATCGCACTCGTTATCTATCGCCCAAGAATTAAAGCGTTCCAGCATATCCCAGACCCAACCATTGAAGTTCTTCCCGCCCAAATACTGCATAGCCAGCATCTTTTTCTTCGGGTAAAAAACGAACTCAGTAGTCCCTACGCCTTCAATGATATTGTCCTCATTAAAGGCCACCCAAAGGTTCTGCTCCATCTTACGCACAGACTCATACAACGACTGCATATCCCATCGACCGTGTGATCTAGCTATGGCTGGGGCCAAGTGCTTTTCCACATCATCCCAAAGCGTATGAACGTAGTTGGGAGGAATCAAAGCTATCGTGTGTGTAACTTTCCGTGGCGCATTCTGCGACCGAACCCTCGGCTCACTGGAGATATCCTTGATGACAATATCTTCTTTTAATGCAGGTTGGTTCATACGGGCATTGCTCCGCGTGGGTTAATAGCCGGGGGCTGTCCCGTTCTTCCTGTTCTTGCTTGACGAATATCCGCCATCATCCTATCAAGCTCACCCGCTCCGGCGTCACTACTGCCGTTACCGATTCCAGAAACCACATCGGCTGGAACAATAAACTCACCAGGAGAAACAGCAACTCTCTGCTGATCCCCAATCATGCCCTGTACTTGATCGCTCATCCCATCGCCCTGACCTTGTATTAAACCCTCCGTTTGAGCACCAGGCTCTACTGAAGCCAACACCTGTTGCCGTAACATTTGGAACGCTTCTGGGCCAAACTGCTGGATAAATGCCTGAATGATTGCATCAGCTTCTTCTTGAGGAACCTGACCTAAAACCGCCATAGCTGTTTGCTCCACCAACTGAACCGTGGCTGGGTCCATTCCGGCTGTGGGATCCATCATGGCTGGATCCATTGGCGCAGCCATCGCTGGGTCAACAGGCATTTGAGCTTCAGGAGATTGCCCAATTAACTCGGTTATCCCACCACCTTGGTAGCCTCGAATCTCTTTTCTAAGCTCCTCCCACTCCCTTAAATCGTACCTATAATCTGCCCTATCTTCGTCATCATAATCCCGACGATTCGGCTTCAAAGCATTAAGCTCCTTGATGGTCATAGCAGGCTTTTCAGGAGTTCGAGTTGCTGCTGAAACTCTAGTAGGCGCTACTACCGGAGCAGGAGGAGGAATTGGCGGAGCCAACTGTGGCGGAGGCGGAGGCGGAGCTGGTGGCAACGGCTGCATTACCGGCGGCTGCATCTGCGGCGGAGGCATGGGCGGTGGCATAGGTGGTGCCATCACAGGAGGAGGTGGTGGTGGCAATGGCTGCGGCATCTGAGGTATAGGCTGAGGCGTCTGCATGGGCTGCGGCAATCCTATTCCGGGCCTTGGAGTAATGTTTGGTGGCAAGGGCTGTCGCTCGATCACAGGTGGCGGAGGCTGCATTACCGGAGGTGGTGGAACTACCGCTGGTTGAGCCTGAGACTCCCTCCAATCTCTTAAATCATCCCGATAATCACTTCCTTCTTCTTCGCCGTAATCACCTCTAACCGGCCTCTGACCGACCTGTGGCGGGACGGGAGGCTGCATTACCGGCGGCGGAGGAGGAGGTGGCGGCATGGGCGGTGCCATCACAGGAGGGGGTGGTGGCGGCATAGGTGGTTCCATTACCTGCGGTGGTGGCATTGGCGGCATAGGTGGCATTGCCTGTGGAGGCGGCATTGGCGGCATAGGTGGCATTACAGGAGGCTCTGGAATTAGAGGAGCTACTGCCGGTTGAGCCTGAGACTCCCTCCACTCCCTTAATTCTCTTCTGAACTCTGCGCCT
>Ga0208029_1000279_pt1 | contig 34648 bp, 35 predicted proteins | sample MalvireepMed_s12_FD_184242 | JGI IMG/M metagenome (GOLD analysis project Ga0208029, IMG submission 184242) | Marine viral communities from the Global Malaspina Expedition - Malaspina viral metaG DeepMed_s12 (SPAdes) (version 2) | ecosystem: Environmental > Aquatic > Marine > Oceanic | place... | reverse complement strand
GTTTTCAGAATAACTTTTTTCTATTAAGGTGTCGGCAATAAATGTATTGTAATTAATCTCTTGTTCAGTATGAATATTCCCGTGATAAACTACAATGCCTGTTTTACTTTTATCTCCCTGCCATCGGAAAGTGAGGTTGCTATTACTTACAAAGTTTTTTTTGGTTTGTACATTATCAATAAAAAAGGACTGAAAGGTTTTCTCAAGTGTAGTTGTTGCATAATTTGTAACAGAAGATAAAACATCTTGTTGGCTAAACTCTTTTTTGCCAGTATTATTGGTATGAGTTGTAACAAAGGAGTTGAACTCATCTGAAAAAAAGAATCCTTTACCTAAAAGGCTATATTTATTTTTAAACCCGTATCCAACACTTACTTCGGTTTTAAGAATTCCTTTAAATTCGCTTTTTGTATCAATGTTGATAACAGGATCTCTTATCCGATCAAAATCTAATGTAAATTTATCTTTATAGTTGTCTATAATTTGAACTTTATCCATTATCTCATAATCCAAGTTGTCTAAGGCAACCTTATTTTGATTGATGAATACTTCTTTGCTGTTGATGAGTATTTTATTAATTTGTTTTCCTTGATATGAAATTGTCCCCTCTTCACCCATAATGATACCTTCTGTTTTATCTAGAATCTCCCGAAGAGTACTTTCTTTACGAAGGCTCATGTTATTAATATCCAAATCTAAAATATCTTCGTTTTTTTTTACTTCTACAATGACTTCTTGCAGTTGAGTGACCCGCTCTTCTAAGTAGATTTCAATATTATAATTGTTGTTAAGTTGTATAAAAACAGTTTTTTCTTGATAGCCTATGGCGGAGACGTTAATAGTAATAGTTTGGATTTCAGAAGGGATTTCAATAGAAAAGCTCCCTTTTTCATCAGTATAACCATAATTTATGTTTTCTGAAGAGGATGTGTTATTTATTACAACGTTAGCATGAGGTACAAAACCTCCATCATTACTTTTAACAGTTCCAGAAATTTCTATTTGCTGTCCATATGCTATGTAGCCACAAAAAAAATAAATAATATATTTAAGTGATTTTAGCATTAAGAACTATTTTTTTGTAGAAAATCGACCATATGCAGCTATGTTCCATGCAATCATCATTGCTGAAAAAGCATATAAGTCCATTGTGATTGCTATTCCCATATGCATAAGAATAATAGCAAAAACAGTATATCTTCTAGTTAATTTTTGAATAACTAAAAATGGATAAAAGAATTCAAGTAATATTGTACCTATTCCTATTATTATGAAAATTTCTGAGGGGAATGTATGATAATTATTATCTGCTGAAGCTAGTGCTTTCCAAACGGAGTTGCCATTCCTCCACCCACTATCAAGCCCTTTGGCAATTCCTGAAAAACAATACGCCATAGCTAAGTGAATTTGAATTACCCGCCTGTAGTTGAAACCTAAATTTAATACAGGGTTAAATAATTTTTTGTCGATTGAAAAAAAATATCCTACCGGAAACACCAAACAGTAAAATAAAGACATGGTTAAAAAAAAATCATAGCCGTAGTTGAAAGGAGTAAAACTTCTAAATATGATTAGCTGAAAAACCAAAGCTATTCCAGCGGCATAACGTGTGAAAAAGCCCAATAAAAGAAAAATTAAAGCTCCTATATAGATTCTTGTTACTGTTGGAAAAAAGATGTTTGAGATCCCGTTGGTTTCTATAAATTGATATAATGGATGGAAGTATTTAAAATATCCAGATTCTAAATAAATTAATTCTTGAGGGATTAAAGTTTCTGCAGAAGAAAATAATAAGGGTAAATCCTTTATTAAACTAGCAATTTCGATAAGCGCAATGGTACTAATTGTTAAGCGAAAAAAAATTAAAAAGAGTTTTTCACTACCATCTATTTTGAATAAGCCTTCTAATTTATTGTACAGGAAATCTACCTTCTTGAATAACATATATATTAGGTTTAGCTTGACGTTCCTTCCTTTCCCAAATATTTTCGGGAACTATAGTAAGTAATTCTATTTTATATGAAGCACATTCGGAGCGCTTTAAGGCTTCTTTTTTTCCTAACCATTTTAAGGTTTTAACTACGTAGTCTTTTTTGAACTTATAATCATTCCTTAAACTTAGAACATCTGGATCGTTATTAGCTATTGAGAGAGAATCAGCATCTATTGCATTTTTTGTTTTTGCTACATAATTTGCTAAAAATGATGCATACCCTTCCAACCGTGAAATACCATTGGTACTTGAGAAGTTAAAGTAGCGGTCTTTTTTTAGCACCTGATCCAGAGAATCATAATAAGTTGCCCTTAAGTATTTTTCTGTAGCGGCATGGATGCCATAAAACCCATAACCTGTATTTATACCTGTCAATAAATAATATGGCTCGGTGTATTGGTTCTGTTTTAAAAAGTTAAAAATAAAGATGGATGGTTTTTTATTATAGTGGAAACCCCAATATCCGTCAATTGTAGTCCAAGTCGATTGAAAAAAAATAAGTAATAAATGCCCAGTAAAGAAGAGTACTAACAATGTTTTTTTCATAATACATTTTTACTGGTGTTTTTAAATGGATAAAACAACGATATCAAGACCTTTTATAAAGGAAAAATAGTTTATCTTTTATATGGCTTTTTATGATAATATTCATAGAGACCTGTTGCAAGATCTCCTTTTTTAATAAGTAATATGGGTTCTATATCGTAGTGCTTTTTCTTTTTCTTTTCTTCTATAAAAATATTATACTTCGTTTTATAAAGGGTTTCGTAAAAATCAATCTCATTATTATATTCAATTTTTTGGATTTGTATAGTTCGAAAATAGTCTTCTGCAACTACTACTAGTCCTGGGAGTCCTTGGTACACAGAGGGCCCGTTTGATACGGGTAGTTCTTTGGTGTACCAGACCGTTAACATAGGGTAATCACTTGATTTCGATTTTGCCTTGAAACAATTTAGCCCTTTTATCTTCTTTTGCTCATTGGTTAAAACCCATTCTATATTCCCAACTTCACCTTCGGTGTAAAAGGTTTGATTCATTATCCACTCATGTTTAAAGGTCTTGTTTTCGGTAGTTTTTATAGAGAATAAAACTGTATCGGCAAGAGCTGCTGTAGTTCTAGGGTTTTCCCAGCCTATCGGTCTTTTTTGTACCGTAGAATCCAAAACATAGATAGATGAGCGATCTTTAACATTAATATTAAAACTATAATAATCTGTTATTCCCTTCATAAATTCGTGCAATGACGCTTTCGTTGGCGAGTCCTGCATGTGTGACTCCGTCATTTTATATTGACTGATGGGAGTACTTGTATAGGTTACTTTGATAATATTTTTTGCTTCTGATTGAGCTTTTGCCTGTATGGTACAGTAAATTAAAAAAAGAGCAAGAAAACATTTATGAATGGATATCATCTTTTTTTTTTAAATAGAAAAAGTATTGCTCTCTCTATTAAAGAGAACAATACTATAGAGCATTTAGTATTTACCTAATATGTTGGACATAGCTTCAAATTGCTTAAGTACTTCTCCAGTATGTGTATTATTACATTCGGAAAAAGACTCTTGAGTTCGATATTTAGTAGAACATGTAGCTTGTGCTTCTAAAACTGTATCAGTTATTTCAAAGTCATCAGTTAGTGAATTATTTGTCTCAGCAGGTGCAAATGCGAATGCTACAAATGCAATAGTGATTAGCGCAAAAGAAAGAATTATTTTTTTCATGTTTTCTAATATTTAAAGTGTTAATAAATGAATTTTTAAACATTTACGTAGAGCTCTTAAATAATTAAAATTATATAGTATATAATACCAATATAGTGAAAAAAAACATTATTTCATAATAAATATTCTAAAAAATAATTAAAATCATCATTTTATATGCTTTTATGCTATAAAAACATAATAAATGTTCGATTGCTAAGATGTCTTAATTATTGATATTAACAACTATATTCTTAGCCTTTGAAGTAGAAATACATTTAGCTCCTTCTTTAATTACTCAAAACAGAGTTTAAAATAGTAGAAGGATTTGAACGTACGTTATTTTCGGTTTGTTCTACAATATTAAATAAACCATCTACTAATTGTTTGGTTACTGCATCGTTTAACTGCTCGGAACCACTGGCGGTACTTCCTGTTCCTAAAACAGCGCCTAAAACTCCATTTAATGAGCTATTATTACCTCCAAGCGCATTGTTTAATAAGGAGTTGATGCCTAAGCTTTCTGTTTTATCGGTAACAACTGGAGCAATAGCAGTAGTTAAATCATTGTAAGTTTTATCCTTAAGGTAGGACGTTGCAGCATCTTTTCCACCAGAAATAATAGCAATTGCATCTTGAGTAGTCATTTCATTTATAGCTTTAGTAACTATAGGTCTTGCGGTGGTAATAGAAGCATTTGCAATATCGCTAATTAGTGCTTTTTCCTTTGCAACAACACTAGAAAGTCCTAAAGATTCTAATTTATTGTTGATATCTTTTAATTTTTGAGGCATGGCAGCATCAATCAAAGCATTAGTCATAAATTCATTGGAGTCGCCAAATACCGAAAAAGCTTCTTGTGTTCCGTTATTTAAAACAGATTGTACAGTGTTTAAAGCTACATTGCTGTTTTGACTTGTGTTTCCAGCAGTGTTAAGTGTATCACAGCTGTTTAGAGATAAAAGTGTTGCTGTAAGAACAACAACCGTTAAAATTTTTCTGATCATAATATGATTTTTTTTAAAGAGTGTAAAAGTAATATCTTTTTAGAAAATAAGTAATATATAGCAGGGATTAACCTTTATTTATACTCGTTTTTCGAGTTCTATAATTTCAAGGTCTTTAATTTGTTCGTTGTCAATTACAAAGCGTAACATAGTTCTAACTTTATGAAACCCATGTTTCCCAGCTGCACCAGGATTCATATGCAATAAATTCAGCTTTTTATCCCACATTACTTTTAAGATATGCGAGTGTCCACAAATAAAGAGTTTAGGAGGGTTTACCTTGATTTCCTCTCTAATTCTACGGTCGTATTTATTAGGATATCCTCCAATATGTGTAATCCAAACATCCACCCCTTCACAAAAGAAGCGGTTATTTTCTGGAAATTCTAATCGTGCTTTGTCATTATCAATATTTCCAAAAACAGCTTTTAGAGGTTTTAGTTTTTTTAAAGCATCGGTAACTTGGAGGTCGCCAATATCTCCGGCATGCCATACTTCATCAGCTAGATTTACATATTTTAGAATAGCATCGTCTATATAACTATGTGTGTCTGAAAGTAAAAGAATTTTTCGCATAAAATAATTACGTTTTAAAAAGTCTTTGATTTATTCATCCCCTTTGCGGAGGCATTTACCTTATCTATAATAAATCCCTTTATGAGGGGTTTTATATGTTTTTTTTATTGTCTTTAAATGTTCATATGGAACATCCAAATAATCATTCAGCTGAGTGTTTAAAAATTAGACATGGATGTTTCATCTATTTAAATCCCTCATTGAGGGTTTTATTCCCCAGAGCTTGCCCTGAGTTTATCGAAGGGCTCTACGTCGAAATTGGTTAAATTATTTTCCTTTGACTACCTCGAAGGCTTGCCTCGAGGTAGTTGGTTTTACAATTAATTGCTTTCTAGTAATTTAATTATTTCGATTGGTATTGGTCATTGCCTATTAAATGCCCATTATGGACTTTCAAAATAAAATACTCCCATCAAAATGAGTATCTTTGTAGCTTGTTACAAAAATAGCATTTTGATTTGAGATATTTTTTGGAGCTTTCTTACAATGGGCAACAATACCATGGGTGGCAAAATCAGCCTAACGCAATTTCTGTACAAGAAGTTTTAGAAAAAGCACTTTCTACACTTTTAAGAACAGAAACTCAGATAATGGGCGCCGGTAGAACCGATTCTGGAGTACATGCAAAGCAAATGTTTGCTCATTTTGATGTTAATATAGCTATAGAAACTGCCATATTAAAGCATAAACTGAATAGCTTTTTACCTAATGATATTGCTATAAAGGATATTTTTTTAGTGGTAGATGAAGCGCATGCTCGTTTTGATGCTACACAACGGAGTTATGAATATTGGTTGGTTCAAGAAAAGAATCCTTTTTTTAATAAGTACGCACACTTTATAAAGGCAGATTTAGATGTAGATGCCATGAATAAAGCCGCTGCAGAATTATTAAATTATAAAGATTTTCAATGTTTCTCTAAATCAAACACAGATGTAAAAACATATATTTGTGATGTAAAAAGGGCAGCGTGGATTTGTGAAGGAGAATTGTTAGTTTTTCATATCACAGCCGACAGATTTTTACGTAATATGGTAAGAGCTATTGTAGGAACTTTGTTGGATGTTGGAATAGGAAAAATATCTCTTGAGGAAGTAACAGAAATTATAAAAAGTAAAGATAGAAGTAATGCAGGAGCCTCGGTTCCAGCACATGGACTTTATTTAACAGAAGTGGTCTACCCCAATTCAATTAAAAAAATTAATGAGTAAAGATAAAGCAGGTAATACATTTGATTTAGGACTTTTTAAGCGTTTAATGCGTTACACAAGGCCATACCGATTAACATTTATTGGGGTTGCTTTTGCGGCAATCTCACTTTCAGTATTTTCTTCTGTTCGTCCTATATTATTAAAATACACCATAGACGATTACGTACTTTCAAAAGATAGTCACGGACTCTTGATGTTTGTGATTTACATGACGATTGTGCTATTTTTAGAAGTTATTAGTCAGCTTTCATTTATTTATTATGCCAATTGGTTGGGACAATCGGTAATTCAAGATATTCGGGTAAAACTATTTAAGCATATGCTTAGTTTTAGAATGAAGTATTTTGATAGTTCTTCTGTAGGAATACTTGTAACAAGGGCTGTAAGTGATATTGAGCGTATTGCAGCTATTTTTAGCGACGGACTTTTTATGATTGTTAGTGACTTGCTAAAAATGATAGTTGTGGCTGGAGTAATGCTTTATTTTGATTGGCAATTATCTTTAATAGTGTTTGCAGTACTTCCATTAATGTTATATGCTACTAGATTGTTTCAAAAAGCAATGAAGAAAGCATTTATTGAAGTGAGAAAAGAGGTTTCAAACTTAAATTCTTTTGTTCAGGAGCGGTTAACGGGAATGAAAATAGTTCAGCTTTTTGTAAGAGAAAAAGAGGAATACGAACAATTTAAAGTAATAAACGAAAAACACAAAAAAGCTTGGATTAACACGGTTTGGTATAACTCCATTTTTATAGCGGTTGTAGAACTTATGTCGGCTATAACAACGGGTTTAATTGTTTGGTATGGTGGGTTACGTGCAGTAATGGATGGTGCCAGCGATTTAGGGAACATTTTTATGTTTATTATGTTGGCTACAATGATTTTTAGACCGCTTAGACAAATAGCCGATAAATTTAATACCCTACAAATGGGAATGGTTGCTGCAAATAGGGTGTTTGATATTTTGGATACCGATAGTAAGATTGAAAATAAAGGAAATCTTACCGCAGAAAACTTAAAAGGAGCACTTGCTTTTAAGAATGTCCGTTTTGGATATATTGAAAATGAAGAGGTTTTACACGGAATTTCGTTTGAAGCAAAACCTGGAGAAACTATTGCTATTGTTGGAGCAACAGGAGCTGGGAAGTCTACTATTATTAATTTATTGAATCGTTTTTATGAAATTAATTCAGGAGAAATTTTAGCAGATGGAACTAATATTAACGAATTTACCATACAATCCCTGCGTTCTCAAATAGCAGTTGTTTTGCAAGATGTTTTCTTATTTGCAGATACAATTTTAAATAATATTACACTAAATGACCCTTCAATTAAGGAAGAAGATGTAGTCCAAGCAGCAAAAGATATAGGAATTCATAAGTTTATAAAAAGCTTGCCTGGAGGGTATCATTATAATGTAAAAGAAAGAGGAAGTATGCTTTCTAGTGGGCAACGTCAGCTCATTGCTTTTTTACGTGCGTATGTAAGTAATCCAAGTATATTGGTGTTGGATGAAGCAACCTCTTCTGTAGATGGGCATTCAGAAAAATTAATTCAGAAAGCAACAGATAAGATAACTAAAGGAAGAACTTCTATTGTAATTGCTCACCGTTTGGCAACTATTAAAAAAGCAGATCGGATTATTGTAATGGAAGCAGGGAAAATAGTGGAGTCTGGCACACATGAAGATTTATTAAAACAAGAAAATGGATACTATCGTAATTTATACGAAGTTCAATTTTTAGCTGAAGAAGCTATCTAAATAAGGGAGTAAGGATAAAAATCTAAAATCTTATGTAAGATCGTCTATAATAATTTTCTTAAGTTCGTTGAATTCATTATACAAAACAAATTCTCCATTCTTAATATAAGAAACTTGCCCGTTTTCTTCACTAACAACCAAAGCAACAGCATCAGTTTTTTCGGTAACTCCAATAGCTGCTCGATGTCTTAACCCAAACCGAAGCGGAATGTTTCGTTCGTTTGAAACAGGTAGGATTGCTCGTGTTGCCACAATTCGGTTTCCTTCAATAATAACAGCGCCATCATGTAAGGTACTATTTTTGTAAAAGATGCTTTCTAAAATAGGTTGATTTACTTCAATATTCATGTGGTCTCCAGTATGTTTTACAAATTCTAGAGAGTTATTTCTTTCAATAACTATAAGTACACCAGTAAGTTTCGAGCTCATTTTTTCACAAGCAGAAATTATGGCATCTACATTTGTATCTACCCCCAAACCGTCGTGTTTCATAAAATTGAGATGCTTCATAATCCCTCTTTTACTAAAGTTTGTAGAGCCTACCATTAATAAGAATTTTCTAATTTCTTGCTGAAAAACTACAATCAAAGCAAAAAATCCTGCACCTATAAATTTACCAAAAATGTTACTTAGAATACGCATATCTAATGCTTCGGTAAGTAAATAGATAACATAGATTATAACGATACCAATAAAGATATTAATGGCAACAGTTCCTTTTACCAACTTGTATAAGTAGTAAAAAAGAAAGGCAACAAGGAAGATATCTATGATATCTACAATTTTAAGCTCAACAAAATCGAATATTTCCAAAGTACTTCGGTTTTATGTAAAAATATAAAATTTAGATTAGTAAAAAATAGAATTGCTCACTAAGTGAGGTTAAAATGTTTTTATGAATTTCAGACTGTTTGTTTTTTGCAGTAAAATATTGAGAGCAATTAGATACTGAAATTATTTTTGGCAATCATTTCCTTAATTTTGATACACTCCATAGCTTCTTTTACATCATGCACCCTTAAAATATTAGCACCTTTGCTTAGAGCAATTGTATTTAAACTTGTGGTACCGTTAAGGGCTTGAGAAGCATCAGTTTCTAATAGTTTGTAAATCATAGATTTTCTACTGATTCCTACTAATAGAGGTAATCCTAAAATGTGCAATACATCTAGTTTAGCCATTAGCTCATAATTCTGGTCTAAGTTTTTAGCAAATCCAAAACCAGGATCAATTATCACATCGTTTATTTTATGAGCATTGACTTCTGCTATTCTTTCAGAAAAGTAATAAAGAAGTTCTCTCATAAAATTACGGTAGGTTATTTTTGTTTGCATTGTTTCTGGATTCCCTTTCATATGCATTAAAATATATGGAACTCGAAGTTTTCCTACAGTCGGAATCATATTAGGATCTAATGTTCCGCCAGAAATATCGTTCACTATACACGCTCCTGCTTCAATAGCTTCTTTTGCAACTTCAGCACGAAAGGTGTCTATAGAGAGTAAGGTTTCAGGAAAGTTTTTCAGAATAAGTTCTGTAGTAGGAACACTGCGTTTTAGTTCTTCTTGAACAGAAACTTCTTTTGCTCCAGGTCTAGAACTGTAGGCGCCTAAATCAATAAAAGTAGCGCCATCATTTAACATCGATTCTACACGATTTAAAATGTGACTATCATTGGTGTATTTTCCTCCATCAAAAAATGAATCTGGAGTGGTATTTAATATGCCCATTACTTTTGGGCTTGAAATATCGATAAGGGTTCCGTTGCAGTTAATTGTCATTAAAAAGGGCTTAAAATATAAAGTTTAAAGGGCTAACTTTGAACAATTGAAAATTTTAAGCGAAATTTACGCAAAATAGTATCAAACTTATGCAAAATACATCAAAACAATACGATGAGGTAGTTAGTGTTTGTCGTGAATTGTTTGAAAAGAAAATGAAAGATTATGGAAGTGCGTGGCGTATTTTACGATTGCCATCGCTTACAGATCAGATATTTATAAAGGCACAACGTATTCGTTCCCTTCAAGAAAATAGTGTTAGAAAAGTAGATGAAGACGAAATATCTGAATTTATCGGAATTATAAATTATTCCGTTATGGCGCTTATTCAGATAGAAAAAGGGATAGCAGTACAGCCAGATTTAACTACTGATGAAGCTGTAAAACTGTATGATTTTTATATTGAGCAGACAAAGAATTTAATGCTAAATAAAAACCATGATTATGGAGAGGCTTGGCGAGAAATGCGTGTAAGTTCTTTGACGGATTTGATTTTACAAAAGATACTTCGTGTAAAGCAAATTGAAGATAATAAAGGGAAAACATTGGTAAGTGAAGGGATTGATGCAAACTATCAAGATATGATTAATTATGCAGTTTTTGCAATGATTCATCTTGAAGAGTTGAAAAGTTAATAATGAGTTTCATATAAAAACTGAATTTAAAAATAATAGAAAAAGTAAAGAATGGGTAAAATAGTAGTTTCAATTGCAAGAATACTAGTTGGGTTTTTGTTTATTATAAGTGGACTTATAAAATTAAACGATCCAGTAGGGTTTTCATTTAAATTGGAAGAATATTTTAGTCCTAGTGTATTAAATTTAGAGTTTTTAGCGCCTTATGCACTTGCTATAGCTATATTTTTAGTGATTTTTGAAACCGTTCTAGGCGTCATGCTTTTAGTGGGTTTTAAACGTAAATTTACAGTTTGGAGTTTACTCCTTATGATTATATTCTTTACATTCTTAACGTTTTATTCTGCATATTTTAATAAAGTTACCGATTGTGGGTGTTTTGGAGATGCTATAAAATTAACCCCTTGGGAGTCGTTCTTTAAAGATGTGGCCTTATTGCTACTTATTTTAATATTATTCTTTAAAAGAGTATATATTAATAAGTTTAGCTTTGCAGGGTTTGCTACTTTTTTAGCTATAATATTTTGTTCTGGATATGCCTATTATGTGTACAACCATTTGCCAGTTGTAGATTTTCGCCCATATAAAATAGGGGTAAATATTATAGAAGGGATGGAAGTGCCAGAAGGAGCTCCTGAGGCAGTGTATCAATACGATTGGAAATTTAATGTAAACGGAGAAGAAAAAATAATAAGTACCGAAGGAGATTATCCAACGGTTGATGGAGAGTTTATTGATGTTCAAACTACGTTACTCCAAGAAGGGTATGAGCCTCCAATTCATGATTTTACGATGGAATTGAATGGCACAGACTATACTTCGGAGATAATGGAATGGGATAAAGTTTTGGTGGTAGTTTCTAGAAATATAGAAGAAGCAAATATCAAAGGTTTAACAGCTATAATGGAAGTTGTAAAAGAAGCTAGGTCTAAAGGGTATAAAATAATAGGTTTATCTGCTTCAAATGAAGAGCAGTTAGCCCCTTTTAAAGAAAAGTATCAATTAAATTTTGACTTTTACTTCTGCGATTTAACTACGGTAAAAACAATAATACGTTCAAATCCAGCTATATTGGAATTGCAAAAAGGAACAATTACTCAAAAATTGCATTTTAAAGATGCACATGATTTTGAGTTTGAAAATTAACAATAAGAACTTAATTGTAACAAGATGTTAAGAAGTCGTTTAAATAGGCTTTAATTAATATTTTTGTTATGAAAATAAAAATTCAACTTAAAAAAAATAAAATGAGAAAAAAAATAGTTGCTGGAAACTGGAAAATGAATAACGATCTTGCTCAAACACAAACCTTAATTAGTGATTTGAAGAAAAGTTTACCAGCTACCGATGCAGAAGTAAAAATAGCGCCAACATATACAAATCTATACCCAGCTTATGAAGCTCTTAAAGATAGCGCCATAGAAGTGGTAGCACAGAATATGCACCAAGAAGAAAATGGAGCGTATACAGGAGAAATTTCTGCTTCTATGCTTAAAAGTGTAGGGATTAAAACGGTTATTTTAGGGCATTCAGAACGTCGAGCTTATTTTGGAGAAGACGATGCTTTACTTGCTAAAAAAGTAGATACTGCTATAAAACACGAAATGGATATTATTTTTTGTTTTGGAGAGGAATTAGAGGATAGAAAGTCTGATAATCACTTTAAATTAGTTGAAAGTCAGTTAAAAAATGCTCTATTTCATTTAGAAGCAGCTGCTTGGAAGCGTATTGTTTTGGCTTATGAGCCAGTATGGGCTATAGGTACAGGAGAAACAGCAAGTCCAGAGCAAGCACAAGAAATGCATGAATTTATTAGAAAAACATTAGCCGACAAGTACAGTCAAGACTTAGCCGATAGTATTTCTATTCTTTATGGTGGTAGTGTAAAACCAGCAAATGCAGAAGAGATTTTTTCTAAGCCAGATGTAGATGGTGGTTTGATTGGTGGGGCAGCATTGAAAGCAGAAGATTTTATTGGGATAGTAAAAGCTATCTAAACAAATTTTAGACATTTCTAGGAAATAGAAAAAGTTTAAATCCCTCATTGAGGGCTTTACTCTCTAGAGCCTGTTCTGAGTATATCGAATGGTTCTACGTCGAAATGGATTAAATTATTTTCCTTTAACTACCTCGTAGGCTTGCCTCGAGGTAGTTGATTAAACTCAATATTTTAAATGAAGTCGTAAGATTGTATTTTTGTACAGTTTTCGACTTCATTTTTTCTAATAATTTTTTAATTGAATATATGGATCAGATATATCTAGAGTACACTTTTAAAGTAGCACCAATAGCGCAAGGAAATGAAATTTTAATTGCTGAATTGGGGTATGCTGGTTTTGAAAGTTTTGTTGAAAATGAAGAAGGGGTTCTAGCTTATATCCAAAAAGGAGAATGGAAACCAGAAATACTTGAAGATATTCAAATTCTAGAGAGTGATTTGTTTGAAATTACATTTGATTTTAAAGAAATAGAACAGCAGAATTGGAATGCAGAGTGGGAGAAAAACTTTCACCCTATAGAAGTAGATGGCCTGTGTACAGTAAGAGCTCCCTTTCATGAAAAGCCTACTACCAAATATGATATTGTTATTGAGCCTAAAATGAGTTTTGGAACAGGGCATCATGAAACCACACATATGATGATTCAGTTTCTACTGAAAAATGACTTGAAAGATAAAAAAGTACTCGATATGGGGTGTGGAACTGGAGTTTTAGCAATTTTAGCTGAAAAAGAAGGTGCTATAGATTTAGATGCTATTGATATTGATAATTGGTGCTACCTAAACTCATTGGAAAATGTTGAACGCAATAACTGTAAGCATATAAAAGTGTTAGAAGGAGATGCCTCTTTATTAGAAGGAAACAAGTATGATGTTATTATAGCAAACATAAATAGGAATATACTTTTAGCAGATATTCCAACCTATGTAAATTGTTTAAATGAAGGAGGAACTTTATTGTTAAGTGGCTTTTATAAAGACGATATACCTCAAATACAGGAACGATGTGAGGAATTTTCGTTAAAATTTATTGAAAATCTTGAAAAGAACCATTGGGTTGCTGTAAAATTTTTAAATTAGCTTAAAATACTGAATATGAGTACGAAGGAAGAAATTTTAGAAGAATTATTACTTGACGAAGAAGTATTAAAACAGAACGAAATTGTACTTTATAATGACGAGGTAAATACATTTGATTATGTAATTGATATGCTCGTAGCTACCTGCGATCATACCCCAGAACAAGCTGAGCAGTGTTCTATTATTGTACATTATAAAGGAAAATGTACTGTAAAAACAGGAGATTATGATGATTTAAAGCCTCGTTGCTCTAAATTATTACAAGCTGGGCTAAGTGCGGAAATAGTTTAGTTATTTATTCTCTTTTTTGTCGAGATTGGTATTTATGCCAATTATTTTGTAAAGTATGCTAAAGCGGAATAAACAAGTTAGTAAAAGTGCAATAGCAAATAGCATTAGCGCTACTCCAAAAATGCCTTTTATAATTTGAAAGTAAAAAAGTAAAGCTATTCCAAAAGCAATAATTACACGGATAAGCTTGTCTTTTTGACTCATGTTTTTCTTCATAATAAAATTTTTTATAAAAATATAAATAAAGAACAAAGCCCAGAAATTTCTGGGCTTTGTTCTTTAATAGTTTATAGCTTTTTAAGCTTTAAGAGTTTGGACATGAATAATTTGTTTTAGGGATTTCTGTGTTTTTTAAAGCACCAAAACCACCTTTTATATCCACTAGGTTTTCAAAACCTCTTGCTTTTAATATGGAAGCAGCAATTGCAGAACGATAGCCACCAGCGCAATGCACATAATATTTTTTATTTTTATCTAACTCGCCCATATGTTCATTAATAAAATCTAAAGGAAAAGTTATCCCTTTTTCTAGGTGCTCCGATTCGTACTCTCCTGGTTTACGAACGTCCAATATATTTAAAGAATTGTTGTACTCTTCTTGAAAAGTTTCTGCAGTTATAGAGTTGATAGTAGCTACTTCTTTGCTAGCTTTTTTCCAATTTTCAATTCCGCCATCTAAATATCCTAAAGTATTATCATAACCAACTCTTGAAAGTCTGGTAACTGCTTCTTTGGATTTTCCTTCAGGAACTATTAAAAGAATAGGTTGTTTTAAATCGGTTATTAAAGCACCTACCCATGGAGCAAAAGAACCATTGAGTCCAATAAAGATTGAGTTTGGAATATGTTCTTTTAAAAACTCATCTTGTGTGCGTACATCTAGCACCAAGGCGACTTCTTGATTTGCAATTAGTTCAAATTTTTCTGGAGAAAGTGGCACGTCTCCTTTTTCAAGTACATCATCAAAAGTGCTATACCCTTCTTTATTGAGCATTGCATTTTTAGAGAAGTATTGAGGTGGAGGCATTATTCCGTCTAAAACTTCATCTACAAATTCCTGCTTAGTCATATCGGCACGGAGGGCGTAGTTTGTTTTCTTTTGGTTTCCTAGGGTATCAACGGTTTCTTTACTAAGGTTTTTCCCACAGGCAGAACCAGCACCATGTGCAGGATATACTATAACATTGTCTGCTAAAGGCATAATTTTATTGCGTAAAGAATCGAATAACATTGCTGCCAAATCCTCTTTAGTAATATCTTGTTTTATTGCCAAATCTGGTCTACCAACATCTCCAAGGAAAAGCGTATCTCCAGTAAATAATGCATGATTTTTTCCATCTTCATCAATCAATAAATACGTGGTAGACTCAAGGGTATGTCCAGGTGTATGGAGTGCTTTTATAGTAACCTTACCAAGTTTAAAGGTTTCATTGTCTTTAGCTTGGTAAATATCGTAACTAGTTTTTGCATTAGGACCATAAACAATGGTAGCACCTGTTTTTTCAGCTAAATCAACATGTCCAGAAACAAAATCAGCATGAAAATGTGTTTCAAAAATGTATTTTACTTTAGCATTTTCTTTTTCAATTCGTTTTAGATAAGGAGCCGTTTCTCTCAAAGGGTCAATTATAGCAACTTCTCCTTCAGACTCTATATAATAAGCCCCTTGCGCTAAACATCCAGTATATATTTGTTCTATTTTCATTATTTATTTTATTACTGATTTAGTATTTTATTTTAAATCAGATTATTGTATAAATTTCTTGTTCAAAGATACGAAACTACTTCATTTCTAAATGTGATCTATGTTACATATCCTACCTAAGGATTACTGATAAAGTTCTTTTAAGAGAATATAAAAACTCATCAGTAAAATTAAATAGCCAAAACCTTTTTTTAGTACTGTATTAGGGATAAAATTAGACAAACGCCCACCTATAATTACCCCGACTATTGTAAGAGAAGTGAATAACCAAAGAAAATTCCAGTCGATTTCTAGAGTTTGCATATCTCCTGTAAAACCTATAAGCGAATTAAAACTTACAATTACTAACGAAGTTCCAACAGCTTTTTTCATGGGTAAATTTGCCCACAATACGAGCGCAGGTACATATAAAAATCCGCCGCCAGCTCCTATTAACCCCGTTATAATACCAATAGCCAAACCTTGTAAAAAAGTTTTGTAATAGGGTTGTTTATAATGTAGACTTTTTAAGTTGCGTTTTCTTTTTTTAATCATGGAAATAGATGCAATTAGCATAATAATTGCAAAAAAGACCATAATGAGGATGTCTTTAGTGAAAATAAAGTTTTGGGTAGTAAATAGTTTATCGGGAATAGCTGGAACTAAAAACCTGCGTGAAGCATATACCGCTATAAAAGAAGGAAAAGAAAAAGCGAGTCCTGTTTTAATAGCTACATTACCATTTTTATACTTCTGAATAGCGCCAATTAATGAGGAAGAACCTACAACAAAAAGAGAATATGCAGTGGCTACTACTGGATTATAGGCTAATAGGTAAACGAGTAAAGGTACTGTTAAAATAGAACCACCACCACCTAATAATCCAATAATTAGTCCGATAAATAGAGCTCCAAAATATCCAAAAATACTATCCATAAGGTTAATGAGGGAGTTTATTTTTAATCAATCCGTAAACAAAAGTTCCAAAAGTGGCTGCAATAATAACAATTAACATAGAGAAAGCACCAGTACCAACTAGAATGTACATTGGTCCGGGGCAAGCTCCAGCAAGTGCCCAACCAAGACCGAATAATAGACCACCTAGGAGGTAGCGAGTAATGCTTTTATCTTTTGGAGTTGGATGTATAGGAACCCCTTCAATATTTTTAATTTTTTTTCTTTTAGCAATTTGGACAAGGATAATGCCTGTAATAACAGCACTTCCTATAATTCCATACATATGAAACGATTCAAATCTGAACATTTCAAAAATCCGATACCAAGAAACAGCTTCAGATTTTACCAGTACAATTCCGAAGAAAATTCCAGTCAATATAAATTTTAAGTATTTCATTTTTATCAGTTTAAAAAATTAAGGGAAGAATAAAATGAGTCATAATAAGCCCACCAATAAAAAAACCGATTACGGCAATAAGCGATGGAATTTGTAAATTACTCAATCCTGTTATAGCATGACCAGAAGTACATCCGCCAGCATATCTAGTGCCAAAACCAACTAAAAAACCTCCAATAACGAGAATTAATATTCCTTTGATAGAAAAAACGGCATCCCAATTATAAATTTCTGGAGGGACTAGAGCTTTCCCAATATTTTCGAAGCCAAAAGATTGAAGCTTTTCAATAGTATGTGGATTGAGTTGAATATTAGTTTCGTTTGAAAGAAAAAAATGAGCTATAAAACCACCTATAACAGCACCAAAAACCACCATTAAATTCCATTTTTGGGTTTTGTAATCTATTTTGAAAAAGTCGCTTTTCTTTCCTGCACCAGCCATGGCACAAAAAGTTCTGAGATTAGAAGACATACCGAATGTTTTTCCGAAGTAAATAAGTAAAAACATAACAATAGCCAGAAGTGGGCCAGTAATATACCACGGCCAAGGTTGTAATATAAGATCCATTTTGTTACTAATTATTTAAGCAAAGGTAATTTTATTCCATAAGAGGCTTTGTAACGAATGTTACTTAGTGGCACATTTTAAAGCCTAGAACTGGGAAATATGCGATTTAAAAATCAAAAAAGTACAAATACTAAAACTTTAAGACCTCTATTTTATTTCTGAAGAGCTTTATGAGATTTTGATTTTCAAGTTGTTTTAAAAGTCTTGAGACAACAACTCTAGAGGTGTTTAAATCTTCCGCTATTTCTTGATGGGTAATGTGTAATAATGTGTGTCCTTGAACCTTTATCTTGTCTATTATGTATTTATGCAGTCGTTCATCCATTTTTAAAAATGCTAAAGTATCTATGGTTTCGAGCATTTCGTTAAATCTAATTTGGTAGCTTTCCAAAATAAAATTCCGCCAACTAGGTTCTGTTTCAAACCATTCATTCATTTTTTCAGCAGGGATAAATAAAATTTCAGAATCTATATCTGCAATAGCTCTAATTTTACTTTTAGAATGTTTTAGGCAACAGGTAAGAGACATGGCGCAAGTATCTCCCTCTTCTAAAAAATAAAGGAGGAGTTCGTTTCCATTAATGTCTTCTCGAAGCACTTTTACACTACCACTTATAACCAAAGGAACCGAATGTAACTCTTGATTTACATCCATAATGATATCATTTTTAGTGTAATGAGCTAATTTCCCTACTTCAGAAAGTTCTTGGAGGAGAGCTGTAGGGAAAAGATAAGCAAGTTTCTGTTGAAGAATGTTTTTCATAGAGTAAAAGTAAGCTTTTATATTTTTTTAAAAATCATGGGTTGTTTTTAATAAAAAATATTATATTTGCACCCGCATTTGAGTAATAACAAATGTACAAAAGGCCTCGTGGCGCAACTGAATAGCGCATCTGATTACGGCTCAGAAGGTTCCAGGTTTGAATCCTGGCGAGGTCACTAAGGGTACTCCCAAACAAGTTAAAAACCTTGCAAAATCTATGATTTACAAGGTTGTTGTTGTTTTATAGCTATTGTTTAAATTGAATTGATTTTGGTTTAAAATGTAAATAAATCGGTCAACAAAAATTTAAGAGGTCAACAGTGTTAACCGAATACGTAAAACACAGAGCCATAGTTGATTTGACTTTCATCTTAATGTTTAACCTTAAAGATGACAACTATGAAAACATCACACACCTTTTCTATCCTTTTTTGGATTAACGCTTCACGTTCTTCAGGCCAAAAAGCCGATTTATATGTTAGAATAACTGTAGACGGTAAAAGAGCTAATATAGGACTTAAACGCAAGGTTTCCATTGTGCAATGGGATACCAAATCAAAAAAAGTAATTGGTAATTCGACAGAGACTCGGCAAATCAACCATCTTATTAATCAAACTCAGGCAAAACTTTATGATATTTATCAGGAGTTAAAGTACAAAGGGGAATTTATTACATCTCAACTTATTAAAGCCAGATTTTGTAGTGAAGATGAAGGTTCTAAAACACTCCAAGAGCTACTCAAATACCATAATAAAAAAATCAAAAATACTTTGGCTAAAGGATCTGTCAGGAATTTTGGTGTTACAGAAAACTACGTCAATCGCTTTTTAATGCGGAAGTATAAAACCAATGATATTTACCTGAAACAGTTAAACTATAAATTTATTTCTGAATTTGAGACTTTCCTAGTCGAATATTATCCATTTGGACATCCTAAATCTATGTCACACAACACTGTAATGAAGCATCTTCAACGACTTCGGAAAATTATAAGACTTGCTTATCATTTAGAATGGATTGATAAAGATCCATTTGTTAGATGGAAGCCTACTTTTGAACGTAAACAGCGTGAGTTTTTAAATGCAAATGAATTATCAAATATTGAGACGTATCAATTTCCAATTGATAGACTTGATAGAGTTCGTGATTTATTTGTATTTAGCTGTTACACTGGCATTAGTTTTTCTGACATTATAAAATTGACTAAAGACAATATAATGATAGGTGTAGATGGAAGTAATTGGGTGATAACTAAACGACAGAAAACAGGAGTAGCAGTCAAAGTTCCATTGTTGGAGAAAGCAAAATGTATTATTGAAAAATATGAAGAACATCCTGTTACTATTTATTCTAAAACCTTGCTTCCTGTTATAACCAATGAGAAGACTAATCTGTATTTAAAAGAAATCGCTGATGCTGTTGGAATTAAAAAGAATCTTACGTTCCATATTGCTAGACATACATTTGCTACTACAGTTACGCTTTCCAATGGTGTTCCAATAGAAACGGTATCTAAATTGCTAGGACATACCAAAATAGCTACGACACAGATTTATGCAAGGGTATTAGATGAAAAAATTAGTGATGATATGAATGTGCTACGATCCAAACTTAGAAAAGAATAATGTGTTGATGAATAGTAATATATTAAGGATATAATTTAGTTTAAAGAGATTCTTGGTAATAGGGAGCATACTGAATTACTTATTTTGCTTCTTGTTTATATCACTTGGAGTAGATATGTCTTAAGGAATATAAGAGTATAGCTATACAATATTCCCGAAAATTAAACTCGCAAAATATTTCTCGGAAAAGGGACGGCATAAAGCCGTTTCGCTGTCTCTTTTTATATCCGTTTCTATTAAATTAAGATTATCATTGTTTAAGAACATTTCTTAAAATAGTTTATGGGTAAAGAAACACAATCATCGGTAAGTTTGCACATCAAAATAAATACAAAATGAAATTAACATATGTGATACGTCAAGTGGTGTTTACTACTTTGATGGCAATTTTGTCTTTACCAGTCTTTAGTCAAGAAGGAGGTAGTCTTCGCTACTTTATGCAGGAAGGTACTAATTCCCCAAATTCAATACCATATGGTAACAATGTGGAAATTCCTGAAAAGTTGGTTCTTCGTCAAATTTGGGGAATATTAAGTAGTATTTATTAAGAATAAATACTACTTAATGATGTTTTTAATTTATAAAAAGTATATATTTTCGTATATTTAAGTATTTAATATTTAAATACTTATGCTTACAAACAACCTATTTAACCTCCCTAAAATTAAAATTTACAAATCAGAACTTAGCGATGTAGAATTGACCTTATACGGACTTATTTCTTCAAAAGGAGCACGGTGTCCCGGCTGTAAGGGTTACAGCAAAAAAATTCACGATCGTTATATACGTCATTTAAATGATTTGAGTGTTTTTGAATATAAGGTGTATTTGATCTTACAGACCAGAAAATTCAAATGCACCAACAAAAGTTGTCCCCACAAAGTTTTTTCAGAGCAGACTTCCGGTATTTCACGGTACGCCCGAAGAACCATTAGACTGGATAAAATTCTTGATACCATAGCCTTGGAGACCAACTCACATCAAGGAAAGATCATATCCAAATTAGTATCAGTTTCATTAAGCAGGTCGACCATGTTGCGCAAATCTCATAAACATAAGTTACCAACTATAAAAACCCCAAGAGTATTAGGGATTGATGATTGGGCATTCCGCAAAGGAATAAATTACGGTACTGTTCTAATCGATATGGAAACATCACGCCCCGTAGACCTATTGCCTTCTCGAGACGCAAAAGATGTAAAGAAATGGTTGGGCAACCATAAGCATATTGAAATTGTCACACGAGACCGAGCCAGCTCCTATGCATCGGCTACAAAGGAAGTGCATCCTAATACCCATCAAGTAGCAGATCGGTTTCATTTACTGATGAACCTTTCGGATGCTTTAACTTTCTACTTTAAAAGTATTTTCCGGAAAATCAAACACCTTCTCCTTGAGCATCAAAATGAATTACACGATAAAAAGCCATTAAATGTCATGATGGCCATAACTCCAAAGAAGACAGTTGATACAGATACAAGGCTCCCTGTTTTTAAAAAGGTAAAAGAGTTGCAGTCCCAAAAATATGCTGCCAGAAAAATAGCCAAAGAATTAGGGATAAGTCGTAATACCGTCAGGGCTTATTTTCAATTGGAAAGCCTACCTGCAAGAGCCCATCACAAAACCACCAATATCGATCTTTTTACTGATGTCATCCTATCGGAGCTTCAACGAAAGAGATACCTTAAAAAGGATATTATTAGAAAAATAAAAGACCTAGGTTATGATGGCAGTCAAACACAGGCCTATTATCATATCAATAGGATAATACGGCAGAACCATATAAGTACACCGGATTCATCATTCATCAAAAGAGCGCCCATCAAAGGCATTATAAAACCTATACCGGCCAGAAAGCTATCCATGCTTATTACGGAGGATGACTCAAAGATAAAGGATCAAAAAGAGAAAAAATATATAGGTATTTTACTAAAAGAATCCACTGAATTACGTTTGGTCAGACGTCTTTCAAAGTACTTCCGAACTATGATCATAAACAGGGAAGGTAATGTAAGAAAATGGGTAGAGCTTGTTCAAAAATCGTCGTATCAGCTAGCAGGATTAAAAAATGATATCGTAGCGGTCGAAAATGCCATTAAGTGGGCTTGGAGTAACGGAGCGGTAGAAGGACATGTGAATCGGATAAAAACTATTAAACGTCAAATGTACGGAAGGGCAAGCTTTGAATTATTGCGTAAATAAGTAATTCTTTCCCAAACTGGATAATCCCCAAATTTGACTAAGAACCAGTTTGGCAAGAATTTCCACCAAAAGCTCTAAATCCTTAGTAAATTGATTGTAAATTTGTATTTCTTGGGGCACAAAAAAAGGGGAGCCAACATTTTTTATTAACAGTTGTATAACTTGACAATAATCATATAATACATGATTAATATAGTGTAATTTTAAATCGGATAATATTATCCGATTTAAAATAGAGATTATGAAACAATTTAATTTATTGTGCTACTTTATAACTGTATTTATAGTTTTAAGTTGCAATTCAGAAAAAGACAACAAAGTAAGAGATAATCAAGATGTTGAAGTATCACTAGTGATGACTGCCGATTTAACTTCTCCACCATTTGTACCAAAGCCAACTGGGAAGCGAAAAGCAAAAAAGCTAATTGTAGATATGGAAATTTTGGAACAGGAAGGAGAACTTAGTAATGGAGTTAGCTATGTATATTGGACTTTTGGAGGAACAGTCCCAGGGAGTTTCATAAGAACTAAAGTTGGGGATGAAGTTCATTTTACATTAAAAAATCATCCAGATAATAAATTACCTCACAACATAGATTTACATGCTGTAAATGGACCTGGAGGAGGGGCAGAGTCTTCTTTCGTGGCGCCAGGTCATGAAAAAACATTTTCGTTTAAAACATTAAACCCAGGACTTTATGTTTATCACTGTGCAACGGCACCTGTGGGAATGCATATTGCAAACGGAATGTATGGTTTAATTTTAGTAGAACCAGAAGAAGGTTTGCCTCCTGTGGATAAGGAATATTATATAATGCAAGGAGATTTCTATACAAAAGGAAAAAATGGAGATAGAGGAATGCAGCCATTCGATATGCAAAAAGCATTAGATGAACATGCAGAGTATGTTGTTTTTAATGGGAAAGTTGGAGCTCTTACAGGTGAAAATGCAATAACTGCAAAAGTAGGGGAAACAGTGCGTTTGTATGTAGGAAATGGTGGGCCAAATCTAGTTTCATCTTTCCATGTTATTGGTGAAATTTTTGATAAAGTTCATGTAGAGGGCGGAAGTATTATAAACGAAGATGTTCAAACTACATTGATTCCTGCCGGAGGAGCTGCAATTGTAGAGTTTAAAGTAGAAGTTCCAGGTACATTTATATTAGTAGACCATTCAATTTTTAGAGCTTTTAATAAGGGTGCTTTAGCAATGTTAAATGTAAGTGGAGATGAGAATTTGAAAGTGTATTCTGGAGAAATGAGAGAAGGAATTTATCAACCTGAAGGAGCAGGGATTCAAGAGATTCCTAGAGAAGGAAAAGAGGAGCTAAATGTCCCTGCAGTAAGCTTTGAGGATCAAATGGAATTTGGTAAACAAACGTACATGCATACATGTTTTGCTTGTCATCAGCCTGAAGGACAGGGTGTAATTGGAGTTTTTCCTCCACTTGCAATGTCAGACTATTTAAATAAAGACGTAAATAGAGCAATTGAGATTGTTCTATATGGTAAACAAGGGGAGATTACCGTAAATGGAGAAAATTACAATAGTGTAATGCCAAGTCAGTCGCTTACAGATGAAGAGGTAGCTAATGTACTAACTTTTATATACAACAGTTGGGGGAATTCTAAAGAAGTTGTAACTCCAGAAATGGTATCGGAAGTAAGAAAGCAATAATTGTAATCAATAGAAATTAAAATGACTAAAGTAATACGTTTATTATTAGTTTTTATAACAACTATAGGTACAGTACAGATGTTATTTGCTCAGGATATGGTTACTATTAAAGAGGGAAGTTACATCCCTCTTTATGGTAATGATTCGATACCTAAAGTAGTTCAAACGTTTAAGATGGATGTAAATCCAGTAACGTATAGAGAGTTTCAAAAGTTTCTATTAAATAATCCAGCATGGCTAAAAGAAAATGTAAAAGGATTGTTTGCAGACAATGCCTATTTAATACGATGGAAAGGAGGGGCAACTTATAATGAAGGTATAAACCCTGATAGCCCTATCACTTATGTTTCTTGGTTTGCAGCAAAAAAATATTGTGAATGCCAAAATAAGCGTTTACCAACAACAGATGAGTGGGAATACGTTTCTATGGCAAGTGAAGATAAAATGGATGCTAGAAAAGAGGAGGATTATAATGCAAAAATATTATCATGGTATGAAACAGCAAATACAGAGCTTGATGTGGTAAGGAGTAATCCAAAAAATTATTGGGGAGTTTATGATTTACACGGTTTAGTTTGGGAGTGGACGCTGGATTTTAATTCTGTTTTGATTTCTGGTGAATCTAGGAAAGATATAGATAATGATCCTAATTTGTTCTGTGGAGCTGCTGCTGTTGGTGCTACCGATTTAATGAATTATGCAGCATTTATGCGATATGCTTTTAGGGGAAGTATAAATGCAAAATATAGCATGAAAAATCTCGGATTTAGATGTGCTAAAGATATTGCAAATTAACCCTAGAATAAGGATATATTTCTGACTTAAAAATGAGTTAAGTTGTTTAATGTTAATAATATAAAGTTAAATATAGAGTGATGAAATTAAATAAGTTATGGTTTGTATTAGGATTGTTTGTTATCATGTCCTGTAATACCAATACAGAAAAAGAACAAACAGAGGTAGTAGCTGTATCTACCAAAAATAAATCGGGAGATTTTTCAGAAATGTCTATTTACAACCTTCCTTCACATTGGACAAATCAAAATGGGGAAGAGGTAGTATTCAAAGATTTTAAAGGGAAGGTGTTGGTAACAGTTATGATTTATACTTCTTGTAAAATTGCTTGTCCAAGATTGGTTGCAGATATGCGAAATATAAAAAAGCAACTTTCGGAAGATGTTTTAAAAAATGTAGAAATGATATTGGTAAGTATAGATCCAGAAACGGATACACCTGATCGATTAAAAGCTTTTGCAAAGGAAAATTTGATGGACGAATCACCATGGACATTCCTTAGATCTACGGAAGCAAATACTAGAGAGTTTGCTGCTGTTTTAGCAGTGAATTATACGGAAATATCTCCAATTGAGTTTTCGCATTCAAATATAATAAGTGTATTTAATGAGCAGGGAGAATTAATATTTCAGCAGGAAGGATTAAATGTAAATTCTGATGCAACTGTGAAATATATTAGAGAAGCGGTTACAGAAATGTATTAAATAGCAGTTTACAAACCTTTATTGGCTTGTGTTACTAATAGTAATATGAGCCAATTTTTTATACTATTATTTTAATGATTTACTTTTTTAGTATTTTCTTTAAAGATGGATTTCTTGAAGGAGTAATAGAAATATTTAAATTGACTAATCCGATTACAAGAATTAGGCTGGCCAAAAACAGGAGTAAATAATAATTAGGGATAGCGCCTTCTGTTTTGAGCATAAACAAGGTTCCTTGTGCAAAAAGTAGTGCTTCCGTAGAGAAAATTCCAATTATAAATAAATAAACTCCCTTTTTAAAATAGCTTTCTTTTGTTATTTTATTAAGGTGATGAAAGTTTGCAAAAAGTAAACAACTAATTACCCCAAGCATAATTAAATGTATAAAACCAATCACTAAATTTCTATATAAATGTACTTGGAAAGCAATCATTGGAATAAGAGTTAGTGCCTGTAATAAAACTTTAAAAGTAAAAGAAATAATTGCAAACCGATAAAGATTTTTAATTACAGCAAATCGCTTTTTAAAACTTTCTAATAAGGGCCTTTTTAAAATGATGAAAAGGTAATAAAACATTATTAATTGAAAGGTTACACCTACAGAATTTACCCAATACAACCATGAATATTTTAAATGCCAACTTACTGGGAATGCATATGTTAGTATGACAGTTACGATTACTAAAGGATATATGTTTTTTGTAAAATTGTTTTCCTGAATGTTTAGATTTTTAAAAAGTAATGAAAGTACAGCTATTAAAAACCAACCGTTAAATTGAAAATGTAAAAAGAATTGTATGGCAAGCTGGTAGTATACAGATGACTTACCTAGTTTTACTACTGTGGGACCTAAACACCAAACTCCAATAGTAGATAGTATCATAAAATAAATTGCTAGTCTCATGAATTTATTAGCAGGCGTATCTGTTTTTATTTCTTTTAATGAGTAGTATGCAAGAGTATAACTACAAAATATATGAAGTGTTGAAAAACATATAGAAACTATGGCATATCCTTGAAAAGGAAAGCTGAATAACATGCCTATGATAGAGAGTTGAGTAATCCAGAATAAACGTTTATATTTTTTTTCATCATTATTCTTTAGATACCATTTAACAATAAACACTTGGATAGATAGGTATACCCATCCCAACATAGCAACATGAGAGTGTCCATGAATTAAGAATTTAAAATTCATAGAATCAATAGGGTGAATATATAAAAAACGCAATAAGAGCCCCATTATGGCTGCAATTAAAAAGTTACCAAAGCATATAGTGATATATCTATTATTCATTAGGTTTTTATAATCTAAAATGGATATTACGCTTGTAATTATAGAGAATTAAAATAGTTTGGTAGTATATGTCTTTTACATCAGTATAAAATAACTAATTAAAAAACTCAAAGCTAGTTTTTTATAAAGAATACTAGCTTCGAGAATTTTGAATATAGATTAAGTGTGGAGTGTTTTAACTCAGAATAGCTTCTAATTCTACTGCTTTTGGAAATAATATATTATTTTCTAAATGAATGTGTGTGTGTAAATCTTGCTCAAATTCATCTAACATTGCATAAGTGATTTTGTACGTATTACAAGCATCTGCTGGAGGTGTATATTGATTAGACAATGCAGCAATCTTTACAAAACGATCGCCTTCATTTTCATGTTCTTGCATCATCATTGCAATTGGGTTTTTAACTGTTCCAAAACCAGGCGATTCTATTTCAGTCCCTAATAATTGAGCTTTTTCTAGTTTTTTAATATGAGGAAAAAGTATTAGTTCTTCTTTTTTAAGGTGTTGAGAAAGTTCACCCGCTGTATGTTTAAAATGTTCATTGATGTTAAATAACTCAGGATGGCTACCACCGTGAACTTTGCAAAGTTTATCTAGAAATTGCAAGAGTACTGGAGTCTTTTCTTCCACATAGCTGTGATGCGTAGTTTGAATATGATCTATTAATTTTTCTAGTTTCCATGTTTTATAGTCGGCATCCATAGCTCCTCCAGTTTTTATAGCAAGTTGTAGTTTGTTACTAATTTCATTCGTATCGATACCTTGCTTTTCGCATACATCTTTTATGATTCTATTGCCTCGGCAACAAAAATCTATTCCGTAGTTAGAGAATACAGCAGCGGTTCTAAAGTTTTCTGCAACTACTTCTCCAATTTTTTTGTCTATTAAATTTTCCATTTTTTATTATTTTGAGTTATATATTTTATTTTTTAGTGTTAAGTCAAAAACAAAGTAGCACGTTGTTATAATACCTACAGCAAAAATTACATCTCCAATTGTTCGTAACCATTTTAATTTTATCATCATAGGGTCTTGCATTAATTCGGCAGATCTTGCATACCACATTCCATGCTCTATACTTTCTAATGCTTGCCAAACCCCAATAGGGAGTAAACTTAAAAGTGCCATGGCTAGTAATCCAATATTTAAACTCCAGAAGGTAATTTGAAGTAGCCTGTTATTCCATTTAACATCTCTGTATAAACTTCTTAGAACAAAGAGCATTAATCCAATTCCTAACATTCCATATACGCCAAATAAAGCAGTATGCCCATGTAATGGTGTGGTATTCAACCCTTGAATATAATATAATGCGATAGGTGGATTAATAATAAAACCAAATATTCCAGCTCCCAAAAAATTCCAAAAAGCAACAGCAATCATGAAATAAATAGGCCATTTATAATCTACAATCCATTTTGTAGATTTAGATACTTTATAATTATGGTAAGCTTCGTAACCAATTAATGTAAGCGGTACTACTTCTAGTGCACTAAATGTAGCTCCTAATGCCATTACAGCTTTTGGAGTTCCTGTAAAGTATAGGTGATGAAAAGTGCCAATAATACCTCCAGACATAAATATTATGGTAGCTAATAGCACATTTTGTGTTGCAGTTCTTGTTTTTAAGAGCCCCAGCCTAACAAAAAGAAAAGCAATTACAACCGTAGCAAAAACTTCAAAGAAACCTTCTACCCATAGGTGAACAACCCACCATCTCCAGTATTCTGATATAGCTAAGTTTGTTTGTCTTCCCCACATTAATCCAGCACCATAGAATAATGCAATAGCTGTACAAGAGACTAAAAATAAGATGATAAGGTTCTTTTCTGCTGTTTTTTGCTTTATTACAGGAATTAAAGGTCTTACCATAAGTGCAAGCCAAACAAATAAGCCTACAAATAAAAATAGTTGCCAGAATCTTCCAAGATCTACATATTCGTATCCTTGGTGTCCAAACCAGAAGTTTTCTACTAGGTTTAATTTCTGCATAACACCCATCCATTGTCCAATCATAGAACCTAAGACAATTGTCAAAAGTGCTATAAATAAAAAGTTGACACCAAATTTTTGGAACTTAGGATCTTTACCCGATACGGCAGGAGCGATATAAAGTCCAGTGGCAAGCCACGCAGTAGCAATCCAAAATATAGCTAATTGTGTATGCCAGGTTCGCGAAACAGCGTAAGGTAATATTTGATCTATTGGAATTCCATACAGACCAGCTCCTTCTACACCATAATGTGCAGTAATAATGCCAAGTAATATTTGTATTAACATTAGTAGTGAAACTATCCAAAAATATTTTTTGATAAGTCGCATAGAAGGTGTAATGCTTTGTTTTAAAAGAGGATCGTTTGATGGTGTTAGTAATTCTTCTTCTTCTCCAGATTTTACATGATAAAATACCATGATGCCAATACATAAAATAAGAAGTATAATACTTACCCCAGACCAGACTAATAAGTCGGTTGTTGCTTTGTTGCCAACTAACTCTTCTGCTGGCCAGTTATGAGTGTACGATATATTTGAGCCTGGACGTTCTGTTACAGTTGCCCATGTGGCCCAAAAGAAAAAGGCATTCAATTTCTTTATTCTTGTGAGATCTGTAATCGAATTTTTAGGAATTGCGTAATTTTCCCTAAGTTTATCAAAATCGGGATGGTCTGTAAATAAATTGCTGTAATATTCGGTTAGAACCTCTATAGCAAGTGCGCGTTCTTTTGAAATAGTGATAGTTTGTGTGCTTTCCTCAAATGTATTTTTTCTGATGTATTTCTGAAGTTTAATTTTTAATGAGGCTTGCTGTTCTTCCGTAAGGTCTTCGAATTTTTTTTGATGTGCTTCAGAAGCATACTCATTTAATATAAATAAAGCTTCTTTGTGTAGCCAATCAGCTGTCCAATCAGGTGCAACATATGCACCATGTCCCCAAATAGATCCAACTTCTTGCCCGCCAATACTTTGCCATATGTTTTGACCGTCTTTTATTTCCTTTTCAGTGAAAATAATGGATCCATCATTGGTCTTTATAGTTTTAGGAATAGGAGGGGATTCTTGGTAAATTTCGTAACCATAATACCCTAGGACTCCAAATGATAATAGCATCACAAAAGCGAATAGAATCCATAATTTTTTTTCTTTATTCTTCATTTTATTTGATTAATTTAATCGGATAAAATTATCCTATTTAATATTAAATTTTTTATAATTTTAAAATAGAAATTCCATCTTCTAATTTTAAAGCAAGCTCTTTAAGATTAGTATTCTCTAACATTATCTTAAGATTTTCTCTTATAATTTTAAATTTATCATGAAGAGGGCAAGGGTTTTTGTTATCGCATTGTTTCAAACCTAATCCACATCCGTTGTATATTGCATCACTATCTATAGCATTAACAATTACTGAAAGTTTAATTTCTTGAGGATTGAATATTTCAAAACCTCCTCCAGCACCTTTTATGGAAGTAACTATTCCATTTCTTGCTAAAGCTTGTAATATTTTAGCAGTAAAAGCAACAGGAGAATCTATTTTTTTTGCTATTTCTTTAAGGCTTACTCGCTGATTTTTCATAGAACTCTGTGCTATAAATATAGAAGCCTTAATACCGTATTCACATGCTTTAGAAAACATATTCTGTGTATATTTTTTTCAAAAATAAGAAATATTTATTAAATAGGATACTTTTATCTTATTTAACTTATGCTATTTATTAAGTAAACTATTAAAAGTGTGTTTTTTGAAATAAATAATTAGGTATGAGCATTCATGTTCATGTTATAAATTAGAGTGAATATAATTGCTATATTTAAATATAAATTTCAAATAAAATCATCCTCTTTTTCTACAGTTTCCAAACCAACTTGGTGATTAGTCTAGGATTGTATAAGTTTTTCATAGAGATAAAGAAATACCAACCTTATCAGTAGTTTTTAATAAGGCTACTGTAGTTAATTTTAGTAAGCCTTTTTCTGAATATAGTTCCTGTAATGGGGCATATTTAGTATGCCGTTAAATATTTAATTAACAGATGGAATAAGTCCTCTTAGGCCCATATCCACAGTAGTTTCTCCAACTTCTGGTTCGTATTTTCCATCTTCATTGATTTCAATCCATTCAAAACTATTATTAATAGAAAATGTAAGGGTTATATTAATGTCATCGTTTTTATAAATATAACAACATTATAAAAGATATCGAGATTACAAGACCTAACCAAGTGTGGGTAAGTGATATCACTTACATCAGAACTGTAAAAGGATTTTGTTATTTAGCACTCATTACAGATATGTATTCACGTAAAATAATTGGTTATGACCTAAGTGATAGCTTAGAGCTAAAAGGATGTGTGAGAGCTCTTAATAAAGCTTTATATCAAGCTAAAAACATTAAAGGACTCATACATCATTCAGACAGAGGAATACAATATTGCAGCAATGTATATGCACAAATATTAAAAAGCAATAAGATAGGTATCAGTATGACTGAAGAAAATCACTGCTATGAAAACGCAATGGCTGAACGTGTAAACGGCATTTTAAAAGATGAGTTCTATCTGGATCAGACCTTTACAAACGTGGCGCACGCCAAAAGAGCAACAAAAAATGCAATTAAATTATATAATGAAATAAGATTACACTTATCTTTAAATTTTAAAACACCAAATATGGTCTATAAATTAACAGCGTAAAATTAATTTTAACCTGTAGCCATATTTCAGGACTAGACATAAAACAGAAACAAAAAAGTGAAATTAAAACGAAGAAGAAAATTAGTAACGTATTTAAACATTTTAGACCAACCTGTCCGATTCAACCCCTTCGTTTTCAGTCGGACTTTTTTGTTATGGGCTTTACTTGGATTAATAGGTGGAGTAATTGCAGGAGTTTATTGGATTGTACTTGAGTTTCTGACTCATCAATTAGCCTTTTTTAGTGGTTGGCAAGTAATACCTGCAATGGCAACTTGCGGACTTTTAGCAGGTTTGATAATTCACTTCATAGGAGACCCGGGAGAAATACATTTGATTGTAAACAATATCCGATTTAATAAAGGAAAACTTGACCCCAAAAACAATCCGTCAATGGTTCTCTCTTCTTTGTTATGTGTTGCGTCAGGTGGAAGTCTAGGACCCGAAGCACCATTGGTACAAGTGACAGGCTCAACAGGAACTTGGATAGGAAAATTGTTCCGACTTAAAGGAGAAGAATTACGGTCATTAAGTATCGCAGGAATGGCTTCAGGTTTTACAGCTTTATTTGGTGCTCCTTTGGGTGGTAGCCTCTTTTCATTAGAAATACTTCACCATAAACACGCAGTTGAGTATTACAAAGCAATTATTCCTGCATTTGTTGCAAGTTGCTTTAGTTATTTAATTTTCGCTTTAATCATTCATTTGGGTCTTGGCCCTATTTGGGATTTATCTGCTTATGAATATTCAGGGATTTTTGATTTTGGCTATGCAGTTCTCTTTGCAATAATCGGGGCTGCTTTTGGTTGGGCTTTTATTTTTTGCACCAAATTTTTCAAATCAATTTTCGAGAAAAAACCAATACCCATTTATATCAAAACTCTAATTGGAGGAATTCTACTTGGCATCATAGCATTTTACTTTCCATTAACCCGATACTTCGGACATCACGAGATTAACGAACTATTATCAGGGAATTTCTCAATGACTTTATTGTTTGCGATTTTGATTTTTAAAATTATAGCCATCTCAATAACCGTAACATCAGGTTGGAGAGGTGGATTTATTATTCCGCTGTTTTTCGTAGGAGCAACTTTAGGGTTGATAATTCATCAACTTTTCCCGACAATAAATTTGACATTAGCGATAGTTAGTTGTATGGCTGCAATTAACGCTTGCGTAACTCGAACACCAATGAGTACAACAATTTTACTTGCTACTTTGACTGGGTTTGGTCATTTTATTCCAATCTTATTTGCAAGTTTAACAGGCTATTTTTTAGCTCCAAGAATACCTTTTATTGGTTCACAAATGGAAAAAGAATGAAAAAATACGGCATACAACATCGGTAACTGTTGCACAAGCCATTAATTTTATAAAAACAAGATAGTTTTAAGCCCTTTTAAGGGCTTTTATTTTACGATCTAATTAAGTTGTACGTTAAAATTAGGGAGCTTAGAAACTCATCATCGATATCATAATCCAAAAAGAATAAAATATCCAGCCGCATACTACAATTATCCACCAGCTTACGGTCGCTAATAATGTTTTCTAAATAGCCCACCAAACAGAGTTTAAAGAAAACTACGGGGTCGATACTCTTTTGTCCGCTACTACCATAAAAACCTTTAGTAAGTGGATAAAGAAAATCTAACGAAATAGCACTCTTTAAACGACGATAAAAATTGTTTTCTGGAACACGATCACTCAAACGGAAATTGTTGAATAACTTTTCTTGATATGTCTTTTTGCCTTGCATACTTAAAGTTATGAATCCAATGAAAAATTAATATCAACCCTATGTCAAATTTTTGCTAACTTGTGCAACAGGCACACCGGCTATAGTAAATGCGGGCTGAGTGATTAAAAATGAATATATTACAACTAAATAAATTTACAGTAAGCGGACAAATAGGCGGCTTTGAAATCCCGCACTTGCCATAGCTGCAAACCGTTGTGTGCAACCTGAAAAAAAATGAATAACGAACAAACGGCAATACGAACAACTTATTTCAGCATAATTGGAAATACTGCTTTAGCCTTGATAAAAGGACTTGCGGGATTTTTTGGGAATTCTTATGCTTTAATTGCAGATGCTATCGAATCAACTACTGATATTTTTGCTTCATTTTTAGTTCTATTAGGTTTTAAATATGCAAAACGACCTGCAGACGAAAACCATCCTTATGGGCACGGAAAAATTGAACCATTAATTACATTTGGAGTAGTTGCTTTTCTTGTTGTTTCTGCTACAATAATTGCATATGAAAGTATTCAAAATATTCAGACACCTCATAAAGTTCCAAAATCTTGGACTTTAATTATTTTGGGTCTAATAATAATTTGGAAAGAAGTATCATTTCAAATCGTAATGAAAAAAAGTAAACAAACCAATAGTTCTTCACTAAAAGCAGATGCTTGGCATCATAGAAGTGATGCAATAACTTCGGTAATGGCATTTATCGGAATTTCAATAGCAATCATATTTGGAAAAGGTTATGAAACTGCTGATGATTGGGCAGCATTATTTGCTTCTGCATTTATTTTATATAATAGTTATTTAATCTTACGCCCAGCATTAGGAGAAGTTATGGACGAACAACTTTATGACGACCTAATACTTGAAATTAGAGAAAAATCAACCGAAGTAAAAGGTGTTTTAGACACCGAGAAATGCTTTATCCGAAAATCGGGAATGAAATTTCACGTTGATTTACACGCAATAGTTGACGGACAAATTACTGTGAAAAAAGGACACGACATTTCACACCAACTGAAAGACCATTTAAGAAATGAAGTACCGAATTTAGGACACGTTCTCATACACATTGAACCAAATGAATAAAGAAAGGTAGCATACAATAAAGAACTGAGGTAAAAACCAAAGGATTTTACCTCAATCTTGAAACAAAATTTTCATTATAAGGGATTCCATTTTTCACAATAGCAAAAGCTTGTTTAAGTAGTTTATTAAACACGGCGATTAATGCTAACTTTTTACTCTTTCCCTTTGCAGCAATACGCTCGTAAAGCGCCTTACATGCGCGGTCACTAAGGGTACTACCCTAACAAGTCAAAAACCTTGCAAAATCTATGATTTACAAGGTTTTTGTTGTTTTATGGATATTATTTAAATTGAATTGATTTGGTTTAAAATGTAAATAAATCGGTCAACAAAAATTTAAGAGGTCAACAGTGTTAACCGAATACGTAAAACACAGAGCCATAGTTGATTTGACTTTCATCT
>Ga0208029_1000270_pt1 | contig 35593 bp, 26 predicted proteins | sample MalvireepMed_s12_FD_184242 | JGI IMG/M metagenome (GOLD analysis project Ga0208029, IMG submission 184242) | Marine viral communities from the Global Malaspina Expedition - Malaspina viral metaG DeepMed_s12 (SPAdes) (version 2) | ecosystem: Environmental > Aquatic > Marine > Oceanic | place... | reverse complement strand
TCTGCGTGGCACGGCCCGGACGAAGCTAGGCAAGCTCGGTTTTGATGATAATCTGGCTCAGCGCTGCCTGAATCAGCTACCCGGCAACCGGACGGACCGGGTCTATAACAAGCATGCGTACTTTGAGGAGCGGAGAACAGCTCATGAGGCGCTTTGCGCATGGCTAGCACCGATCGTGAAAGGAGAAGGCAGCCTTGGAGAGTAATCAAGTTTCGTACTAAGCGTTAGAGCGTGGCTTTGGAACGCAATGCAATATCTCAACGGTTTAATATTGATAATTAACGCTGTAAATTAAATGCAAGAAAAATTTATTAACATTATTAATTTTGAGTGCAGCCTAGCGAAGCCCCAATAGAAATAAAAAGGACTATTATGTGGCCAGATAAAGAATCAGATATTGACTACCTAAATTTCAATGAAACAGCAGAGTCAATAAAGGATCTGATAACTGAAAACCATCTTCTGCCCATTAGCGTGGGGATCTTTGGTGATTGGGGCGCCGGTAAATCTACAATTCTTGAGCTAACCAAAAAAACGTTAGAAGAAAGAAATCAAGACTACATTCAAGTACATTTTGATGCGTGGTTATACCAAGGTTATGACGATGCGAAAGCTGCTTTGCTTGAAACTATCGCATCTACCTTAATTAAGGAAGCCGAAGGCAACAAGAGACTTACAGATAAAGCTAAAGAGTTTGCCGGGCGTATAAATAAAATACGTATGATGGGCCTGCTTATGGATGGTGGTGCTGCGCTGGCAGGTGTTCCTACTATGGGCGCAATGCAAAGATTGATGAACTTCTTCAGTGGTGGCGAAGACGGTGAACGAGATGCTGAGGATTTCAAGGATGGCATAGAGGGGGCAAAGGAGATCGGAAAAAAACAAAAGGATCTCCTCGAACCTAAAAAGCTAATGTCACCACCCAAAGAAATCAGAGACTTTCGAGAAGCTTATTCCAAACTTCTTGAGGATTTTAATAAACCACTAGTTGTTTACGTTGATAACCTGGATCGCTGTTCACCGTTCAACGCTATTTCCACTCTTGAGGCGATAAGGCTTTTCCTATTCTTACCCAATACTGCGTTTGTAATTGCCGCTGACGAAGACATGATCCGATTAGCGGTTTCTGAATACCACAAGGGTGCAACACAACGTCATCAAACAGATTACTTAGATAAGCTGATTCAAATACCTGTTCACGTTCCAAGACCAGGGGTATTGGAAGTCAGAGCGTATTTGATGATGTTGATTGCTCAAGATCATGGTATTGAAAACAGCGAACTAGAAGTGTTAAGAGGATTGCTCGAAGAATCACTAAGAATGTCCTGGAGGCAACCTCAAATTACGATTGATGAGTTACTTGATGGTAAAGAGATTCATGAAGCAGCTGAACTAAGGAGCAAATTCGTTGTAGCAGAACAGCTAGCTCCTTTGCTTGCGGAATCTCCCAACATTAACGGAAACCCTCGTATTGTAAAGCGTCTTCTTAATCAAATCAGAATGCGCAAGAAAACGGCTCATCGAAGGGGAATGCAGTTAGATGAGAAAACAATTACCAAGCTTGTTTTATTTGAAAGGTGCCTAGGAACGCAAGCAACCAATAAACTATATGAGCTAATTGACAAGGAAGAAGGATATCCAAAAGTTCTATCTGACTTAGAAAACCCTGAAATTGAGCTTGAAAGCATCCAGCTACCAGAAGAGTGGAAGCTAGACTTGAGCTTTATTGACAAATGGTCAAGGCTCCCTCCTAAGTTCACTGATATGGATTTGACTCCTGCTGCATACCTTAGCCGTGAGAGCATCCCGATGGGGATTGTTAATTCGGTAATGTCCGGCGCCGCTCAACAGCTTGTTGGGCAGCTTATGAAGCAGAAAGTTAGAGTTAGTAAAGTGAACGCTGATGCAATTAAAAACACACCAAAAGAAGAATTCATAGCCGTGATGGACGGGCTAATAGACAATTTCAGAGCTATCGGGGATTGGGGGGAAATGCCTGCGGGAATGTATGGTGCGGTGCTGCTAGCAAAGCAAGATAGAAAATGTGCCACCAACTTGCTCACTTTTATAAAGGGATTGCCTAGACAGCGATGGCTCAATCCAATAATAAAAGAACTAGAAGGAACCAAATAGATGGGGACATCAGCATCAACAACCGGCCCAAATGGTCAAAGTCCACTAATACCTTCATGGGCACAGCATGGTGACGCCGTGCAAGTGGAGCCCGCATCAGGCACTGACGATGCCCCTGCTACATTGCCCGAAGAGTCGGATAGTGAGCAAGGGGCTGGTGAAGAGGGAAACACTAATGAAGTGGATAATGATAAGGTACAGCAAGAAATAGGTGGCCCTATTCAAACAGCCCCACCGCCAAATAGATTTGCCAGTGCTAGGCGAGCATTTGGCAAGTATGCGCAGTCAGGAGGCAGTTCATCTGACTTAAGGCGTGCTCTAAAAAATTATTCAAGGAAAGGATCGGGCGGAGGTAAGAGTACAAGTCGTAGGCTTGCAAGTGGTATTACAGCTGGCTCCGGCTTTTTAGGCATAATGCGCGGTGACACTGTTACCGTTAATAATCAAAGTTTATCACTTGCAGACCTCCGTGGCCTATCCACGGACCAGGCTATTGATAGAATTGCCTCTCACCTAGCTCCCGATAATGCGGATTCAGATGCTGTGCGCATTGCTCTAGACTATGCGTTAGAAGAAGCCTTGCCAGATACAGATGAATTTGACCCAGGCAGTTTTACTGATGAGGTTATTCAGGAGGCCATAGGCTGTTATCTTACAGATTTGATCTTTCAGGATGTCGTGGAAGGTATGGGAAGGGCATGGTTCCATGTCGAACCAGCCAGCAAGCACCATCAAATGGAAGTTGAACTAAGAGAATTGATAAAAGTTATTGCTCAAGAACAGCTAGATAAGGTGACGCACGGCAATCCAGGCGATATTAATAGAGACAACATTACTAAAGTACAATCCGAAGCTATCGCGCTAACAGTAGAAGAGTGGGAGAGTTTTAATGACTGATTTTTATTTTAATCATGATCCCGCGAATCTGCCTGATTATTCCGAAGATTGTCATCCAGTTCAGCTCTTTCACACGCACCTTCATGATCCTAACAGGCACAGCTTGGCTTCAAAGCAGTTGCTTCAAACGGTTAGAGGTCTTGGAATAAACATTGATGAGAAGGCAATTGACTTAATCACAATTGCTACTGCCGTCACTGCTGCTGACACATTCGAGCAAAGGGAAAGAGCTGAAAATGCTTGGGCAAGACAGATGCATTTGCATGTACCTGTAACTGAGGAAAGCATGTGGAGTTCTGTTGAACCAGAGCTAAGTTCACTTTTAAACTTCCTGACAGGAGACCAATGGAAGTTTACGTTTAAAAAAACAACAATGCCTATGCCTCAACCAAAAAGTAGTGTTCAGGCAAAAGCTAAGGCGAAGTCTCTCATAGGGCTAAACTCAGTCTGTCTATTTTCTGGGGGGCTGGACAGTGCTGTTGGTGCGGTAGACATTCTAAATGGTAAGTCAAGACTAAAACCTTTGCTGGTAAGTCACGCCTATAGAGGCGATGGGGCCAAACAAGAAAAGATAAAGTCATTGTTGTCCCCGCCGTTTGGGGAGTTGTCTTACTCGATATCGCCACATATCGTGAAGAATTTGGAAGGCAAGACTGATATCAGTATGAGAGGACGGAGCTTTAACTTCCTTGCCATGGCTGTTCTTGGAGTGACAGCTCTCCGTAACGCCAACTGTGACGACAGTATTGATACTATCATTGTCCCAGAAAATGGTTACATTTCGGTTAACCCTCCTTTAACTCGGAGACGAATCGGTAGCCATAGCACCAGGACTACTCATCCTCATTTTTTGAGTAGATTAGAGTCGCTTCTAAAAGACACTGGCTTTCATGTCAGATTCGTTAATCCTTATCAATTTAAAACAAAAGGAGAGATGCTCGCCGAATGCGTTGACCAGGCAGCGATAAAAAAAGCAGTACCTTTAAGTGTTTCGTGCAGCCATTGGCATAGGGAGCATAAGCAATGTGGGCACTGTGTTCCGTGTCTTATTAGAAGAGCATCGGTACATCGAGCGGGTTTTAGTATTGATGCGCCATATAAAACACGTCGTTTAGATGCTCTGGTAAAAGAAAAGGAGGCAAGAGACGACCTTCAAGCAGTACAAACGGCAATAATTCGACTGAAACAAACCGGAAACTATCGATCTTGGCTTAGGAAATCAGGCCCTATTCCTCAGGATCCAGCCATTCGTGAAGAATTAGTGTCTACAATTAAGAGAGGCCTTGCTGAGGTTGAAACGTTCCTTAATGCGAGAAAAAGGCCATGATGGACCTGCATTGTCATGTCGATTTATATCCTGACTTCGATGAGGTTTTGGACGACATACAACGTAGCAATTTTTATGTTTTATCCGTTACCACCGTCCCTTCAGCCTTTGAAGGGACGGTCAGGCTCACTGAGCGATTGAAAAATTGTAAAACAGCTTTAGGTTTACACCCTCAGTTGGCTCACCAAAGAAAAAATGAGTTGGCACTATTCGATGAATTAGCAGAAAAGACTCGCTATATCGGTGAAATTGGTCTTGATGGCTCAAAAGGGTTCAAAGAACATCTTGATGATCAACTTATAGTTTTTAATCATATTTTACGATCCTGTGAATATTATTCAAACAAGATACTGACAATTCATAGTTTAAATGCTGTCAATGACGTATTGGCATGTTTGAGAAAATATCCGAGGGCAGGAATCCCTATACTTCATTGGTTTTTAGGAACGAAATCTCAGTTAGATACTGCTGTAGAAATAGGTTGCTACTTTTCTATAGGTCCCGCAATGCTTAACTCCGCTAGAGGGAGGAAGATTATCTCGTGGCTGCCAATAAATCGAATTCTACTCGAAACAGATGGTCCGTTTGCGAAGCATAATGGTAAAGTTCTTCTGCCTTCAGATGCTGATATGATACTCCACTACTTGTCATCAAATACTGGATCTTCTTACTTTGAAATAAAGAGCACTATACAAAACAACTTAAGAAAAATCGTTTCCAGCTAGAGTTTTTTACGATTATTTCTCAGGCTTAGAATTTTAGTCGTAGACCAAGCCCGAACAGCATGTCATTGGTGGAATCATACTTTACAACAAGAGAGTTCCACCTCACAGTTATAGCCACTCTGCTATTGTTGAGCGATCGTCGGTATGGTGCCATAGTTAAGCTATGGCGCATTTAATAAACGTCAGCTTCATGCTCCCAGCAGCCTCGAGGTCGACATTTTATTAATGCCCGCATCAGGCCCCTTGTTGCTCAATCCAGGCCAACAGATCCGATAACCGCCACGCCACCGAGTTGCAGCCTAGCTTGAGCCGTGCCGGAGCCGCTCGCTTTCGTTCCAAGGTCCACCACTGAGTTCGGCTGACGCCGGTAATCGCGCGGCGATCCCCCTCCCGGACCAGTCGCTCACACTGTCCAGAACGAGCCAGAAGCTTGGTGCGCACCTCTTCCGAAGGCGGACTGAAGGTTTTATCAATCATCCTCCTCTACCCCCGAATCACCAGTGGGAATAGTGGGAAACTGGGAAAGTCCATCTCCATCCGGTAGCGCTTCCCAATACGCCTTGATGCGATCAGGCCACAGGGCGAAAAAACGCTCCGATCGATCCCGCAGCTTGATTTTCATGGTGCCACGGCTCTGCTCATTGGTTTCCATGAAATCTCTCTGGATAAGCGGCTCAATTTCCCGAGTGTATCGACTACGAAGGCCAAGCTCCTTGATCAGAGTATTTTTGGGTATCAGCCACTGCGTCTCACCGGCCACTTTGCGTCGCAGACCAATTGCTCTTCCGTAATCCCCCCGCTCTATGTCAACGAGGCGGTGATTCCATTTGTAAATCGCATCGCGAAGGCGAGCCAAAATGCGGTGCTCCTCCGAATTGAAGATGTGACCTCGGCTCCGAAGCCAGGCTCCAACTGCTTGGTGTACCGCTCGAACTGACTCCGCTTCCGACCAGGGGAGTAGATAGTTCCGGCAGGCTAGGCACAGAGCAGCGGTGATCAGTGCGAACCGCCTGATCACCCGGAGGACTTGCGAAGCCATATGAGAGGTCTTCCATTGGTCCGTCAACCGGGCGACCTCATTCTGGATATAGCCGGGCAAGTCATCCACATCTTCTGTGAGACGCTCAAGCCAGTGCCGGAACAGCGTGCCATGGTAGTGCCTGGTGCGGCTTTTCAACGCGTCCACGAACTCCTGGGGGCTGCTGAAGCCATGCACCTCGTCAAAGGCTCCAAATTTTCCAAAAACGGGGATCTCGACAAGACGATTCTCTTGGCCGGCTTTAACCGACTTTCCTATATCCTGAAACACTTCCGACAGCCATACCTCACCAGTACTTAACGCCAGCGTTCGCCAGTGCGTTTGTTCAGCAAGATCCCCTGAGATATTCGCACGCAGCTTACTGGCACCGGTCATTATGTGATACGTCGCCACATCGACATCTTCCGGCCGAGCCAGGCCAATCTCGTCCAACGCTAACAACATGTCGTTGTGCTCAGCAGCGACGGCTGCCAAGCCATTGGCAGTCGCTACCCAGTTCCTCACGAACGTTGGTGCTCCACAAACACTCGCGGCCACCTGCAGCAACGTCGTTTTCCCGGTGGAGCTATTACCAACCAAGTGAAAGGCCCCATTTTCAAGCTCCGCATGCTTTAGCAGGGGCGCCGCGAGTGCCACCCCGACGCTGAGGATCGCCAGCGGGTTGCCGCCACAGAGCTTCCCCACTTGATTCTGCCAGTCTTGAAGAGACCCGCTTTCCTGGAGCAACGGTGAGGTCGATAGCTGCCCTACAAAGTGGTGCTGCTCATCCGCCTGACCTGCCGTCCAGCTGCTCGTCGCGAAAATAGGCCCATGCCAGCCGCTGCGGTCGACGGTTGTGGCCGGAGGCGCCTTTGCCATTTCCTCCAGCAAATACCGCTGCAGTCGTGTCCAGCTAATATTGCCGGGTTCGAGGGGATAGCCGGTGTCCACCAACAGCTCTCGTATCTGACGAGCGTTATCACCGTTCAGAGTCCTCGCATACACCACCTCGCGCAGCAGGACGTTGTCCATATTTTTCCACTGCAGCAGCGCGCCGTGGCCGTGTTTTTTATTGGAGAGGCGGGTTCGGGCAACAACCTCTATCCACCCGCCAACCCTCTGCCACTCTTCAGAGCTGTAGCAGTACAGCCCTGAGTCTCTCAATTGATATTTCATTCGCGCCTCCGTCACAGCCGGTCTAGCCAGTCACGAACATCCTGAATCCGGAACCTGACGGCCCTTCCTTGCGGGCTTGGCTTTATGGGGGCAGGGAAACGACCGGCTTTCACGTACCGTCGAAGCGTGGCTTGCGAAAGCTGGGTGACGGCACAAACCTCTTCATAGGTGAGCAAACGCTCGTTCGTCTCGTTGAAATACTGTCGTTGCATAATCCACTCCTGATTCGTTGTTTAACGGTCAGGAGTGATTATGAATAGTCCTGAATTCACACCAGAACCGTGGAATTGGCCAATTTGGGCGCAAAGAGAAAAAGATATTAAAACGCTGAATTTAAAGGATAAATTTTAGGGTTTAGGCGCTTTCTATGTGGCGGCCATCGGTTTTTGGATAAATTCTGGCGAAAATGTGAACAGTCTCCGCTAGCCGCCATCATCACGGCATCATTTTATGAAGCGGTAACTCCCGCTGACTTTCACATGTGAAAGTCAATGCTGGACGTGATTAAAACAGCCTCTCAAAAAGCCTTGTCGAGACCCTGTTATTTCACGGGACGTGCCCGCATCACACCGGTGCTCCAAAAGGTCTCTTCCAAGCCCCTTGTAAGTACCCCGAGGAAGTAACGCCACCGTATACCGGTGTTGTCACTGAGGTGGTAAGCCAGGGTCCCAAATAAATAATGGAACGCGGACCCTTCAGCCCATGCGAGCTATTTCATGGAGTGTGGGAGCGCAGCGGCAAAGTCCCAAATCAGGTAGTTACGTGGACAGGAATTGGAAAGGTCCCATGGCTTGAAGGAAGGAATCTGCCTCCAACTCTGTCTTTTCGTCCGAAAAAGGCAAAAGCGCATGGCAGCTCCAAGCACTCAGCTGCTTACGATTGTTGGCAAATCCATAGCGAGGAGCCAGCCATGAGCAAACGAATGACGCACCAGGAAATCTGCGCAGAGTGGGAGTCGGTCAGCCGAGCCCAAAATGTGAACCACCAACGTGGTATCAAAGCCGCCATCACGCAATGCCGTCAGTTTCTGACGGCGATTCACCAGCAAGCGGACGTGGAGCAAGCGAGGTACCGCTATCTAGCGCAGCGGCTCTGTGATCACTTCTGGTCCCACAACGTCGCGCATCGTACCGACCAGACACCCGGCTATCCCGGGCACTTCGGCTGCCGCGTCCGACTCCGGAAAAGAAAGCTGGAGTTGTCCTGGTACTACAATCGCTTTGTACCGAAGAAGGGTAGTGAAGGCCGCTCGGTGTTCAGTGAGTACATCCGCAAAGAAGGTCGGTTCCGCTATCACAAACCGGCCTTCACGCGGGCACAGGATTGGGAGAAACCGCTCATCATGGAAACTGAGGACGGTTTTGAAATGTTGCGAAGGCTCAATGCCAACCGGGCGGAGCTTTGTCGAATCGTGCGGAAAAGCGAGCGCCTCCTGAAAAATCTGGAGGAGCACCTCGGTGGGCTGGCGACCAGCGGGAGTTCAAGCCCCTCCAACGAGGAGGGATGAGGGCTGTTGGCGGTAAAAGGCATGCCGCTCACACCGCAGGTGTTGATTGCGTGGGGCTATTGATGGGATCGCCCAGATTTCAGGTGGCTATTTATGCCGTTCTTTGCTGGTCTATCCGGGTCAAATCGGTTGAATGCAGCGTGGTACCTCTATATATTGATCAGTCAATGTAGTGTAGGGCTGTTCCGCCCATGAGACCGTGCCGCCTGAGATAAGGTGGCAACACCATCGCCCATAGGAAGCGAAAACATGGCCGAGATGGAAGATCGCTGGTTATCCGTAGACGAAATAGGCAAGCACCTCGGTGTCAGCAATGACACCGTGTACCGCTGGATCGACAAGCACGCAATGCCCGCCCACCGTATGGGGCGATTTTGGAAGTTCAAAAAAGTCGAAGTGGATCAGTGGGTCAAGGGCGGTGGAGCCGCTGAGACGAGCAAGGGTGAGCGTTCCGAATGACCCGAGGCAGGTATCGCATCTCCTTCACGTCCGGCAGCCTGTATCACCGCGAATCGGTGAAGCTGGCCGAGCTGTACCTGTCGCTACGTGACTGGGAAGAGGTGCGTGCTCAAGCGCTGCATGACAACCTGCTACAGGCCAGAACGGAAAGCACGGCAAAACGCACCTGTAGAGAGGCGATTGCACGCCTGAAGACGTTGACCGAAAGCGAACTGACTTTCCTGGCCGAGGCAAACCACCAGGATCAGGGGCACCTTCTGTGGGTTGCGGTGTGCCGCCTGTACCGCTTTATCGCGGACTTTGCGGTGGAAGTACTACACGAACGGTTTGTCGCGATGAAGCTGGATCTCAGTTTTGAGGATTTCGATGCCTTCTATAACCGTAAATCGGAATGGCATGACGAACTGGATAATGCCAGCGCCTCAACGCGCGATAAATTGCGGCAAGTCCTGTTCAGAATGCTGCGGGAGGCAGGGTTGTTAGCTAAGGACAAAACCATAAATGCAGTTCTGCTAAGCCCCAGGCTGGTTGAGTTGCTGCGTCAGAACAATCCTGACGAGTTTTTCTACTTCCCAGTCTATGAATCCGATATCAGGGGGATGTCAGCTTGAGAAAGGACATTGCCAAAATGCCGATGCAGGAGCGACTACAGCACCTGTTCAGCGTGGTTTCCGGCCAGCGATTCCTTAACAAACAGGGGCTGGGTAATGAAGTGCCTTTCTTCATCTGTCCCTACCGGCCTGAAGAAGCGGTCGAAATGGAGCGTCTTCAGCGGCAGTTGGTTAACCGGCTGGAGCAGGCGGGCATCCGGATCCTGAGTATCAATCTGTACGACCTGGCCGTCGATATCTTGAAAGAAAGAGACATCTGGGAGCAGGTGTTGGAGCTCGAGCCCACGGTCTCAAAGGATCAGCTGAAGGAGCTGCTACAGGGAGTGCTGGACCCGGAAGCCCATTTGGTGCCCGCTATTGCGGCAAAACTCCAGTCCGTTGAGTTTAACGTGCTGTTTCTCTCAGGGGTGGGCGAGGTTTTCCCCTACATACGCTCCCATAACGTGCTCAACAACTTGCAGAGCACCGCCAAAGAACAACCAACGGTGATGTTCTTCCCGGGCTCCTATACCCACTCGTTGGAAACCGGTGCATCGCTGGATCTGTTCGGCAGGTTGCATGACGACAAGTACTACCGTGCGTTCAACATCTTTCATTACGAAGCCTGAGCGGACGACACGATTCGAGGCGTAATCATTAAGGGAAAGTACAATGACATTGAAGAATATTTTTCTAAAGCCCGTTGACCGCCCCATTGAAGGCGTTATCAAAGCCGACGATGAAGCCAGTCTTCGCCTCGAAATTGAAGAATACGTACTGACCAACGAAGTCGAGAAACGCCTCGAAGAGTTCCTGGACGCCTACAACAACTACGAAGGGGCGAACGGGGTCTGGGTATCCGGCTTCTTCGGGTCCGGTAAGTCTCACCTGCTCAAAATGCTGGCCCTTCTGCTTGAAAACCGGGAGATGGACGGTACTACAACCCTGGACCTGTTCCTTCCCAAGTGCAGCGAGAATGAAATTCTCCGGGGCGACCTGAAGCGAGCTGTCTCAATTCCGGCGAAGAGCATTCTGTTCAACATCGATCAGAAAGCCGATGTCATCAGCAAAACCCAGATCGATGCGCTTCTGGCCGTGTTCGTTAAAGTCTTTGACGAAATGTGCGGCTACTACGGCAAACAAGGGCACATCGCCCAGTTTGAGCGCGATCTGGATGGCCGTGGCCTGTACGAACAGTTCAAAGGCGAGTACGAGGCCATCGCCGGTCGCCCCTGGCAGAAAGGCCGGGAGCAAGCCCTTCTGGAAGGCCCGAATATTGCCAAAGCCTACGCCGCTGTGACCGGTGGCGACCCGCAGTCGGCAGCGGGCATTCTGGACAAGTACCGCAGCGAGTACCGCGTTTCAATTGAAGACTTCGCGGATAATGTGAATGCCTATATCGAGAAGCAGGCAAAAGAGGGTGGCCACAAAGAATTCCGTCTGAACTTCTTTGTGGACGAGGTCGGCCAGTACATTGCCGACAACACCAAGCTGATGACCAACCTGCAAACCATTGCCGAGAGCCTCGCCACCAAGTGTCGGGGCCGGGCCTGGATCATTGTCACCGCCCAGGAAGAAATGAAAAACGTGGTTGGCGAAATGGGCAAGCAGCAGGGCAACGATTTCTCGAAAATTCAGGCACGGTTCAATAACCGTATGAAGCTGTCCAGTGCGGACGTGGCGGAGGTCATCCAGAAGCGCCTGCTAACCAAGACCGAAGAAGGCGTCAATCAGCTGTCGGACGTCTATCACGCGCAGGCAAACAACTTCAAAACCCTGTTTGACTTCGCGGATGGATCGGCTACCTACCGGAACTTCCGGGACAGGGACCACTTCATCCACAGCTACCCCTTCGTCCCCTACCAGTTCGCGCTGTTTCAATCGGCGATCCAGAATCTGTCGCAGCACAACGCCTTCGAGGGTAAACACAGTTCCGTCGGTGAGCGCTCCATGCTTGGGGTTTTCCAGCAGGTGGCCATCCACATCGGCAACCATGAGGTGGGCCAGCTGGCCACCTTTGACCTGATGTTTGAAGGCATCCGCTCTGCACTGAAATCACAAATACAGCGGGCGATTATTCAGGCCGAGAACCACCTCGATAATGCCTTCGCCATCCGGCTGCTGAAGGCCCTGTTCCTGGTCAAATATGTCAAGGAATTCAAGCCCACGGTGCGCAACCTTTGCGTGCTGATGCTGGATGCCTTCGATCAGGATCTGCCGGCACTTCGCACCAAGGTCGAAGAAGCCCTGAGCCTTCTGGAGCAACAGACCTACATACAGCGCAACGGCGACCAGTACGAGTATCTGACGGACGAGGAAAAGGACGTCGAGCAGGAGATCAAGAACACAGAGGTTGAGTCATCGGACGTTGCGGACGAGCTGGAAAAGATCGTTTTCGACTTTGTTATAAAACAGCGCAAAATCCGCTATGACGCCGGCTCCTCCCAAAACCAGGGGCAGGACTACTCCTATTCGCGCAAACTGGATGATCGTTTGCATGGGCGTGAATACGAGCTCTCGATCAATGTCATCAGCCCGTTCCACGAGCACACTGACAACGAGCAGATGCTACGCACAGCCTCGACCTACAAGGCGGACGAGCTGTTCGTGCTCATGCCGTCGGACGAGCGCCTGGTGCGCGATCTGCTCATGTTCAAGCGCACCGAGAAGTACATCAAGCAGAACATTTCCGTTACCCAGCAGGAAGCCGTTAAGCGGATCCTGAATGACAAGGGCTTTCAGAACCGTGAGCGCGAGGCCAGGCTCCGGCAGCAGGTTCAGACCCTCATTGGCAAGTCCAAGTTGCTCATTGGCGGCGCCGATGTGGAAGTGGCGAATGAGGACCCCCAGACCCGCATTATTCGGGGCTTCCATGAGCTGATTTCACGGGCTTACCCCAACCTCCGCATGTTGCGCGGCGTTTCCTACACGGAAAACGACATCAGTAATTGCCTTAACCGTACAGACGATGGCCTTTTCGGTAATGACGCTACGGCCCTGGCGGAATCCGAGCAGGAGGTGCTGGCATTCATCCAGAGCAACAACCGGGGCGGTGTTCGCACCACCCTCAAGAGCCTGCTGGAGAAATTCGAACGCAAACCCTACGGCTGGTATTACGCCGCGATTCTCTGCACCCTGGCCAACCTGTGTGCCCGTGGCAAGGTGGAAGTTCGTCTCGACGGGAATATCCTGGAGGACAGCGAGCTGGAGCGCGCCCTGCGCAACACTCACGGCCACGGCAACGTGGTGCTGGAACCACAGATTGAGTTCACCGCCTCTCAGGTCCGAGCCCTCAAGTCGTTCTACGAGGACTTCTTCGACAGCCCGCCCCGCAGCAGCGAAGCCAAGGCCCTGGGTAAAGAGGCCGGCGAAGCCTTCCAGGACATGTACCACGACCTGGATCGGCGGATAGCGCAGGTCGATCAGTACCCGTTTCTCAATGCCTTGAAACCTGCCCTGGTGACGCTGAAAGAGGTCGCCGGAAAGCCCTACACCTGGCACCTGACGGAATTGGGCAAGCAGGAAGACCAGCTGCTGGACCTGAAAGAGGATGTCATCGACCCCATCCGCAAGTTTATGGGCGGTTCACAAAAAGACATCTACAACCAGGCTCGGTCCTTCCTGCAGAGCCAAGAGCCCAACTTCATCTATGTGTCCGGGGACGAGATCGAGCAGATCCGCACCATCCTGAACGACCCCAACTGCTACAAAGGGAATCGCATTCAGCAGCTCAAGGGCCAACTGGATAGCCTGCAGGAGCGCATCGACGAGAAAGTACAGCAAACCCGAGCTCAGGCAGAAACCTCCCTGAAGACCATGCAGGAACGCATGCAAAGCATGGACGAATATCAGTCTCTGCCGGAGCCGCGCCAGGATGAACTCAACAAACCGTTCCGGGATCTGGTCGATTACATCGGGCAAGAGCGCCTGATTGCCGTGATCAAGGACCGGACACGCTACTTTGAAGAAGAGGGCTACCAGAAGCTGCTGGGCAAAATGGTGGCGCTGGCCAATCAGAAATCAGCACCGGCAGACGACTCCCAGCAGCCTCCGGGTAGTCAGGATGAGGACGAGAATAGGGGGCAGTCTCACGAGGTCAAGGAATCGCCCGCCGACTACGTTCACACTCGCAACCTCCGTGTCGCGTTCGACAAGGCCTGGTTGGCCAACGAGGGTGATGTGGACCGGTACCTGAATGCCTTGCGCGAAGCCCTGCTGGCTGAAGTCCAGCAAGGCCGCAAGGTCCAGATCTAAGCGTGCCGAACCGTCTAACCGGTAGATGTTGGGGATAGCCATGCACGAAGCCGAACAGGAAATCCGGGCGCTCATTCGCGGTGGCGAAAGCCTTGCCGTCGAGTTCAAGAGCGACGTCAAAAGCCTGCCGGACCGGGACCTGGTAGCCGCGGTGGTGGCCCTGGCCAACACCGAGGGCGGCGACCTGTTCCTGGGCGTTGAAGACGATGGCACCCCGACTGGGCTGCATGCCAATCACCGCAACCTCGCCGGCCTGCCCGCGCTGATTGCCAACAAGACCATTCCCTCGCTGGCCGTGCGCGTTGAGTCCCTGGAGCTGGAGGGGCAACCTATTGCCAGGATCCAGGTGCCCAAGTCCCGGCAGCTGGTGTCCACCTCGGATGGTCTGCTGCAACGTCGGCGCCTGAGAATGGACGGCACTCCGGAGGCCGTGCCCTTCTACCCCCATGAGTTTGTTCAGCGCCAGTCCAGCCTGGGGGTAACGGACCCCTCGGCCTTGCCGGTGGAAAACCTGGCGGTTGAGGACCTGGACCCGATTCAGCGCATCCGGATCCGCAATGCCATCAAGAAATACGGCGGCGATCAGAGCCTGATGCCCCTGGCGGACGATGAGCTGGACGGCGCCCTGGGGCTGACTGTGAGCATGGGAGGCATTCGCCGCCCCACGGTTGCAGGCCTGTTGCTGCTGGGGAACGAAATGCAGCTCCGGCAACACCTGCCCTCCCACGAGGTAGCCTTCCAGGTGCTGCGCGGTACCGATGTCCTGGTCAATGAGTTCTACCGCAAACCGCTGCTGGAGACCTTTGAAGAGGTCGAAGTGCTGTTTCGCGCCCGGGTGGAGGAAGAGGAGATTCAGGTCGGGCTGTTTCGCGTGCCCATCCCCAACTTCGACCGCCGGGCCTTCCGGGAAGCCTTTGTGAACGCTCTGGTTCACCGCGACTACAGCGCCCTGGGCGCCGTACACGTCAAACTGGACGACGATGGCCTGAGCATCAGCAACCCGGGTGGATTTGTGGAAGGCGTCAACCTGGACAACCTGCTGGTGGCCGACCCTCGCTCCCGTAACCCCTTGCTGGCCGACATTATCAAGCGCATCGGCCTGGCCGAACGCACTGGCCGGGGCATCGACCGGATCTTCGAAGGTATGCTCCGCTACGGGCGCACTGCCCCCGACTACTCCATGTCGTCCGCTCACACCGTCTCCGTGCGCATGAGCGCAGCGGACGCGGACGCCGAGTTCCTGCGCATGATCGTCGAGCGCGAGGAACAGACCGGCGCCGCGATGCCCATTGACAGCCTGATTATCCTGTCCCGGCTGCGCAATGAGCGGCGCTTAAGAACGACAGACCTGGCCAAATCCGTGCAGAAGCCCGAAACCGTGGTCCGGGGTACCCTGGAGAAACTGGTGGAAGCCGGCATGGTGGAAGCCCACGGCACCGGCAAAGGCCGCACCTACACCCTGAGCGCCAAGGTGTACCGGGGGGCGGGGCAAAAGGCCGCCTATGTGCGCCAGGCGGGGTTTGATCCTATCCAGCAAGAGCAGATGGTCATGAGTTTTATTGATACGCACGGCAGCATCAAGCGTGCTGACGTGGTTGAGCTGTGTCATATCAGCCCGGATCAAGCCTACAAGTTGTTGGCCAGATTGAAGAAAAGGGGAGAAATCGAGCAACTAGGCGAGCGTAAAGGGGCTATTTACAAGCGCGCGCGTTAATTTATGCGCTCAGCGTGAATATATGCGCTTGCATATGCGCCGGCGTATACCGCTCGATCACGAACAGAATCAAGGCATGAAACAATGGAAACCGCAAAACTCAGAAAATTCGCCCAGTTCGCCCGCCGCAGCCTGATTGAACAGGTCGGCGCCAAGCTAAAACTGGTATTGGCCGAAGAAAGCCCCGCCCGGCGGGAAAGCCCATCGGCCATCAAAAAGCTGGAAGAGGCGATAGCCGAGCAGGGTAAAGAGCAGGTTGTCGAGCGGGTGGCGTATATCTGGTTTAACCGGCTCGTAGCCCTGCGGTTTATGGACGTGAACCGATATAACCGCATTGGCGTGGTCTCGCCCGCCGAGGGGCAGTTTCAGCCCGAGATCCTGGCGGATGCCAAGATGGGCCATATCGATGAAGAGATGGTCGTGGAAAATACCCGAAAACGGGTCTTCGCCCTGCTCGATGGCAAAATGCCCAGCCAGGATCCCCAAGGGGAAGCCTATCGCTTACTGGTCGTAGCCGCCTGTAACTATTGGTACAGCGCCATGCCGTTCCTGTTCGAGCGTATCGACGACTACACCGAGCTGCTAATGCCGGATGACCTGCTCTCCGGCAACTCAATTCTGGCCTACACCCGCGAGGCCATGACGCCGGTTGCCTGTGAGGATGTTGAGGTAATTGGCTGGTTGTACCAGTTCTATATATCCGAGAAAAAGGATCAAGTATTCGAGGCGCTGAAGAAGAATCAGAAAATCACACCGTCCAATATCCCCGCCGCCACCCAGCTTTTCACGCCGCACTGGATTGTGCGATACCTGGTGGATAACTCGCTCGGCCGCTTGTGGATGCTTAACAGACCAAATTCAGACTTGGTGGACCAGTTGGAGTATTACATTCCTCCGGAGGAGACTGAGGCCGATTTTCTGAAAATCGAAGGCCCGGAAGAGCTCAAGGTTTGCGACCCAGCCTGCGGCTCCGGCCATATGCTGACCTATGCTTTCGATCTGCTCTACGCCATTTATGAAGAAGAAGGCTACGAGCCGTCCGAAATCCCGGAAAAGATTCTGACACACAACCTTTACGGTATTGAGCTGGATGAGCGCGCCGGTGAGCTGGCCGCCTTCGCTCTGACCATGAAAGCCCGAGCGCGTCAGCGGCGTTTTTTCAACAAAGGCATCAAGCCCAACATCTGCGTGTTGGAAAAAGTTAGCTTCACTCCAGATGAACTGGAAGAGTACATGAGCGCCGTGGGCCGCGACCTGTTCACCCAGGGCTTACGTGAAACCCTGCAACAATTCGAGGAGGCTGACAACTTCGGCTCCCTGATCTTGCCCAAGCTTACCAACGTGACTGACGTGCTGGCCGAGCTGGAGACCAAGAATCTGGGTAGTAACCTGTTCCTGGCCGACACGCACAGCAAAGTACTGAAAGTACTGCGCATGGCCGAAGCCTTGAGCCCGCGCTACGCGGTGGTCGTCGCCAACCCGCCCTATATGGGCGGCAAGGGTATGAATGGACGGCTTGGCGCCTGGGCAAAGGAGAACTACCCAAAGAGCAAGTCCGACCTGTTTGCCATGTTCATAGAACGTAATCTGGATATGGCGGTGACTGGCGGTGCTGTCGCCATGATCACGATGCAGAGCTGGATGTTTCTGTCTTCCTTCGAGGCTTTGCGCGGCCGCATTCTCAATCAACACACTATTTTGTCGATGGCTCATTTGGGCGCGCGAGCCTTTGACAGCATCGGTGGAGAAGTTGTCTCAACGACTGCTTTCGTGCTCGAGAACGCCCATAAGCCGAACTATCGAGGCGCGTTTCTCCGATTGGTCGATGGCAATTCGGAAGCTGAGAAGATGGCCATGATGGCACAGGCTATTGCGCAGGGTAGATCTGCATGACCAGCAACCCATATCTCAAGCCTTGCAGGACCCACAAGCGGTGTGTCTTTAAAGAATCAGGAGTCGAACATGGCAGATAAGTTAACGATTACGAGAGGTATAAACAAGAAACCAGTCTCAACCGACGTGCTGGAGCAGAGCCTCGAAGCTTTGCAAAATTTAGAGGGCGAAGCCTTCACTGGATACCCACTGATTGCGACACCTGATGGCAAGTACTCGATTGATGCCACACTGGTGAGCCCATCTAAAGGCATCGTACTATTCGATCTCATAGAGGGGCCAGAGGTCGGGGAATACACAGAGCGCCAGGATGATTTGGCAAACAAGATCGAGGCACGATTGAAATTGCATCGTGAGTTGGTCAAAGGGCGTCATTTGCGGGTACCACTTTGGGTCATTTCGTTCGCGCCTGGCATCGACAATATCGAGTCGGTTGCAGTACCTGATTACCCTCTTGTCAATGAGCATGGCCTTGCTAACGTGTTGAATACGCTGGACTGGCCTGAAAGCAGCGAAGATCTTTATCGGTTGACGTTGTCGGCCATCGAAAGCCTCAGCAGTATTCGGAAAAGCCGTTCCAAACGAGAGGTTCATCGGGCTGATTCACGTGGAGCGAAACTCAAGCAGCTGGAAGATTCCATCGCGACGCTCGATCATCGTCAGAACAAAGCCGTCATCGAAACGGTAGATGGTGTTCAACGTATCCGGGGGCTGGCTGGTTCAGGCAAAACCATCGTATTGGCACTCAAGGCCGCTTATTTGCACACACAGTACCCGGACTGGCGTATTGCTGTAACTTTCCATACTCGCTCCCTCAAAGGGCAGTTCCGGCGCTTGATCAACAACTTTTGTATTGAGCAGAGCGGTGAGGAGCCGGACTGGACAAAAATACGAATCGTCAACGCATGGGGTGCGCCCGGGGGGGATGCCCGAGACGGTATTTACTACGAATATTGTCGGGCAACTGGGACTGAATTTCTCGACTTTAGAAGTGCATCCAACCGATTTGGCGGGAACGAACGCGCTTTCGATGGCGCTTGTCAGGCAGCATTGCAAAATGCTTCGGATGAAGCTTATCTCTACGATGCATTTCTTGTGGATGAAGCACAGGACTTTGCACCAAGTTTTCTAAAGCTTTGTTACTCAATGCTAAAGCCGCCAAAACGGTTGGTTTATGCGTATGACGAGCTTCAAAATCTTTCCGGAATTTCGCTTCCGCCGCCAGAGATTATTTTCGGAGATAATGAGCGTGGGCAACCATTAGTCACTTTCGGTGATGATCGAAGGCGAGACGTAATCCTGCAAAAATGCTATCGAAACTCACGCCCAGTTTTGGTATCCGCCCACGGCCTTGGATTCGGTATATACCGAAATGCTCCGCAAGATACAGAGACCGGCTTGGTTCAGATGTTTGATTACCCAGCGCTATGGGAGGAAATTGGTTACAAGGTTAAGGATGGGCAACTGGCGAAAGGTCAGCATGTTGTATTGGAGCGCACTACAGAAACGAGCCCGAGGTTTCTGGAGGAGCAGTTTGATATTGATGATCTCGTCCAATTCATTAAATTCGAAGATGAATCGGCGCAGAATGCATGGCTTGCTCAACAGATTCAGCACAATCTGAATGAAGATGAGCTTCGCCATGACGACATCATCGTAATTCACCCGGATCCTCGGACTGCCCGTGGTCGTACTGGTCCCATCCGTAAACAGCTTTTTGAATCAGGCGTTCAGACTCACTTGGCGGGCGTGGATACCGATGCGGATGTGTTCTTCCGAACCGATACGCCATCCGTGACATTCACTGGAATATACCGTGCCAAAGGGAATGAGGGGGGCATGGTGTATGTCATTAATGCCCAGGATTGTAATGGTTCCGGACCAGGCCTGGCCAACCTTCGCAATCGCCTTTTTACCGCTATCACCCGAAGCAAAGCTTGGGTTCGTGTCATAGGGTTTGGTCCGAAGATGCAAGGCTTGATTGACGAGTTTGAGGCTCTTAAGCAAAACGACTTTGTTTTAGATTTTACTTACCCAGACGACAACCTGTTAGGTAAATTGCGCATCGTTCACCGCGATTTGTCTCCGCAAGAAAGAGAACGCCTTGAGCATAGAAAGAACCAGCTTGCCGACCTTTTGGGTGACTTGGAGAGTGGTGAGCTACACCCGGAAGACCTTGACGAGGCAACTCGCGAGAAGCTCCGAAAGTTACTTGGGGGCGGTGAATGAAAGCACTGAGCCCGAAGAGTATAAAAGAGGATCTTGATGGACTGATTTCTGAATTGATCGGAAAAGGCATTTGCGACGACGCAAATTTCTCTGCGGTTAGGTCATTTGGAAACCATGTGGACGTTACATTTAAAGGCTCGGAGCATATTTCTATTGCTCTGGGCGATATTGAATATACGGAAATTTACAACGAACTTGCAGAGAAACGTTCGTACAATATGAAACTTGTCGATGGCGCTCTTGTGCAATTAATGTATCGAATGAAGGGCAATAGATTAATACAGCACCGGCTTTCATTTTATCCATCACCGAACTTGCTTCCGTTTCAGGATGATCCTGAATCGTATATGCGTGATGATCTATTCCTTGAGATTGTCCAGCGAAGAATAGTTCCATTTCCCCTGCGTTTCGATTTTGATGCAAGAGATGGCGTGTATGCTGATGTAACTCACCCCAAGAGTCACCTTACATTGGGTGATGTGAAAGGATGCCGAATCCCGGTATCAGCGCCGTTAACACCTCGATGGTTCGTAGAATTCATTCTAAGAAACTTTTATCAGACGGATCATCATGATTTTGTGAGGGATTTGCCACGCCACAGAATTAAGTTTCCAGCCTCTATCACTGCAAATGAGGAGAGCCTCATGCATATGGTTGTTCCGTATCAGGCGGTTCGATGAATGTTATGCTTTCTAAATATCTTTTTTGGGATCTTTCTTCGCTCGCCTCCCGTGATGTCATTCTCCTCGACTGTGCGTCGGAACTACCAGTGCTGGTGCAAATGAATACGCCACCTAAACATCATTGGCTCGAATCGAATGATCCGGATTTCTGGGCAGTTTGCTCAGGTAAGAACAGCCAAGGCGAAACGGTTGACCTCGAGGTGAGTTGGATAGCTATTGCGGATGACTGGCAGGAAGATCAGCTTTCGAGAGCAGGGTTTGGAGAGTAATGATGAATAACGCTCAAGCAAGTGACTCCGTGCAGCGCATGGGAAAGTATTTTTTTCATGCTTCGGCGCTGGATTTCAAGAAAATACCCGGCGGCCCTATTGCCTATTGGACTAGTGAAGCCATTGGTAAGGCATTCGTGTATGGAACGCCATTGAAGGAGATAATAAAACCTAAACAAGGTACATCTACAGGTGATGACGAAACTTTTGTACGTTTTTGGCATGAGGTTAGTTGGCAGGATGTAGGGATCGAAATACCTACCTTGTCGGATTCTCAGGAATCCGGCTTCAAGTATTTTCCTCTTAACAAAGGTGGTGATAATCGGCGATGGTATGGGAATAACGAAAAAATATTGCGCTTCGATCCACTTGCGTTCGATAGGCTCTTAGGGTTAGGAAACCATCTACCATCTAAAGATCTCTATTTTCGACCCGGGTTGACTTGGTCAAAAATTGCAAGTGGACGTCTTGGGGTTAGGAAGGATGAAGCCGGATTTATTTTTAGCTCTGTAGGATTGAAGGGGTTTCCAGAGCCTAAAGATGAGTTTCAGTCTTTAGCCTTCATGAACTCGAAAGTTGCACAAGCTTTAATCACAGCAATATCGTCATCTATGAGTATAGTGAGTGGTGATATAGAAAAGCTACCTTACATACGTAACCAGCTGAATGTTGATGACTATACAAAACGATTGATTCTAGTGGCCAGGCATGATTGGGATTCCTACGAAGTATCATGGGACTTTATCAAACAGCCGCTGCTCCATGTTGATTTCTGCCAGCCAATGCTGAAAACCAGCTACCAGAATCTCCGCGCCCACTGGAGAGAGTTGACGCTGGAGATGCATCGGCTGGAAGAAGAGAACAATCGCATCTTCATCGAAGCGTACGGTCTGCAGGATGAGTTGACCCCCGAAGTGCCGCTGAACGAAATCACCCTCACCTGTAACCCCCATTATCAGTACGGTAACCATAAAAGTGAGGACGAGCTTGAAGCGCTGCTGTTGGCCGACACTATGCGGGATCTGGTCTCTTACGCCGTGGGATGCATGTTTGGCCGCTATGCGCTGGACAAACCGGGGCTGATCCTGGCCAACCAGGGAGAGACCATCGAGGACTACCTGGAGCGGGTTCCGGAGCCCAGTTTCCCGGCCGATGACGACAACGTCATCCCCATGCTCGATGGCGACTGGTTCACTGACGACATCACCGAACGTTTCCGTGAATTCATGCGTATTGCCTTTGGCGAAGAGCACTACGAGGAGAACCTTCGCTTTGTCGAGCAGGCACTGGGCAAGGACATCCGCAAGTACTTCCTGAAGGACTTCTACAACGACCACGTGCGCCGTTACAAGAAACGCCCCATTTACTGGTTGTTCTCCTCACCCAAGGGCTCATTCAATGCGTTGATCTATATGCACCGCTACCAGCCTCACACCGTGGGCACGGTGCTGGAGTATCTTCGGGATTTCAAAGACGAGAAGCTAAAAGCCCGAAAAAACCATCTGGAGGCCGTCAGTATCAGCGCCGGGGCCTCCCAGGGTGATAAGACCAAGGCCCTGAAAGAGATCGAGAAGATCAACAAAATCCTAGCCGAGTTGGATGACTACGAGCGGGATGTACTTTACCCCTTGGCCACCGAACAGGTGGAAATTGATCTCGATGACGGGGTGAAGGCCAATTATCCGAAATTTGGCGAGGCCTTGAAGAAAATTCCAGGCTTGTCCTGAAGCAGTAAGGAGCTGTCGGCATGGCAGGTGAGTACGAAAAAGCCATTACTATCAAAGACGCGATTGATGCCATTAATCAGCGAGACTATCTGTTGCCGGCAATACAGCGGAAGTTCGTCTGGAGCAGCCATCAGATCTGCGTGCTGTTCGACTCCATCATGCGGGGTTACCCCATCAACACATTCATGATGTGGGAAATCAAGGATGATAGCATCAAGAACGACTATAAATTCTACGAGTTCCTGAAATCCTACTGCCAGCGTTTCAGTGAGGAGAACCCCCACGTTCCTACCAATGCCAGTTATAAGGATTTCAGAGCTGTCATCGATGGTCAGCAGCGTCTTACATCCCTCTACATTGGTCTCTGCGGTACATACGCATACAAAAAACCAAGGGTTTGGTGGCCGAGCACTCGCGATGACAAGGTTTTGCCACCCCGCAAGCTGTATCTTGACCTGAAGGCGCCATTAGAGTCTGAGGACGATGAGTCCCTGATGTATTACAACTTTAAATTCTTAACGGATCAGCAGTATCAACAGTCATTGGCGTCAGCGGATCATAAGCACCACTGGTTTTGCATGCACGATCTTCTGAAATTTAGTCATGTCGATGGTGCGCATCACGTTTGGAGTCAAGTTGTAAAACCATACGTGACTCAGCACGGGCTTGAAGATAATGAATATTCATTGGATACGCTTGGGCAACTCTACGATGCGTTTCGCTCACAGAGAGTGATTCACTACTTCAAAGAGAACAGCCAGGAAATTGACCATGTTTTAGATGTATTTATCCGCACCAACAGCGGAGGCACCAAGCTGGACTTTTCTGACCTGCTGATGTCGATTGCCGTTGCCCACTGGGATGGAGATTTTCGGAAAGAGCTTGACGACTTGACCCAGCACATCCATCAGAACACGGAGATGGGTTTCTACATAGAGCGTGACTGGTTGTTGAAAACTTGCTTGATGCTCACGGAAGCCGATGTCCGTTTCAAAGTGAGAAATTTCAAGGGCGAGCAGGTTGCTCGAATCCAGCAAGAGTGGCCCGATATCAAAGAGTGTATTACCGAAACATTCCGCCTCGTGCGGAGGTTCGGCATTACGCCGCAATCCCTGACCTCCAGGAATGCTGTCATTCCGATCTGCTATTACCTGTATAAAAAGTGCTCAGCAGGAGAGCCGCTCTTCAGGAAAATTAATAATCTGGCGAAATGCCATGAGCAACGTGCGGTAATCAGCCAGTGGTTTTACATGGCGCTGTTGAAAGGGGTCTTCGGCGGTCAAGCCGACTCCATTTTAAGCAGCATGAGGGATGTTCTAGTAAAACACCTCACCGACGATACCTTCCCGTTACCGGCAATCATCAAGCGTTACAAGGCGACGAACAAGGATCTGCGTTTCGATGAAGAAACCCTCGATAAACTGCTGGAAACGCAGCACGGAGAGGGGCGCTGCCGCGCGTTACTGCATTTGCTGTTCCCGGAAATGAACGTTTCAGAGGTATTTCACATTGATCACCTTCACCCAAGGGCAGCTTTTGACAAGAAATTGCTAAATAAAGCTAGCTTCTTACAGGATGACGAGCATTTGATGGCGTTTTATCGTAATCCGGTCCACTGGAATGCGATCCCCAATCTTCACCTATTGAATCATTCGCAAAACCTTGCGAAGAAAGACCGCCCTTTGAAGGAATGGCTTTCTGACCAGAATGTGCACCTGACCCCTAGTGATCTGCTCATCGAGAATGTGGATCTGGAATTTATTTCATTCAAGGCGTTCTATCTGGCAAGGCGAGAAGCCCTAAAACAGCGCTTGATATCCCGAGTTTACATGTCCGCGCCGTTGGCGGCGGAGAGTGTGGCTGACAGTGAAGACGAAGAGCTGGAAGAGGTGGTCTCATGAGCAGCCAGATTCAAACGGCTCTGACGCGACTGTTTGACAAGCACCGGATCATTTTCTGGTACGACACCAAGCAAGAGCTGCGCGGTGATTTCGAGACGGTTTCCATCCCGCACGTGGAGAAGCTGGAAATCGCCAACAACGAGTACGGCCTGAAACATCGCATCCTGCGGGAGGCGCCGGAACAGAAATTCTTGCTGTACAAGGAGGGGCCGCAACCAGAGGATCTGGACAACTGGTTGCTGGACGTACAGCTGGCCCACGGCGAGTTCCGGACCGACCAGGTGGCCATTTGGCTGTCCGAATTGGAGCTGGGCCTGGAGTTCGCCGAGGTGGTCCAGGCCCACGCGGAATTTTTCCAGGCGATCAAGCGCAAAGAGGCTTTGAAGAAGTTTCTGAAATCGGACGACACTGCCGGCCAGCTGCGCCTGAAGATGCTGGCCGTGTGTGCCGGTAGTGAGCCCCGTATGGACTCGGTGGTAGAAACCCTGCTGCAGCAACTGGCGGAAGAGCGCGATGATGGCATTCGGCTGATTGAGCGTTGCGGTCTGGATAGCTTCCTGTGGGAGCAACTGACCCGTTTCTACGGCTACGAGGCCAGTGAACCCAGCCTGCGCGACTTCGTGATTGAGCTGTTCAAGTCCTGCTATGCCATGGGCACCGATGGCGAAGTCAAACTGACCGGCGACGCCTTGGTGTTCCTCAAGCGCTGGAAAGACAGCCGGCAGTTCGAGCAGGGGTTTGAAACCCTGTCTGCCGAGTGTGCCGAGGTGCTGGGCATTGAGCAGGATCTCGGTAAGCGGGACTTCCGGGACCTGGTTGAGCTGGACTACTTCCGGCTAATCGACCAGAAGATTATCAGTGACCTGGTGCGGGCGGTGGTAGGCCGCACGGTCACCAGCGGCGATGTGGCATTGTGGGTACGGCAGCGGCGCCAGGGCCACTGGTACGGGGAGTTCCGCCACCTGTATGAAGCCATTGAGTTTGCGGCCCGTTTTGTCCAGATGCTCGGTGAGGCTCGTCTCACCATGGACAGCCTCTCCGACGGCGTTCAGCGATACAGCCGTTCCTGGTTCCAGTTGGATCAGCTCTACCGCAAATTTACCTACCATGTGCGCATGTCCGGCCAGGCATCGTTGATGGGCGCGCTCAGTGAGCAGGTGGAGAACCTGTATTCCAACAACTATCTGCTCAAGCTGGGCGACGGCTTCCAGGTTCACGTGGACGCCGCGCCGCGCTGGGAGGCCTATCCGGTCGTTCAGCAAAAGGCCTTTTTCGAGCACTGGGTTCGCCCTTACCTGCGCAAGGACAAGCGGATCTGTGTGATCATTTCCGACGCCATGCGCTACGAGATTGGTGACGAGCTGCTGGGCCTTATCCTGCAGGAAGATCGCTACAGCGCGGAGCTCGAGCCGGCGCTCTCGACCCTGCCCAGCTATACCCAGCTCGGTATGGCAGCGCTGCTGCCCAACAAGTCCTTGGCGATCGCTGACAATGATACCGGCACGGTACTGGTGGATGGTCAAAGCTCACAGGGCACGGTCAACCGTACTAAAATCCTGCAGGCCGCCCTGGATGGGCGGGGCCAGGCCGTTAAGGCGGAGGATTTTATGCAGCTCAACCGGGACGACAGCCGGGAGCTGCTCAAGGGTAACGATGTGGTGTACATCTACCACAACCGCATTGATCACACCGGTGACAAGATGCATTCAGAGGGGCAGGCTTTTGAGGCCGCAGAGCAAACTCTCGCTGATCTCATACGCCTGATCAAGAAGCTCGCGGCTGCCAACGCCAACAACCTCCTGATCACCGCTGATCATGGTTTTATTTACCAGAACCGCGAGCTGGATGAGAGTGACTTTCTGGGTGACACCGTTTCTGGCGATGATATTCGCTACCGTGACCGTCGTTTTGTGCTGGGTAAGGGCCTGTCCGCCTCTCCGGCCTTCCATCACTTCTCGTCTGAGCAGCTTGGGCTGGATGGCGATATGGAAGTGCAGATTCCCAAGTCCATCAACCGGCTGCGCCTTAAAGGCTCTGGCAGCCGCTTTGTGCATGGCGGCGCATCCCTTCAGGAGGTTGTGATTCCGGTCCTGAAGGTTAACAAGAAGCGCCAGAGTGATGTCAGCGCCGTTGAGGTGGACATCCTGCGAGGGGCCAGCTCGGTGATCACTTCCGGCCAACTGGCCGTCACCTTGTATCAGTCCGGGCCGGTTACCGAGAAAGTACAGCCTCGTCACCTGCGGGCCGGGATTTATACCCAGTCAGGGGAGTTGATTTCGGACAGTCACGAACTGTCGTTTGACCTGACCTCGGAGAACCCCCGCGAGCGGGAGCTTCAGGTGCGCTTTGTGCTCAGCCGCAAGGCGGACGAGGCAAACGGCCAGGAAGTCTTCTTAAAGCTGGAAGAACAGCACGCCGGCACCTCCCACTACAAGGAATACAAGTCGCTCAGGTATTTGATGCGGCGGTCCTTTACCAGCGATTTTGATTTCTGAGGGTTATAGCCAATGAGCACGCTTGACCAAAAGATCAACGAACACTTCCCAGGGCTGGTGGTGCGCAAAGACCTGGTGAAAACGGTCAAGGGCAACGCCATCGTTCCCTCATACGTGCTGGAGTATCTGCTCGGCCAGTACTGCGCCACCAACGACGAGGCCACGATTCAGACCGGGATTGAAACGGTCAAGGAGATTCTGGCCAAGCACTATGTCCACCGCAACGAGGCCGGGCTGGTGCGCTCGAATATCAAGGAAAAGGGGCGCTACAAGGTCATCGACAAGATCAGTGTGGCCCTGAATGAGAAGACGGATGCCTACGAGGCGCAGTTTTCCAACCTGGGAATCAAGAAGGTATTGGTGGATTCTGGGACCGTGAAGGCCCACCCCAAACTGCTGGTAAGCGGCGTCTGGTGCATTGCGGACATCGAATACGTATTTTCTGAAGACCAGAACGTCAGCCCCTGGATTCTGTCCACCCTCAAGCCGATTCAGCTATCGCACTTCGACTACGACGCCTACGTTGCCGCGCGGCAGCAGTTCAGCACCGATGAGTGGATTGACCTGCTGATACAGAGTATCGGCTTTAACCCGGAGATGTTCGGACGGCGCAGCAAGCTAACCCAGCTGGTCCGCTTGATTCCGTTCTGCGAGCGGAACTACAACCTGATTGAACTTGGCCCCAAGGGGACGGGTAAATCCCACGTTTACTCCGAGTTCTCGCCCCATGGGATCCTGGTATCGGGTGGTGAAGTCACCGTACCCAAGCTGTTTGTGAACAACTCCAGTGGCAAAATCGGCCTGGTGGGCTACTGGGATTGCGTGGCCTTCGACGAGTTCGCCGGCAAGCAGAAACGCGTCGATAAAGCACTGGTCGACATTATGAAGAACTACATGGCTAACAAGTCCTTCTCCCGGGGCGTGGAAACCCTGGGCGCCGAGGCGTCCATGGTGTTCGTGGGGAACACCCGGCATACCGTGCCTTACATGCTGAAACATTCAGACCTGTTCGATGAGCTGCCGGACAAGTTCTACGATTCTGCCTTTCTGGACCGAATCCACTTCTACATCCCCGGGTGGGAGGTCGATATCATCCGGGGCGAGATGTTCTCCGACGGCTATGGCTTCGTGGTGGACTACCTTGCAGAAATCCTGCGCTCGATGCGGAACTACGATTATTCCGATCAGTACCGGGAGTACTTTACCCTCTCTTCGGATATCTCGACCCGTGACCGGGACGGTATCAACAAGACCTTTTCCGGCTTGATGAAGATCCTGTTTCCCCAGGGCGGAGCAACCAGGGATGAGGTTGAAGAAGTGCTGCGTTTTGCCATCGAGGGGCGCAAGCGGGTCAAGGACCAGTTACAGCGGATCGACACCACCTACGGTGAAGTCCGATTTTCCTATCAGGATCAACAAGGCCAGGAAATACTGGTCACAACACTTGAGGAGGAAGAGTACCCAGGCTACTACCACCAGACGGTCTCGACAACTGATGACGAGGGAGTAGAACCCGAGCCAACAGCGGACGTTAAAGGTATCGAGTCCAAAGAGCCGAATGCCCCCGAGCCCGTACTGAAAGAAAAGCACCTGACCTTCCAGGAAAATCAGAAGGGCATCTCATTCGACGGCTTGTTTGGCGCTTACCTGAAAGGAGCCAGCAGGATCACTGTTACAGACCCCTACATCCGGCTTTTCTACCAGATCCGCAATTTCATGGAGTTTCTCGAAGCCATCGTGAAGAACAAGGCCGAGGAAGATGAAGTGGCGGTTCACCTCGTCACCGTCCGGGACGAGTTCAAGGGTGATCTGCAAGACGAGAGTTTCGAAAAGATTCAGGAATCCGCTCGCACCGTGGGCATAGACTTCACCTGGGAGTTTGACGAAAGCGGCACCATTCACGCGCGTCATATCGTTACAGACCACGGCTGGAAGATTTCACTGGATCGGGGGTTGGACATCTTTCAGCACTACGAGATGAATGAAGCCTTCGCGTTTGCCAACCGGTTGCAGCAGTTTCGGTCGAGTAAAGCCTTTGAGGTTACGTTTATTAAACAAAAGCCGAATGGAACTGAGGGGGAATAACATGAGCAGCGTAACGGCATCACTGACCAAATGGTTTTCAGGGCGCGCCCAGTGGTTCCAAGTCGCTGCCATTCGATCCATTGAGAAGGTGGAACGTTAACTCAGGTGAACTGAGAGATTTTCGGCGCCGCGCTACGGAGGCACTATGCAACTAAACCGCGTACAGATAAAGAACTTCCGTCTTCTTCGGGATGTTGAACTTTTTCTTGAAAGCGAGACTTCTGTAATTGTGGGAAGGAACAACAGCGGCAAAACATCCCTATCCGAAGTCATTCGGCGATTCACATCGGACAAGAATGCGACATTTTACCTTCAAGATTTCTCAACCGAGTGTTATGAGGAGTTCTGCGCAGCGTTCAAGGCGGAGAGAGAAGGAAAGGAGGAATCAGAAATACGCACGCTTCTTCCAATTATCGAACTGCGCTTGTTCTTCCGTTATAACTCTGCACAGCCGCGACTTGGACCACTCGGCGAATTTATAGTCGATCTTGATATGGCATGCGATGAAGCTCTCGTTGTAATGCGATTTGAGCCGATGGATGGAGCGATCAACCGACTGTTCGACGGACTTCCTGAAGAAATCACTGATGCGACACGGAAACTGTTCTTTCGTGAAATCGCTGCGCGCATCCACAATCTGTACGGCATTAAAGTCTGGGCGGAAGACCCTAATGATGCGTCGAATCGTAAAGAAAGTTCTCAGGCCGCCGTCAGGACCTTGCTAAAAACAGGCTTTATCAACGCACAGCGTGGCCTTGACGATATCACCACCAAGGAAAGCGATGTTCTCGCCAAGGTGCTGGAAGGATTGTTCAATAACGCATCACTGGATACCGCGGATGAGAAGGAGCGCAAAATAGCCGAACAGCTTGAGGAAGCTGTTCGCACAATTCAAGAAACTATCGACAGCGATTTTCGCAGCCAATTGCAACAATTGTTACCTACTTTGCAAACCTTTGGCTACCCTGGATTGGGTGGATCCGTGCTGACGACAGAGACGTCACTCGATGTTCATCGTCTTCTGACGAACCATACAAAGATCCGCTACGAAGGGGATAGCGGCGTCCTTTTGCCCGAATCCTATAACGGGCTTGGTATGCGAAACCTGATATTTATCTTGCTACAGATAGTCAGTTTTTATCGTGAATTCCGGGCGCAGGCCCACGCCCCCGGAGTCCACATCGTCTTTATTGAGGAACCAGAAGCTCATTTGCATCCCCAGATGCAGGAAGTTTTTATTCGCCAGATTGGCGCGATCGTCGAAAAGTTAAACAAGGAACATGAAAAGGATCCGGAGTGGCCTGTCCAGTTCCTGGTTTCGACTCACTCGTCTCATATCGCAAACGAAGCGCATTTTGAATCGATCCGGTATTTCCTGCCTTCACCGGCCAATGATAGGTCGACCATCTGGAATACCAAAATCAAGGACCTGCGCCGAGGAATGTCTAGCACTAAGCCCGAAGACAAGAAGTTCCTCCACCAGTATCTTACCCTGACGCGCTGCGATCTGTTCTTTGCGGACAAAGCGATACTGATCGAAGGCACCAGCGAGCGGCTCATGTTGCCAATCATGATCAAAAAGCGAGACAAAGCCGACACGTCGGGACGGAAGCTTCGCAGTCAGTACTTAACCATCATGGAGGTTGGAGGTGCCTATGCGCATAAATTCTTCGATCTTTTAAATTTCCTGGAGCTGCAAACGCTCATCGTAACCGACCTTGACCCTGTCACTGACGTCGGAGGAAAAAAGTGTCTCGTGCATGAAGCAAACGCCACCAGCAATGCCTGTATCAATTCATGGTTTGGCGGTGGGCCCAACGTTCCCAATGATCTGCTTGAAAAATCCGGTGAAGAACAAATCAGAGGGCGCATTAGGATCGCGTACCAATGCCGGGAAGTGAATGATGGTCCCTGCGGCAGAACTTTCGAGGATGCTTTTCTGCTGGCAAATGGCGCAAAATTCGGGGTAAACGGCGACACGCCCGAAGCCCTCGCCGGGGATGCCCTTGCAAAAGCCGAAACATTCAAGAAGTCTGCTTTTGCTCTGCAATACGCGATCGACGATACGGACTGGAACATTCCGAAATATATCAATGACGGGCTTGCCTGGCTCGCCAGAGGTTTCGTAGCACCACCCACCGTCCCAGTGCCACCGGAAGCCACTGTTGTCTCAGAGGATATTGCGGAGGAATCCGCCAATGACTGAACCGACTGAGTTATCACCTGCCGAGGAAGCCAGCGAACGCGCACTTACTGCGGTTCGCGAAGCCATCGAGAAGTCGAATAGTTTCAAGCTGGAGGCGGGTGCCGGGGCTGGTAAGACCTATTCGCTGGTCAAAGCATTGCAGTTCCTCATCAAACGGGAAGGCGAACGCCTTCTACGCCTCAATCAGCGTATTGCTTGCATTACTTTTACAAATGTCGCAAAGGAAGAAATCAAGGCACGGACCGATCGCAGCCCGCTTATTCACTGCGACACCATCCATGCCTTCTGCTGGTCTGTAATTTCCGGCTTTCAGTCTCAGTTGCGCGTTCACTTGCAGGAGCTTGAAGGATGGTCTAGCGATCCATGGGAAGAACGTCTTAAAGAAGCTGGTGGCCCAGGATCTCGGAGGATTGAATATTCACTTGGCTATCGCGGCATCACGGACGAGGCTATCTCGATTCACCACAACGATGTTCTACCCCTGACCATACGATTGCTTGGCTATGAGAAGTTCAGAAACATCTTTCGTTACCGGTATCCAGTCATCCTGATCGACGAATACCAAGATACAAATGCAGATTGGATTGCAGCGATACGCGAACATTTTTTTGGCAAGGGCGGGCCGCCGCTATTCGGATTTTTCGGAGATCACTGGCAAAAGATTTATGGAGATGGCTGCGGCGAGCTGGTAGACACCACGATAACGGAGATAGGAAAGCAAGCCAATTTCCGGTCTGCGTCCGCCGTTGTCGATTGTCTCAACCGTATGAGACCGGAGCTCAAGCAGTTCGTCCTCGATCCAGACGTTCGTGGTGAGGTGCGTATATTCCATACAAACGAGTGGCCGGGTATCAGGCTCAAGGGGCCACATTACGGCGGCGATTTGCCGGACGATGCTGCCAACAACACAATCTCCGAAGTAAAGAGCCGCCTCACCAAAGCAGGTTGGGACCTGTCGGCCGAAAGGACTAAGATCCTCATGCTCACTCACCGGGCGCTAGGTAAACAGCAGGGCTATAGCAGTTTAGCAAGCGTTTTTCGGGACAATAATTCCTTCACGAAGAAGGAGCAGGCCCATATCGCGTTCTTTGTCGATCACTTGGAGCCCGCTTGTCGAGCTTTTGCAGCAAAACGGTATGGAGAGATGTTCGCGGCGCTGGGGGCGAGTAAAAGCTATTTACTAAAGGCCGCTGACAAAAAGGATTGGTCGGACTCCATGACGCGCCTCCTCGAAATCCGACAGACTGGCACTGTCGCCGATGTAGTTGCGCATTTGCGGGAATTCCGAATTCCCCGGATTGCCGATGCAGTGGAGAAGATAGAGCTGCGGCTCGAAACTTTCGATCCATCAGAGGGGGAAGAAATGCCTCGTTCACTGATGGAGGTACGGAAACTTCATGATATTCCATATCAGGAGATTATATCCGTTACCAACTACCTTGAGGGGCATTCGCCATTCGAGACGAAACATGGTGTAAAAGGTGCTGAGTTCGAAAATGTTCTGGTCATAGTTGGCCGAGGTTGGAACAAATACAATTTTGGGAAAATGCTCGAAAATGTCCCCAAACAGGACACGCTGAGCGAAAAGGACCGCGCAACTTTTGAAAATAACAGAAACCTTTTTTACGTTGCATGCTCTAGACCAAAAAGACGACTCGCTCTTCTGTTTACCCAGCAGCTTTCTCCCGGAGCCCTGAACACGGTTGAGAGTTGGTTTGAGAAACAAAATATAGAAAGTGTAGTTGAGTAATGTTTCATAAGAACTCTGCGCATATCCTATTGGCATATCGGCTGACCAATCCGGGAGGTTCGGCCTATGACGAGTCTTTCCGTTGGTGAAAGCTTATCGTCAGCTTCTCCCTGGCTGTAGGTCTGTCCCGCATGGTCACCCGTCACCTCGGTATCCGTGTCGAGGTCGCCGTGAACAGCGAGGGATCTTCCCAGCTCCCTGGTGCTGGGATAGAACACCCGATATGGGGTTGGGTAGGTTTCAATCCTGTACAGGGCAGAAAATCTATCACGCTTTTGATTCACGCTCCCACCAGGACTGAAACAGCTCGTCACCACCCGGCACATAGGTGTGAACCTCCCGGCCATTCCAATCCAGCGCCAGAACCTGCAACGCAGCCTGTTGCAGCTCGGCATCCAAGGCCCTCAGCCGGTTCAGCTCGAATGGCCAGTGACTGGCGTTATATAGGCCAAGCAGGAATCGCCGGATATGCCGGGCCTGGCCACCACCGCTGTGAGCGGCGTCGATCAGTATTGTGAGAGCCGGAAGCCCCTCGTCCTCCCGCTGTTGCCTCCGCTTTTCTTCCTGTTCTAGCAAAAATAGAAAGCCTTCGGGAAGTATGGCTGTTCTGTCCGTCATGTGCATAACCTCATATCGACTTCACGATTATGCTGCCATGGACGACGCAGTAGGCACGGCTCTCAAACTGCCCGTTTTGGGAAAGAACACCGGTTTGCCCCGAATTTATTTCAGATCGCTATTATGACGGTGCGCCTTCCTCCGGAACTTGCGCTCTACGAACGCTTCCAGACGGTCCGCGTTTCGGTAGGCCACAACGCAGATAAAAAGTACGACTGCGACAAAGCTCAGGAATGCAATCAGTGTGGCAGATAGATTCAGCATATTCACGTCTCCAATGGTTGATGGCCCTTTGAGGGCAGTTTGTTGGTTTCAGGCCACAGCATCGGCCTGTCTTTGTTCTTTGGCGACAGACGCAATCAAGTGCCGCGAGCAACTCAGCATTTCCTGGATCTCGCTGTAGCTGTGGCCGCTCTTGAGAAGACTGGCGATGTGTTGCCTGCGCTTCAGGTCTGGCTGCCGCCCCTGGTACTTACCCTCCGTTCTTGCTTTATGGATGCCCTGGAACTGCCGGCGTCGACGGTCTTCGTAATCTTTGCGGGCCACGGCAGCCAGCATGTCGAGCATCATGGCGTTGACCGCTCGTAGAATGGAGTCGGTGAAACCGGTGTCGTCCTTCTTTTCCAGGGCGAGCCAACTGGTCGGTAATTCCGGGGAGACGATGGCTAACCGCTTGGCGGCCAGCTTTTGCTTGAGGGAGTCCCAGTCACTCTGTTTGAGGCGAGCCAGCCGATCAATTTGTTCGACCAGAACGATGTCGCCCTCGCCAGAATCTGCGATCAGTTTCATCAGCTCGGGGCGGTGCAGGGTGGCGCCGGACACATTCTCCACGTAGAAAGCGGCAATACGCTGACCGTGGTTGGCTGCGAACTGTACCAGTGACTCCCGGGCTCGCTCCGCATTCTGTTCCTGCGTGGATGCCCGAAGGTAGGCTGTCATTTTCAGAAGACGACTGCACCAATTGACGGGGCGTAACGCCAGATGTGCAGGCGACTCCTGACAACGCAATATCAGAAGTCATCTGCACCAATCTCGACTATGCTCAATACTCGTGTGCACCAAAGCGAGGTGTGAGCATGGCGTCAGACACATCATTGATTGCCGAGCAAGGCGTGGCCACCCTGCCCGATGCGGCTTGGGCGCAGGCCCGGCAACGGGCGGAAATCATCGGGCCGCTGGCAGCGCTTGATGTGGTCGGGCATGAAGCCGCCGATGCCGCTGCTCACGCGCTTGGCCTGTCCAGGCGGCAGGTGTATGTCCTAATCCGCCGTGCCCGGCAAGGTGCTGGGCTTGTGACGGACCTGGCTCGCAGCCGATCCGGCGGCGGAAAAGGCAAGGGACGCTTGCCGGAATCAGTTGAGCGCATCATCCGCGAGTTGCTGCAAAAGCGCTTCCTGACCAAGCAGAAGCGTAGCCTGGCAGCGTTCCACCGCGAGGTCGCGCAGGCTTGCAAAGCGCAAAAGCTGCGGGCGCCGGCGCGCAACACCGTGGCTCTGCGGATCGCCGGCCTCGATCCGCTCAAGGCCACTCGCCGCCGGGAAGGTCAGGATGCGTCCCGCAGCCTGCAAGGTGTCGGTGGTGAGCCTCCCGCCGTGACCGCGCCACTGGAACAAGTGCAGATTGATCACACGGTCATCGACCTGATCGTGGTGGACGAGCGCGACCGGCAACCGATTGGCCGTCCGTATCTGACCATCGCCATCGACGTGTTTACCCGCTGCGTGCTCGGCATGGTCGTCACGCTGGAAGCGCCGTCATCTGTTTCGGTCGGCCTGTGCCTTGTGCATGTCGCCTGCGACAAGCGTCCCTGGCTGGAGGGTCTGAACATAGAAATGGAGTGGCCGATGAGCGGCAAGCCCAGGCTGCTCTACCTGGACAACGCGGCCGAGTTCAAGAGCGAAGCGCTACGCCGAGGCTGCGAGCAGCATGGCATCCGG